>VTLG01011851.1_pt1 | contig 12908 bp, 25 predicted proteins | sample 4694571 | NCBI WGS metagenome assembly VTLG01 (sample SAMN12604809, study PRJNA352737) | marine metagenome | biome: ENVO:00000447; feature: ENVO:00000209|ENVO:00000569|ENVO:01000036; material: ENVO:00002151; isolation source: viral sequences binned using virsorter ... | reverse complement strand
CTTTTGAGCCAACTATATTATCTGTATATACATTTATATATCTTCTAGCATAAGCATTATTTCTTGCTAAATCTCTTGACCTATTTCTTAATACTCTTAAACTTGGTCTGATTTCACTATCAGCAGACTTTGAAGTTAATACAAAATTATTTAATAATCTATTTTGACTTGCACCTGAAAAGTAACTTCTTTTAGTTTTTCTACTTCTAAATAAATTTAAAAATCTTTCTTTAAGCGTCATTGAATTGAACCTTTACTACTCTGCCTGTTCCCTCATTATTATCTCGTCTAAACTTGGCAATTTCTTTTTGATATTCTGCTTTATAATAATTTCTCCATTCTGTTAATTCTTGTACCGATAATTTATTTAAACTTCTTCCAGCTATTGAATAACTTGATACATCGGCATCTGCTCTCCCCTCAATAAGACTTTCAATCTTATCAAGCATTGTTTTTGCGTGGCTTCTAGTGTCTCCAGTAGAACCAAAATAATTATCTTTTACAGTTATCTTTCCAGTATCAATAATTAATTCTTCACTATCGCTTGATTGAGTTACTTTTAATACCCAAAAATAATCTCCAGTAGTATATCCACCAGTTGCACTATTATCTAAAGTAAATTTATAATAATCATCTACTTCTGTAACTGTTGCACTAAAAGAAGTTCCTCCATTACTTTCTAATCTTGCCGACCAAGACATAGCATAACTACCAACTGGATAATCCGTTAAATCTTTTCTAGTCCAAACAACAGTTTCGCCTTTATAAAATGTTACTGGTTCTTTTTCTGGTATGCTTGTAAATAAATTTGCCATATTATTTTAATTGTTCCACGATTTTGCAAAATTACTAGACTTTTGATAATGTTTCAACCTATTTGGGTTGACTTTATGATGATTCTCTGTCTGGTTCTTTTTTTGTTTTTCACTAATTCTATTTAAGTCTGCATTCAATAATGTAAATGCAGATAACGCATAAACTCTACAATCTAATGCTTCATTTCTTGCTCTCATTAAAACCCATTCTCTTTTTTTAAATCCTTTTCTATATTTGGTTACTATTTTTTCTGCTGTTAATTGTCTAAAGTATTCTTCATTATACTTTTTAGGAAAATGGCAATAACCAGCACCATGTTCCTTTATCCTTAATCGTGAATATATTAATTCTTTAGCAGTATCAACGCCTATACCAAATAAAGTTACTTTTGCTATGTTATTTCTAGTAGGTCGGCTAATAATAGCTTTGCCCTCTCCTCCAACTCCTTTAACTGCAAATACTCGTCTTGCATATCTAGGTTTACAAAATTTATAAACTTGATTTGTATGGTGTCCACTATCTATACATACTGAAACTATTTTTAATTTTGATTTATCTTGCTTTTCATAAGTTTTAGTAAGTATTAATTCAAGTTCTTGCCAAATATTAGGAGCTGATGGGTCTCCATAAATAATATGATAATCAATACTCCAAGTTTCTTCTTCTAATCCCCAACCAACTACTTCAACCTCTATTCTATCATCTTGAATATCAACGCCAGCAGTAAGCAAAATAACTTCTTCAGGAAATGTATAATCTTCTCGGCGTTCATATAATCCTAAATCATCAATTCGTTCTCCCTCATCTTCCCAAGTTTCGCCTAAATAAGTATTAACAAATACTCTTAATGTTTCAGGTTGTTTTTTTGCTCTCAAAAATTCTCCCACAGCTTCTTCCAAAGTTACCCAAGGCGAATATAGGCCATTTAAAAAAAACCCAGCACGTCCATTAAACTTTTCAGTTGCTTTCCAAGAACCTTTACTAATACTATTAACTCTATCTAGGTTATCCCATTTTTTTTCACAATGTTCACAAATATATTTTGCAGTTTCTGGTTTATCCTTTTCCCATTTAACTTGGGACCACTTTAAAGTTTGTTTCTTTTTACATTTTTTACAAGGTACATAAAATTTTCTTTGGTCGCTTTCATAATAGGCGTTTTCTATTTGACTATTACCTTTAACAGTAGGAGTTGATGTTAATACTAATTTACTATCCCAAAAAGTAGCACTTCTTCTTTTAGCTAACAGAACTGGGTCTCCCTCACTTCCAGCAGTTGGTGGGTATCTATCAATCTCATCACATAATACTATTTTAATTGGTCTTGATGCTAAAGACGCAGGACTATTTGCTCCACAAGCAGTTATATGACCTCCATTAAATACTTTATGTAAAACTGTATTTGCTGAATCTTTACTTTTTACATCGGCAACTTTATATTTTAAAATACTGCTATCTCTAATCATAGGAGCAAGTCTATCTTGCGACCAAGCACGAGCCATTTCTAAAGTTGGCTGCACTACTAATATGGGTGCTGGTTCATAAGCTATATAATAGCCAATAGCGTTTAATAAAATTTCAGTTTTACCTACTTGTGAGCAAGACATGACAACAATTTCATTAATAGCTGGGTCATTAATACTATCCATTATTTCTTTTTGAAATAATGCTCTACTGGTTTCAAATTTTCCAGCTTCACTACTACTTTCGGAAGATAAAATTCTAAATTTATCTGCCCACTGACTTATTTTTAGATGTGGAGGTGGCTTTATCAGATTCATTGTTGTCTGAAACACCTCTTTCATCGCTTGAGATTTCATATAATGCCTCGTATATTTTATCCTTTAATATTAATTTAATTTCGTTAGTATTTTTATATGTTACCACTACTGGAGCCACTTTATTGGGTATTGATAATAACTTTTGTTTTACTTTGTTTATTATTTCTAACCAAGTTTTTTTTACTTCTTCTTTGGGTATTAATTCTCCTGTTGCCTTTTGTTTTTCTATCTCTGCTAATTCTGCTTTTGCTTTAAGAAGTTTATTTTTATTTTTAATTACTTCTTCAGCAGTAAATTCTCCACCAGCTTTAGCTTTTAAAAAATCTACATATCCATGAACACTACTAACTAAATCATATTTACCTCTTTCAGCTTTAGGTATAATACCATCTTTAGCTAATTGTTGTACTCTACGTTCAGTTAGCTTTAAAAGTTTTGAAATTGCAACTATATTAAATGAAGTAGCCATTAATGTCCTAAATCATAATTTAATTGTTCTTCATAACCATTCCAATAGTTACCAAATTCATCTTTACAATAATGTCCCATAACATATTTATCTTTGTACATAATTACTACCCAATTTTCTCCATTACCATCTTTATAATTAGAATTAGGTAAAATTTTAACAGTTTCATTCCAAGCATCTTCACAAGTTATCGGTCTTAAAGTAAAACCAAATGGTATTTTTTCAAAATAATAATTTCCATCATTAACTACTATAAGTAGATATAAAAAAAAGACTTTCACTATACACCTAATTGTCTGCGTTTATGTTTATTAAGTGATGATTTTTTATATCTTTTAGGATTGCCACCAATTGTTGTTTTTTTAAATTTTGCATTACTAATATGTTCTATCTTTGCATATAAATTACTTTTTTTCTTTTTTGCCATTTATATCATCAATTTGTTTTGCTAATTTTTTATTATCATATTTTACTTCTTTAATTTCATTTTCATATTTAATACATTTATTAATCATTAATTTATCAGCTTCTTTTTTAGCTTTTTCTACTTCTTTTACTTTTTCTAATTTCAATTTTCCTATTTCTTCGTTTTTTTTATCATTTTGTAAATTTAAAATAGTTAATTCATCTTTAAGCATATCAATTTCTTTTAATAGTCTTTCTTCTCTTTCGACTATTCTATCTTTTAAAGTTGACATATAAGAAATAGCATCAATATTTTCTTCTATTGTTTCTTCAATCCATTCAGGAATAGTTTTTGAGTTTTGAGCCATAGTTCTTTTAAACTTTTCCATTCCTTGTCTATGTCTTAAAAATATTCTATCAATAACATCATTTACTACTGGGTCAGAAGTTTTAACTTGATACTTTCTCATTAAGTCATAGTTTTGTTGAGTTAGTTCTGCATTATCTTTTTTTAAAGCTAATACAATATTGTTTTGTTCGTTTATTTTTTTTCTATAATCCATGAGCCAAAGTCTCCATATTTAAACCATCTTTTAATTTCTAAATCTTTATAATTACTTGGGTCAAAAGGTATTTGAACACCAGCTAAAGATAGTTCTTTTGCAATTACATCTTCGGCAGGTACTCCACTCGCTATTTTATTTGCTAATATTAAGCGATAGAGTACCGTACCAAAGTATCCACCATAACTAATCTCTTTATCAAAAATTATTATTGCTCCTCCTTTGTTTAGATTTTGAAAGAGGTTATTTATTAATGAATCTCTTTTATCTAATGGAATAAACATTAGAACTAAATATAAAATTGATAAACAATGTTCTTTAAATGGATAATTAGTTGCATCTGCATTAACTATTGTTCCATATCCTTTATATTCGTTACACATTTCTTTACTTTTTTCTAAAGCTATTAATTTTGCTTTTCTTGTTTCAATAATTGATTTTAAACTATTACCTATATTGCCAGTTGAAGCTCCAATATCATATACGAGCTTATTTTCTTGTATGTAATGTCTAGCTATATGAGATATTGCATTTGTAGCTAAATCATAAAAAGGTAATTGTTCTCTTACATGCTTATCAAAATTTTCAGCAACGCTTGTATTTTCAAAAGTCCAATTTTTAGGTATGTGCATCAAGTATATCCTGTTGAATAGTTTTAGAAATAAAATATAATACTGGTGGAGGAACTGCTCGTCCTAATCTTTCCCACTGCTGTTCAAATTTTCCTGTTAAAATAAAATCATCTGGAAAACCACAAATACGCCTTAATTCAGGAATTGAAAATTTTCTTCTTTCAGTTGGGTGAGTAACGCTTGCAGCTTTTTTACCTGATACTGCTGTAATAGCATTACAAGGTTTATCCCAATGACACTTAACTAAATTAAAAAATTTATCACTTTGTTGTCCCTCGCTTAACTTATCCCATTGATACGCTGTAGCGTAATAAAAAGGAGTTCCATCAGGTTTCTTATCTAACCAAGTATCCATCTCTGGTTTTTTTTTTCTTAAATTCCAAATTGCATCTCTTAAGGTATAAACATATTTTAATGGTTTAGGAATAACTGGGTCGCCTTTTAAATCATCTCTGACCCCAATGAAAAAAACTCTTTCTCGGTTCTGTGGTACTCCAAGATACTTTGCATTAACTACAAAACATTTAACTCTATAACCAGACTTTTTAAATTCTCTTAAAAAATTTTTAAAGTGTCCTTTTGCTGTTCCTTTAATTAAACCAGATACATTTTCTGCAACAAATACCTTTGGTTTAATACCTCTTAATATTCTTATATATTCTAAAAATAAATCGTCTGACCTTTGTTTAGTGTCTGAATATTCTTTTACCTTACCCCAATGTTTTTCTCTTTTACCAGATATAGAAAAGTTTGCGCAAGGAGGACTACCATCAAATATATCTAATTCTCCTTTTTTTAATCCAGTTTCTTTTAAGATTTCTTCTGCTGTTAAGTTTCTAATATCTTTTTGATTTAAAATAGTATCTTTATGATTTGCCGAGTATGTTTCTGCTGCAGCTTTAACAAATTCATTTGCCCATAAAACTTTATATCCAGCTAACTTATAACCAAGACTGGACCCACCACAACCAGAAAAAGTCGAAATAACTTTATAACCATTCTTATCTAATTTTTCAATTTCTTCCATTGTAGGTATTTCATATTTAGGTTTTTTTGTGCTACCATTCATACGAACATTTAGGACATTTATTTTTTGTTTCTAAATTTTCTCCTACTTCTTTAAAATCTTCTTGTGGTTCTGTTAAAGTTCCAGCAAGTATTTTTGCTATTTCTTGTGTATCAAATCCTGTTGCTTTCCACCACTCTGCATCTAATTTACTATTCAATTCTAATTCTGCTAATTCATTACGCAATAAATTCTTATCCCACTCTGTGTCCTGACTAACTCTATTATCGGCTAATCTAAATTTTCTAATATCTAAATCAGATAAATGTTCTAATTCAATATAAGGTACCATTTCCATTCCAAGTTCTTTGGCTGCAGAGTATCTTGTATGTCCACTTACAATAACTCTATCTCTCATATTATTAATTGTAATAGGAACATTAAATCCAAAAGTTTTAATTGATTCTTTAACTAAAGGAACTCCCTTTTGAATCTTTCTAGGATTTTTAGAATAAGGAACTAAACTATCTAATTTAATTGTTTTTAAATTAGGATTAACTTTTATTTCTATCTTTTTGGACATTGCTAAATACTATGTTCAAACTAAATGAACGCCTTTCTCCCTTTTCATTAGGATAATTATATTTACTTCTAAATGGGTACACTTGATGGTCTAACCAATTTGGAAACATATAAAAATCTCCAACTTGTGGTTTTAGTTTTAAATTATTTGGGCAATTCAATCCAATAGTTCCATATCTAAAATCTAGGTATCCACCAAATGGGTTATGGTCTTTATCTTCTGTTTCCCAATACTCGTTTATATCTTCAGGCATTTTAAGATAACCAATGCAAGAAATATTACAACCTGTATGATAGTGATAAGGATTAAAGTCTCCACCAAAAGAGCGAACATACCAACCACTAGCTATACCGACTTTAAAATTATCTTTTTGATTTTCATAATCTTTATCGTTTGGAAATAAATATCTTCCAGTAACAGCATTAAACCAACTAGCGTGTTTAAGTAATGTATCTTGACTAATATGAAATTCTTCTTGAACTCTACCAGCTAACTGGTCTGACCAATCTCGCTTTTCTTTTTTCTTCTCGGTTATATCTAAACAATCTTGATTTAAGTCTTTAATAAGTTCTTCAGTTAATTTAGTTTTTAAAATACTAGGGCCAAAAGGTCTTACTATATCTAGTGTTACTTTGTTTTTTTCATCTATATCCATTAATTATGTTGCTACATTAAAACGAAACGAAATGCAAATTCAAATGCTCTAGCTACTGACAAATTCACGTCGAGCGAAACCCACCTTCAAATAGCTAGTAAGGACCCAAAACACTATATTTTAAGCCAATTATATAGTTGGACAGAACTATAGCTTATACAATAGCGTGTTAATTAATAACAGAAAGGATAATATGAAATACTATATAATAATAGAACCAGGTCTTACAGGTCTTCATAAGTACGAAGTTTTAAACGAAGAAGAACTACAAGACGCAAAAGAAAAATACGATTTAAAACCATTCCGTAGAACATTTACATACAGAAAACTCCCAGAGTAATAATAAATAAATAAGTAGTAGTTAATTAATTTTAGCTACTACTTAAACCGAGCAGTTGACAACGCTCTACTTAACTTATCATTCCATATATATTGTATCTTCTTCTGTACTGTCTTTTCAGCGTTCTCTTCAAAGAATAATCTCTTTGGTATTGGTACAGTTTTAACTAAAGAATAATATCTTTCAGATCCTTTTATGATAGCTTGTTCTGACTTACCTCTAACAAACTTACCTTTCTTAACTACTCTAACATCTGGCATCTGTCGTACCGATGTAGGTCTCCATTGAGGATTACGTCTGGTTCCTAACTTCTTTTTAATATTGCTACTCGGTACTGCTATAAAGTTACCACTCTTTGCTCTCTTCATTCCACCAGTCTGATGTGTTACTAAATACTCTAAAGGATTAGAAGATTTATCTAATACCTTTGAAGATAATCTACCTATGTTATAATCTCTTTTCTGGGCTTTCAATACTCTTAATCTTCCTTTAGCCATTCTACTTGCTGTCGTACTATTCTTAAATGCTTGAGGAAATGATTTATCAATAGCGTTTTTTCTAACGTGAAATGCTACATCGGTTAATGTAGTAGCTGCAACAAATGGTATTTGTTTCTTTTGAAAGCCATTTAATTTCTTACTAAACTCTTTAATATTATTCTTAACATTTATACTTAAATACTTATTAGCCATTAGAATATTATACCACCTATTATAACGCCTACTATAAACCATACTAATTCTTGTCTATAATATAGGCTTAAATCTTTTAATCTTTGTATATATTTATGCTCCATTAAATTCATCTTCATTAAACTCTCTTTGTTCGCATTTACATTCTTCACAAGTACATAAGTCTCCATCGTGATGATGAGTATGAAATTCATCGTTACAATGACACTCACAATAACAGGATTTACATTCTATTTTTGGCATTAGTGTACTGTTATATTATGTTGTTTTATTTCCTTTTCTTTAAGCCATAATTCACTTTGTAATTTAGCCCATACCATTGCGTCAAATTCATTATAAAAACCACTAACACTTATAATAACATTAGTATCTTTAACTGATATATTTGCGTTTAATATATCATCTGTAAAACTACCTATATTAAGAGGATTATTTACCTGTGCTGGTTTTTGAGATGCTGGTTTTATCTTTATTACTGGTTGTTTCTTTAGGTTCTTTCGTTTCCTCAATAGTTGCACGATAACCAGTAGCAATTTTAATTTCTGAAATATTTTTTTCATATAAAAACAATACCCTTTCTTGAACTATATCTGTAGTACCTAATTCCCATATTTTAAGTAAGTAATAATTTTTACTAGCCATAACTTTTTTTTAAACGCCTATACAAATTAATATATAGGCGCATAGAAAGGAAAGCGATAGCTAAAATTAGAGACCTATTTTAACTACTACCATTTTCGTCATTATATGATTATTATTTAAGTATCAAGTTCTATTGTAGCGTCTTTTTTAAACTTATGTATTTTATAATTTTTACCATCTTTAACAAACTGCTCGTAATTACCCTCACTACCTCTATGTTTATATCCGATTTTCTCCATTCGTTCTTTTATAGTAGTTGTTTCGGCACCTTTTACTTCATCATCTTCCCAACATTCGTTATTAAGCCAAGTAGATGGGTGTTTAGTAAATTCCTTATTAATTAAATGGTGCTTATTATATCTAGTTACTAATTCTTCAATAGTTAATGTAGTTTTAATGTTTTTAAATGATTTAAATGCTTTTCCTTTAGCTTTACGCATTTTGCTAGGAATATTATCCCAGAATGAATTAAAGTTTTGCGTATATATATATTTATTATTTAGTTTATTATTATTTAATATATGGTCGCTTTTCCCATGTTGGTTTGCCTGTAAGGTTGCCTGTAAGGTAGTCGCAGAGTGCTGATATTCGTTGTAATTTATAATCTTTATGCGTGTGATACCCTCGTCTGTTACTATGCCTATCATCTTTGCAAACGCTAGTCGCCCTAAAAATCGCCTTACTTTAGAAACGTGCCATTTCCACTTTAAAGCAAGATATTTTGGAGATACAACTAACTCTCCTCTTGCTACATTTTTAGTATATTGATTAAATCTTATTGTATCTGCTTTCCAACTTGCTCTACTGATTAAATCAATCCAAGCTAATATTTCAGTAAATGATTCTTCCTTAAAAATTGGGTGTTTGAACACCTTTCTATTTATTCTAATATAACCACTCATATTCCTTTCCTTTCTTACTTTAGAACCATTCTAAAGCGTGGGCATAACTCTCGCTATACCCACTATCTTCATTTAGAGCCTAGGTTTGACGAAGAATCTTTTAAATATGGTTCTAAAATTCTTTTTAATGTTCTCCAAGTCATAACAAATTTAGGTTCTTCAAAATCTTCAACTAAAGCAAGTAAGTGAGCAGAACCAAGCCAATTATTTATAGTCTTAAATCCTGTTCCACCCTTTCTTGCCTTAACTTCTATATTAAGTTCTCCAATACCATCTATTTTAACTACTACATCGTGAGGTAATCCTAAAATTGCACCTGACATTGGTTGTCTCCTAGCTTTATAACCTTCTTTTTCAAAAAGTTTAACTATCTTATATTCTACTCGATTCCCTTTTTTTTTAACATTAACCACAATGTTCTCTCTTGTTATATTTGTTAAATAAAAAGCCAACTTTATTAGTTGGAATATTAAGTGCTTGTCTTAATCTTTCTATTTTTACCGTACTCGGTACATTACGACCTCCCTCGTATTTTTGTACTTGTTGGAAACTTGTATTTATTAATTTACCAACTTTAGATTGAGTAAGTCCTAATTGATTTCTTCTTTTTTTAAACTTCTTACCCATAAACTTAACATACTCTAATTCTTCTAAAGTATAATCTGCTCTTTTTACTCTTCCTCTTTCTGATTTATTTCTAATTAACATTTTTAGTCCTTTCTTTTATATCCAGCAAAAGTATTTTTAACTTTTTCTGGTAATTTTTTAAATATAGTTCCATAACATTCTTTACAATAAAGGGCATTATCCCACATATTATTTGTATCGCTATCAAACCACCATAACTTATCTTTATCCTTTAGACACTTACTACAAGTCATTACTAAAGTTTTTATTCTAATTACTTTACCTTGAGAATTAACAGTCATTGTTTATACCTTGTAAATGCTCTATCCAATAAAGCTGATAGTAATGTTGACCTTTCTTGACAACTATTTGTAAAATAGTTTTTGGCATTTTCTTTAATCTCAATAACATTATTTGAATTAATATCTGCATAGTCGCAAATCGTTTCCAAATCTTCTTTAAGATTAAACCAACTTTCAGCTTCATATATAATCCGATGTCTAGTAGCCAAGCGATTATTAAATTTACTATCTTCAAAGATACCACAGCAGTCGAGTATTGCTCTTTTAATAACTGCTCTCCATAGCTTAACCTCTGGCGATATTTCCTTTTTAATAAACAACTATTCATCTTTCTGTCCCTAAAAAAGTTCATTTTGGCTTTCATCTATTGGACACCAAGTAATATCGTATAGTCTGTATGGTTGCCCATCTATTTTAGATATAACTTTTGTAGAATATGATTGCAATGCTTTTTCTAAAGTTGAAACTGGTATTCTCATTTTCCCTTTAGATTTGCCCTTTATTTTTAATTCTACAATTAGTCCTCCATTTTTAATTCCAAGATTAACCCATTGTTCTCTTAAAGTTATAGAACCACGCCAAAGTTTTTTAACTGTTGCGCTTAACATTTTTACTCCTTTCTTTATTTTCTGCGTCTATTAAAACATCAACTCCAAGATTATAAATTAATTCATCTATAAACTCTTTGATTAATTGGTCTTTTTTAGTTTGATTTTTAACCATAGATATATCTTTTAATCTATTACATACATAAACAATATCTATTCTAAACATATTAATAACCCCATATTTCCTTTCTAGCTTTTTGTTTATCTGCGTCATTCCACTTCCAATCATCTGGGTTTGGAGTAACAAGTCTTTTCCAATCTTCTTTAGTATTAGCTAAACTACAAAGAACATTGATATTATTTATAGCTTGATTAACCAGCAGAGGAATCATTACTTCATCTTCTTCGGTTAATTTGTATTCTTCTATTCTTGGTTCTTTAGTTTTAAGAACTTGAATATAGAATAATCTATTTTCTACGTTAGTAGCTTTGCTATAAATATATTGTTGTATTTTATGTCTAGTTGTAGCTTTAGGTATTTTTCCAGTAGTTTTTAAATCAATAAATAATAAATTATCATTATTTGAAAATTCAAAATCTGTATAACCTTTTAATTGAACTCCCTTATAATCATAACCAACTTCTTTTTGATAACCTACTACTTTACCGAACTGTTTTAATTTAGCTGGTAGAACCTGAATGGCTTTTTCAATAAAGAATAGTTCTTTATCAATATCTTCTTTAGGATATTTATATTGTTCACACTCGTTTATAAAATCCTGAACTATTGATTTTGATACTTTAACTGGGTCATTACTTGAACCACTTAATATTATATTAACGCCTCTTTCTATAAAGGTTCCTCTTGAAGCTGACGCACTACCTTTAAATTTATAATTAAAAATTTTCTCCATTACATACATCGCTGGATTTTCAATAAATGTAGCGATACTGCTAGGAGATAAATAATTAATTTTCCACTTTTTTAATGCTTCCATTTTTTCCTCTCTTTTTTAGTAGTTGTTTTTGAATCCAATAACGAGCGTCTAATCTCATTGTTGGGTCTTGCCTTATTTCAGAAATAGTAACAGTTGTTGTTTTAACTTTACTATTCCCAAATTCTTTTTTTAATTGTTTCAATGTCTTTTTCAGTAAGTCCATCGCTAATCTCCTCTCTGATTAAATTATTCTTTAAACAATAATCTATTAACTCATCTCCATTTAAACTATTAATACTAGGCGAAGTTTTATCCTCGCCTAATATTTTATTTTTTAGTTTAGTAAGGAATGTCATCATCTAAAGTTTCAGTTTTTTCAACTGGTTTAGGTTTAGGTGTCATTTCAACAACATTTTGTTTAACACCTAAATCTTCCATACTTCCATTGAAATATACATTTCCATCATCGTTGGTATTCTTCCAAATTGAAACTCTAAATAAGTTTCTATCTTTGTCTTGGTAGAATCCTTGAATACTTGGTTGTGTATCTTCTGGACTTTTCTTGAACCTATTAATCCATAATATAAATTTATTAGGTTTTTTAGGTCCATACTTGACTGCTTTTTCCTTTACATCAAGTTTTGGTTTTTCACTACTCATACTATATCCTCCATTGTATTATTAGTGATTGCTTCTGGGTCTATCTCGTCAGCAGTTGATACATCTGTTCCTACCGATAATAGACTTTTAATGGCTCTGCCCCAAGATGCAGTTTGACAACATTCGATGGCTCTTGAAAGTTGTGGATTTTTGCTTTTTGGGTCTTTAAATCTTTCAGCTAATCCTGATGAAAGATACATTCCATTTAAGGTTCGCACAGTAGATTTAATTACAACTCTATGTTCGCAATCGTGTTCTACTTTGCTATCTACTATTAAGTTATGTCCAAAGACATCTCTTAATACTCTAAAAAGGGTAGCAACTTTTAAATATCGCTTTCCCTTTAT
>VTLG01010393.1_pt1 | contig 12909 bp, 22 predicted proteins | sample 4694571 | NCBI WGS metagenome assembly VTLG01 (sample SAMN12604809, study PRJNA352737) | marine metagenome | biome: ENVO:00000447; feature: ENVO:00000209|ENVO:00000569|ENVO:01000036; material: ENVO:00002151; isolation source: viral sequences binned using virsorter ... | reverse complement strand
TTGTGAGGTGTTGAAATTTTAGTCGATGGAGACATCTTTTTTTGTGCCAAGCGGTTGCTGATACAGCCGCTTGGTTGTTTATTAAATTAATTAATCCGCTTTTACATTATCAAAAGCGATTATTAATTGTCAAATCTTTTTTTTCACTCTGGCTCAACCGGCCAAATCACCAAATTAACATCTTCAATCGTTGCCAAATCTTGGGGAAGATCGCGCAGTTGCTGGCGATAATCGGCCCACTCTTGACTCATATCTTGGTCGGATAAGGCCCGGTAATCGGTGTCGGCTAATAGGCGGTTTCTATGTTGCCTAAGTTGCAACATGGAACGATCAAAAGCTCCATCTGACCACGCTTGTTCCTCGGCATCTCGGACCGCGTTTTCCTCGGCTGTCAATTCAATTACTTGACCATCAACTGTTTTGGTTCTCATTTTTTCACCCGCTAACTATTTTTATAGCCGTACAAAATGAAATCACCGGCGGCGATATTGCCCGAAGAAAAGGCGAATTTAACCGCTGAAACAGCCGAAGTCGAAAAAATAATCATATCAGCTCGCAACCCGGTTACGCCGTCGGATTGTTGGGAGGCGTCGGTGTTAGATTGGCAAATTTTATGCAAACTGGTTGAGGCCGGGTTGTAAAGATCGAGCCAGCCGCTCATACTATGCGTTGAGTCGTTTCCCGTCGAGCCTGAAATGGTGTTCATGCCTGTATTAGTATTGGTCTTTGACTCTGAAGCCCACGCCGACAAAATAGCGGTGCCGGTATTTTGCGAATACCAAATCGCCGAGGCTACATTCATAGCATAACTAGATCCATCGGTGCTAAACTGGCATTCAAGATTAGCCGCATCAGTGGCCGGTTGGGCACCGTTGATAACGATCCGATAATGATCGTAGGTCGAATCAATTCCGCTGGTAATTTCCAGACTAGCACTACTAGAAGCCGTGCTTTTAGAAATAAATATCATGTCGTCATCGTCTCCACCTCCGCCCCCAAGCGGCAACCAAAAGCCCTTATTTAGAGTTAGTGTCATTTAACAAAGTAAGATAAAGTAACGCTCAAATCGTCAGTAGTCGTGGTCGTAATCCCCACATTTTGATTATCGGTGATTTTGATGGGAGTTTGCAGGTTAATAACCGCTCCACCGTTAGCCGCTAAGGTCAAAGGCGAAATTACATCAGCGGCACTGGCCGTGTTGCGAACGATCTTGACTGTACCCGCCGCACCAGCACTAATAATAATGTCAGTTAAATAAATGGCAGTATCTGCCCCCGGCGCGGCGATTAACTCGGTGTTAGTTTGGACGGCGCTATAATCAGCGGTGGCGCTACCCGCTGTGCCGTCGTAAGCGATTTGAGAAAAGTTGACTTGTTGACTGAATTGTGGCATTTATTTATCCTTACTAAAAAGGTAACCGAAAACGGCCAACGCCAGAATACCCAAGCCGATTGGTACTGGTGAAGCGGCCCGGTTGGGGTCAATCGGCACCAGATAGTCAGAGGCTACCCAACCCTCGATCTCATCGCCGATAACATAACTCATAGAATAGACCTGCTCAGCGCCAATTATCCAACCCGACGGACTTTCCTGCACTTTGCCGATCCGGACCTTTTGGCCGGGGTAGAGCTGGCCGAACAGATCCCATTGACCGGTGATCCCGTTCCAGCGGCGAATGTTTAGGAACGGCTCGGCTTGAGTAGTGTGGGTCTGCATCAGTCTTGCTCGATCAGCTCGACGTAGATCTGAGCCGTTAAAGAAGCACTACCCGAATTGACTAGCGAGACATTGATATAATTTGATTCTGATGGAATGTCTTTGCTATGGATAATCGAGATTGGCGCTACGCCATTATTACTCTGGATATAGGGCGCATTGGCCCATAAGGCCGGTAGACTGGTGCTATCTAATAAGTTGATACCGCCCGAAATACTGGTAGTTGAGTCGTCATCCTCGGTTGAGGTCTTGAGATAAACTTTTAAATCTGAGCCGGACCCTTGAGGGAAATGGACCGTAACGCCCAAAAACGACCAGCGAAACTCCAACAAGTCACTAGCTTTGGTAACGGTGGCACCGGCCCCGGATGTAATCAAAAAAGGTAATGTGCCAATCTTAGCCATTTAATCTCCACTTAATCTCCACAACAGGTATCAGTGTCTAGCTGGATATGTTCGACAATGAAGCCGTCGCTGCCTTGGTTATTAAACCAAGTATACTTGCGACCGTGCCGGCCATTATGCAAGTATTCGACCTGACCATCGACTTCGTGAGTCGTGAACGAGACCGGTGGGGGTGGTACTTGCCCGACCGGGTACCACCGATCCACCTTGACGACCTCGTACATTAAATCTCTATATGACCGATGAAGGTAATATGTAGTGTGCCGGCGTTACTAGAATCGGCGTTTTCGGCTTCTAAGATGAAACCGTCACCAATATCTAATATAATCGGCGGTAAACCCAACTCAGCAAAGGAAACAGTAGCCGTTTTACCGACCAACACCCCGCCGCTATCGTAGGTTGAGCCGATCAACGAAGCCACTTCGATAGCGTCGGAAAAATAACGCTTGTCGGATTGGGTACGAAGTGAAAACTTCATTTCCTTAGAAGCACCAGTCACGGTAAGACCAAGGGCGGTAACCACATAGGGTTTTTGGGTACTGTTCCGGGCCGGCGAACTGGTAGTCGAAGTACTAGCCGCTAAAGCGCCCGAATTTATCGGCATGAACCAAGGTTTTTGGGCCATGATTTTTAATCTCCTTTAGCTAGTGTATTGCTTTAAATTACCACTCAAAATTACCTGTAATTCCGTCGTTGCACTTAACGTCAATGCCTCTGAGTTTTTTATCTCTACTGTAAATAGGTCTCCTTGCTGTAAAACAATTTGCTGTGATTCAGGTAAATCTATGACCGCATTCCAAGCGCCGGGGCCGAACTGGGGCAGATCCGTCGTGGCCGGCGTGTTTGCGCCGCCGGGGAAGATCAGCGAGGAAGTAATAGCCCGGAAATTGGGTGCGCCGGCGTTTCGGGTTAAAGTTAGCTCGGTGTTACCTAGCACAGCCAAATCCAACGCCGTAGCCTGGGTTTGGTCGTTATAGTAGGCTTTGACACCAATAGAGCAGACAATCATGGTCATAGTATCGGGCAGACGTCCGCTGCCGGGGATCCATTTTTTCCCCGGTTCGTTAGCCGCCGTTTGAAAGTATTCGAGCGTGGAATTGGCCGCATGGCTGGTGGTCACCGATTGGGTGTCATAGATCTGTTGAAAGGTGTCACTAATATTGTTTCGTCGTTGGTTGTCTAATGCTGGATCGATAAAGCCCATTTTTTTGTCTCCTATTTACTGAAATTTTTACTGCTGAAATTGGGGTTGGGCTGGTACGCGCCCAAAGCACCCTGAACCGGGTTCATTCCGCCGCCGCTATAGGCACCGAGGGCCGGCGCGTGGGCTTGGGTCTGAGTTTCGGTTTTCCATTCTTCCAGCTCTAAAGCTCTGTTAACTAACTTGGTGCCGCCAGTGGGGGCCGAATAGAGGCTAAGGCCCAAGAAATCGCGAACGGCCACATTGCCCAGTAAAAATCGGTAGATGGAACCCGTCACCATGCCAGCGCCCAAGGCTTGGACTAGATCTTTAACCGCGCCCTTCTGCTTGCGGCCCAAGGCATAAACGGGAATACCGGCCAAGCCGGTAGCTATTTCGATGTTGTCTTTAACTAGAGCCGGGGTCCAGCTCTGTTTCTCGACCCAATTGGAAACGCTAATGGAAGTAACGGCACCAGCGCCGATCATGGCCGAAGATAAGGCCATCTTGCGGTCAGCTTCAGTAATTTTGAGTAATGGCATTAAGCGGCTCTCCTGCCTCTGCGTTTGGCTTTGGTTTTGGTTTTCTTTTTTCGATCAACGCGGCATTTAACGCCGACTATATTACCGGCTGAATTTACCCGGTAATCGCATTTGGCTACTTGGCCTTTCTTTTTGCCGCTTTTTATGCGGATATTAACTGTTCCCATAAGATCCCCTAACCCAGAAGGGCTAATAAAATTATTAAAACAGGCCAAGCCGTACCTGTGCGAGGTGCTGGTGTTTGAATCGGTTTCAAGGCCGATTGATCGAAATTAAGTTGACCGGCGATAGCCGCCGCTAACTGTTCGTCAGTTAGAGCTGGTTGGGCCGACATTAAGAAACCGCAACTTGGAATTTTCGCATATAATGCCAAGCGGTACGAGCGTCGGGGGCCGGGTTGGTGTTGCCGCCAATTAGCGGCTTGAGATATCGTTTCATAATGTCATAGACCAGCGACATAAACTTACTACTATTAGTGCTAAGCTCGTATAACTGGCGATCAGATAAATTAACCCCTTCAGCCGCCCAATAATTAGCGACTGCATTAGCAGCCAAGGTATTGACATGGCCGGAAAAGGTATCGGCCACCAAACATTCAGTTGGAAACCGGTTGCTGTAATAGGTGGTGCCGTTATAAACCACTTGATTAGAATTGAGACCGGAGGAATTAACGGCGGCTCTGGTGTCCATAGCCGTAGCCGAACTGATAACCAGATCTTGAGTTGAGTTTTCAAAAAACCAACCATTGGAACCATAAGCTAACTTGGTAGTGAAACGGGTTCCGCTAGGGTAAATACACCAACCGTCAGCCGGGGATAAGCTAGGGGCCAAATCAGCCAGAGCCGATTCCAGCCGAGAGCGCAAGTCGGATTGGGTTTGACCGTAGCCGCTGGACTCGTTTAAAAATTGGACCGGCGTTTTGCCTAAGTTATTTGCTTGATACATTTGAGCTACTCCAAAATTGGCCTGTTGGTTGGGGCCGTAAACATAAACGGTAGCCTGATAATTGGTCGGCTGTTTAGTTGAGTACATAGTCCATAATCAATTGTTGATCGTGCTGGCTGATGTCGTAGCCGATGGGTTGGTTGAGCGTGGCATCCATCGCCAAATAGTTGTTTTCACCCATCGGGGCCAGCGGGTAAACGTGAGCGGCTACATCGTTTTGGCCGGTAACGCGCCAAATGATCTTTTCTGTGCCGACACCCACCCCGGAAGCCAGTAAAAGCGAGGAAATTAGAGCGGTAAAATCATCGCAATCCGCCACCGTCAGGCGGTCAGTAACTCGGACATAAAGCCGAGGGTCAAAAAACTGCTCGCTGTATTCTTCGCGGAATGAAACCGAAGAACGGACGAAATTAAAAATGGCTTGAGCGAGGCACGACTTATCCTCATTCGTACAAGCACTGGTAATGTCAGCCGCTTTTTGTCTAACCGGCATCGATAAGGCGGCTTGGTTGGTGATCTTGGCTAACAGGTCCAGCCGGTCGGCCAAAGTCTTGACCTCGACCGCTTCAACCTCAATAATTCGGCTGCGGTCATACTCATCTTCGAACCTATCCACGTCGATCGACTTGACGGCGGCACCGAGTACAGCGTCCACCAGCGGCACCGACAGGCTAGGAAAATTCGATTTTTTGGCTTGGCGCAGAGCCGTTGAAATTATTAGTTTCCCGATGTCCATCATTATCACTACTTAAATTGATTAATTTAACCAAACCGTATTGGGGATGTTTTTTAATGGCTTCTGATATTTCTTGCCGGTACTGGTCGGATTGGCAATGGGCCAACAGGTCGTCAATGGCCGGCTCTAGCTGGAATTGGTTGTTAAACAGCTCTGGCACCAGATGCATGTTTTTATGTTCTGAGGCCACAGTGACCAAAGTAATGACTTTGTTAATTAAATCCTGAGCCGAGAAACTGGCCGAGGCCAACCCCTTGACTATATTTTCACGACCAAATTCCACCAGCTCAGCCGGGGTCAATGGTTCAGCCGGGGCCGCCGCCGGGACCGCCGCCGGGGCCGGATTAATAGGCAAAGCGGGGGCGATTTTATCAAAAGCATATTTAGCCAATGAAATCATGTCGGTAACTTCCTCTTTTTTATCTATTTTCTGAAAAGCGTTGGTGACCGAAGTGCTGGCCGGGGTGAACTCTTTCTGTAATTCTTTTAGCTCTCTCATATTGTCGATGATGTCGTTGGTACTGGCCGAGGAGTCTTTTAATTCTTTGATTTCTTCTTTGAAGGCTAACAACATCTCCTTAGTATCTTCGCGTTGGCTGCGGATCATTTCCAACCACAAAGCCGAATTATCGGGCGGCGGTAAGGGTGGATCCGGTTTAAGGGCGCTAACCAAAGCGGCCATATCAGACAAAGTAAAAGGAGAGGCCGCCGGCGCTGTAGCTTGTTTGGGATCAGCGACGGCGGTGGGTATTCGTGCGGCTTCATGTTCAGCCACATGCAATCTAAACTTAGCTTTTTTGGTGTATGACCCATTAACTAGCAAATTAACACTATGTATTCCAGCGGCGGCACAACCAGACCGACAATAAGCACTCAAGGATTGGCCTTTAATCGAAGCCTGACTAATGGCATAGTCCAAATCAACCCGTTTATTGGGGTTGTCTTGCCATAAAAACACACAACTGAACTCTAAACCGCAATCGTTGCCATGAAAAATATCTATATTGCGCTCGAAATCTTCCCATGTGTCTAGCTCAAAAAAGGCCTCGCCCAATTTTATTTGCTCTGGCGTTTTAACTCGACCCTTGATCTTGGTGGTTTCCACTAGGGTTTTTTCGATGTTTTCCGCTGCCTGCTCTGCCATTTGTTCTTAATTTTCCGCTAATTAACCGCTAATTAGTCGCTAACGGCTGTTTTTTACTCTAATAATGGGATTTTATTGTCTTTTTGGCAGCTCAACAATAGCGCGGCTGCCAAAAACAGCATAAAATTACAGAAAAGCGAAAAAAAATGATTCTTTTTCAAGTTTCAGCCGCTTGTCTGGGTCTAACGCTGATAATTTGCCGTTCCAGACTGTTTACGGCCATCCGCCGGCTAGGCCCGAAAGTGTTACGTTGTTGTCAGTGTGTGGGGTTTTGGGTTGGCTTGGCTATCTCGCCCCTGTTCTTAACGGCTGAATACTGTTTATTAAATGCTTTAATCACTTCCGGACTGGGTTATATTACCAACCGCCAATATCCGGCCTTATCCACCATCAAGGAGAGTAAAAAATCATGGCCTACAACCTAGGGCAGCCCGACACCAGCGCCGGTGCATGGCGCACTATTGAATCCCAAGAATTTAGCGAAGAAAAAAAGAAGCTAGGCCCGTGGGCGTGGGATGGCTTAAAAAGATTCAGCGCATGGACGTGGGAAACGTTGAAAGACACCTTTGGAGATCGAGCCAGCGAAGTACTAAATACGGCCACCGATATTCTGGTCCAGCGCGGCGAAGCAGCCGTAGTCCGAACCATCGAAAAAGGGCCGGGTACGCAGGAAGAAAAAGACCGACTAATTGTAGCGGCGGCGGCCAAGACGGTTAACCAAGTAGAAGGTGGCGGCGGCGGGGCGCTGATCCCAATCGTAATAGCGGCCTTGTCGATTGGCGTTTTATTTGGTGGGCGCAAGTAATGCCCAGAACAGGACACCGAACCAAAGATATTCTCACCGCGCCGATTAACCAGGCCATTTTAGATACTGTGGGCAGCCAAGACATTTTGCTGGACTACCAACAGGCCGACCAACTGCCCGACTTATTCCAACCGGAAGAACTGCCAACTGAAATTACGGTTGAATATGGGCCGGGTTTGGTGATTGAAGCCGAGGGGCCGTTTGATTTTGATTGGCACCAAGAAACAGCCGAAGGTGTAAAAGAAGAATTTAAACCCAAACCAATAGAAACTGAGACCGAAGCCGAGACCGACCTAACTTGGTCCAATGCCTCGCGCCAAAAAGCGGAACGAAAAACCGACCCCCAAACCACGCCGGCACACCAACAACAATCAAAATTGCCGGCCCTTCCCTTAGCCGATCAGCAACCCAAACCAACGGGCGCTTTTCCGTGGTTGGTGCTGGTAGCGGCCCTACTAGGAGATTAAAATGTTAACTGATCCACATGCCATCATCGAAGATGTGATAGTGCAGGAAGGTGGGGATAAAATTGTGGTTGATTCTGGGGGGAAAACGAAATGGGGCGTAAGCGAAAAGGGTACCGGCATGAGTCCGGACCAAATAGAAGCGCTGACCAAAGAGGACGCGATTGAGTTTTATTTCAAGGAGTATTATCTACCGCTTAAAAATCTGCCGCCGCAACTGTTGCACATCTGTATTGACAGTGCCGTCAATATGGGCGCTCGTCAGATGATGAAACTGCTGCAACGCGCTTCCGGTCTCAGCGGATCGGATGTAGATGGATATATTGGACCCAAGACCATCGCCGCCGCTCAATCCACCACAGCGGGGGAATTTAGAGAGCAAAGATATTTGTTTTATATTGAGTTGTGCGAGTCAAGGCCAGAGTATGAGAAATACAAAAACGGCTGGCTACGTCGTACCATGCGGGTATGAATGATAATCTAGAATCACACATCGACACATTAGAAAGGGAAACAGCCGAGCAAGCCGACCAAATCTCGGCCTTGCAAGATCGAGTCAATAAAACCGAAAACGAAAACATCCAGCTCAGAAAAATCCAAGGTCAAATTAGCCTGGTCCGGTTGTTGTTTATTGGCATTTTTGCTTTGTTGATGATGACCGGCATTCTGATAACTAGCAGCCAGTTTATCAAGCAGGGTGAGGATAAAAAAATTGAGCTCTATTTTAACTTTTTTGAAAGGATCCTGCTTGTAATTTGCGGGGCCGGCGCGACTTCAATGGCTAGTTTATTCAGAAGCAATAATAATGGGAACGGTGATTAACAATGTATTTAGGCGCTCACATTGACCCCAACGAGCCGGACGAGTTGGCCCTAAACTATCAGCCGAAATTCTTTAGCGATTGGCATGGGTTTTCTTTGGCCCATCCCTGCGAACAACGGAACTTTTATATCCAGATCCATCTGAGCGGAAAAGAACCCGGCTTTATTCACGGATGGGCGGCTGAGAAGCTGTGGCAGAGGCCGGGGTTTTTTGATAATGATGGTGTAGCCTTTGAGCAAATCATGGAACAAGTCAACCTGTCGAGGGCGGTTTGTAATGAGTACCGGCAACGGGTAGACGATTTTAAAAAGCGGCTCAAGCTAGGACTAGGTGTGTCGGGGGTGATTGGCCTAGCTATTGCCGGCCTAGTGGTTTATAAACTCCTAGACTAACGTTTTTTTTCGGCGCGGTCGGTCGATCCCATGTCGGTCGCAAAAAGCGTACAATTTCTCCCTCCCCCACCCCAATTCGCGCGCTACCTGACGGCCAGAATTGCCGGCATACAAACGACCAGACACATACTTCAACAGGCGGCCTTGGTCACTCTGGTGTCTGATGAGCTGGTCTAACTGATAGGCTCGATCCATTACCCGCCCGATCAAAAAACGGGCTTTGGCCGGATCGGTTTCAATCCGGACCAGTAAATCCATAATCTGATCTATTAACTCATTCATCCAAAGATAACAAAGCCAGCCTCAAATATTTGGCCGCCCGTCTCAGAAAGCATGAAAGCCACCAACTCTGTTTAGTTTGGCGACTTGCGGAGTTGATGGCCTTCTAACATTCTTTTAAAAAAGTGCCCTGTTAGAGCAGGGGCTTTTTGAAACACCTTTAGAGGAGGCATTTCTTTATGAATGACCTAATAGGAGGCCGTTCACGTGGAAAATAGTAACATAACTAGAGTACCTAGTCAACGGTATGACTCCCTTCCAATCTCTCGACAGCCAGACTTCGTTAACGGTTCAGTAGACTCCAGTGACTTAACTTGAATATAGCCCAAAGCAGAACCAATAAATTCTTGGATCGTGGACCTATTCATGCCCGACTGCCACTATGTCAACATTATCGGTCATTTTTTCCTGCATTTTTTCTCCATTTTTTGGCATTCCTCATACAATATATTGGGGTTGAGACTGCCAACTATCAAGCATTTCGTCCGATAACTTAGATTATCAGACGTTATTCGACTTGGCCGCGTTCTAGGCTCACCCGATAATGACAACCGTTACACAAGGCTTGAATCTGACTGGGATGCTCCATGCCAGTGTCGGTATAGACGACATGGTCAACCACTTGGGACCCGCGCCGGTTGCATTCTTGGCAATTCGGATGCTTTTTGAAAGTGAGCCTAGACAACAGCTTCCAGACTTCCGAGTCGTGGTACCTGCTTTTCCATTTCAAGAGACTACCTTTGCGGAATTTTAACGGCGGCACTTGGTGCATCTTAAAAACCCAATACCACTGACCCGGCAACATGTCTTTGTAAGGCTGAGTGACTATTTCGGCCCAAATTTGGTCAAATGTTTTCTCGGCCGCCAGTGGGTCCACTACCGATAGCGGCGGGATATAGGGAACGTCCGGTTTCAAAATAGATCTACCTGCTTTATGATCTCAAAAAGTTTATGGACCAGTTGTGGCACTACTGCATTACCTAATCCTTTAATTCGGTCCACCCGGTTGGGTATCCCATGAACCACTCGAGCCATTGAGGGCTCAGACTCCCATTCCCTATTGGTTGGTCTGCCTGACAAACTGCATTGGTTAGCTTTAAATGATGGCCGCTCGGCTTTTTTAGTTTGACTAGATCGCCTGTTAGCTTCCACTCGCTCGCCATTAGAGTTGGCCAAAATCCAGACTCGATCTCGTCGGTGCGGGGCGTTGACGGCACAAGCTGGTAATACAAATGTTTCTGTTTCGTAATCTTGACTTTCCAAGTCAGCGAGACAATCGTCGAGCGCCAAGCTGATGATTCCAGGCACGTTCTCACCAATGACCCAAGCCGGGTGTAATTCTGATATAATTCGTAGCATTTCCGGCCAGAGATGGCGGCCATCGTCTTGCGCTCGTTGTTTTCCAGCCACGGAAAAAGGCTGACAGGGAAAGCCGCCGGTGATAATGTCGGGCTGAGAGATTCCATCTTTTTCTAGTCCTTGCCTGGTTAAAGTTTTAATGTCGGCATAAATCGGCACCTGGGGCCAATGCTTGGCTAAGACTTTTTGGCAGTATTGGTCGATTTCGCAAAAGGCCACAGTTTCAAAGCCGGACCATCTGGCGGCTAAAGCGAAACCGCCAATGCCTGAAAATAGATCCAAATGCCGCATTATTGTCGCTTTTGGTCGGCTTCTTTTTCTAGTCGCACTCGTTCTATTACACTGTTGATAATTCGCTTTCCACCCTCCCTTTGAGCTTCCGCCAATTCGAACCGCTCATGCCTTCGGTGCCGTTTGGATGTTTTGGCTTCTATCTCCCGCCGTCGCTGTTGCTGCTGTTCGTGTGTTATTTCCATTGTGGCAATCCCTTATATTCCTTTTTCCATTCTGCGATCCGATCTTGATCGGCTTTTATTTTTTTCTGGGTCCGTTCCAAGCTGGCTTTTCTGCCGTTCCATTCTTCGGCTTGATGGTTTTGGGCTTGGCTGGTCGGTTTGGCTTTGGCTTTGGCTTTGGGTATCTGGCCGCCCTCGGCTTCAATGGCTTTGGTCAACCAATCGCCGGTAGTACCATCGTAAGCGCGGGTATCTTCGGCAATCCAAGTAATATGATGAACTAGGCCGCCGTCGGGGTGGTGAAAGTTGAAATTAGGGATAGCACTAATTAAAACTTTTTCGGCTTGTAACTCGGACAAACCAAACCGGGTTAGACTGTCGATGGTGTAGGATATTTTGAGCGGCGGCGGAACCTTTTTAGTTTTTTCCTTCCAAGCGTTAGAGACGTGGGGATAGATTTTGATGGGGTCGGTTGATTCGGCTTCAGATGTCAATAGGGAGGGCTGTTGATTTTGGTTTTCGAGTGATGATGATGAATTACTATTAGACTTGGAGTCTAATAGTAATGAGATGGTCGTGTCTGTAACCATCTGATGTACTTGTTCAGATATATCTAGCGTTTTTTGGTCTGCTGGTTCTGCTTGGACGGGTAGCTTATGGATAGCGTTCAGATAGGCGGTAGTAACTTTCTGGTCTTGGAATCGGGTTATCTGGTAGCGGATTTGGCCCCCGACCCGCTTCCAATTGGGGTCATGTTGCAAAAAGCCAGCATCGCACAACTCCCTCAAATAAGCCCGGACCTGTTTCTCTTTAACGCCCACATACTTGACCAACTCTTTAATCAATGAGCCGTTAGCCCACAAGGTGCCGTCCGGTAGATCAAAGTTGCGGCCTTGATGATGATAGCGTTTTTTGAATCGGTCACCATCTTGACGGTATTTATTGAGATACAAATAGGTTAGCTTGACCTTGTCTTTTAAGGCGATAAATTCAGGACTGGTGATGTCGTGGTCATTGACACCGATAAAGAAGTCGTTATAGGCCAGTTTTTGATGATGCTTGGTATTGGTTTTTTGAGTGCTGGATGGGTTAAGCTGACGAGCTAAATTGGTCTGCATTTTAGGAACTCCAAAATAAATGACCGATAACTAAAAACGGTCTGGTTTTTGGCGGTTTCCTGTTGCTGATAACCCCATAGGTGCTAGGCTTTATACTGGAGATAGTCGGGGTGTTTAACGTCCGATAACATAAATTATCAGTCGTAAGCCGAAACAGCGACAGGAAAAGTAAAAAAGCTAATGATAGATGGAAAAATAAGGCAGAGGATGATATAATAATCATCGTTCTACCGGCCACGGTATAACTTTTACCCGCAAGCCTATTGCGGGTTTTTTATTGTCTGCAAATAAAACGAACTTACTTGCAAAGCGGGTATCAAAAAAAGTAATTGACAGATTCAAGTCCACTTTTTTATAATACGAACACAAAGAGCCGGCCAAAAAGGGCTAGATCTTTGTGAGGTGTTGAAATTTTAGTCGATGGAGACATCTTTTTTTTGTGCCAAGCGGTTGCTGATACAGCCGCTTGGTTGTTTATTAAATTAATTAATCCGCTTTTACATTATCAAAAGCGATTATTAATTGTCAAATCTTTTTTTTCACTCTGG
>VTLG01014270.1_pt1 | contig 12913 bp, 6 predicted proteins | sample 4694571 | NCBI WGS metagenome assembly VTLG01 (sample SAMN12604809, study PRJNA352737) | marine metagenome | biome: ENVO:00000447; feature: ENVO:00000209|ENVO:00000569|ENVO:01000036; material: ENVO:00002151; isolation source: viral sequences binned using virsorter ... | reverse complement strand
CGAGTTGAAGAAGTAACAATCAATAATACCACGAGAGGCGGTACACAGGCAGCGAAAGGTGCACCTGAAGTTTCAGGTATCATTACATATCCAGGTAAGTACATCGATACAAAAGGATTCCTTTCCTGGAACAATAGGTTGCAGGATAACTACTATTATCAAGAATTCTCGTATGAGATCGGTGCCGATCAAGTTGTTCCAACATATAAGAGATTGGTTGACGATCTCTTACATCCAGCAGGTACGAAACTCTTTGGGCGCTATCGAGTCTACAGCGGGCTAGATACAACACTGGCATCCGTTGATAGTACAGGCAACGGAAGACTGCAGGTAGAAAGTACATTCCAGATAGACGTACCTACAGTTGTATCTGATTCTGAACAGGCTTACATTGATAGTTCAGCAAATACATTTGTAATACCGCAACCGACTTTAGAGGCTCAAACGCCTATCGTAACGGCTCAGACTCACTTCGATATATTAAAGACTGGTCGCGGCAAGATCGATATTTCGTCGAACAATATTATCGGTACATACGCAAGTGTACAGATCAGTACATATGCTACTATGCCTATCGGTTCTCTCGGATCACCAAAAACATTGGATGGTAACAATACATTCTTTACATCCGATATACCGATGGGCAATACAAAGATTCTCATTGTTGGTGTTGGTGGTACAGCAAACGGTGCATACTTCATAAATACAACATCTACCAATACGGTCGCAACAATTACTCAGAATTATGCAAACAGCTCGCTGACAAATGGTACGTTCTTCTACAATACAAATCAGAACAACACATACAATATTAATGTTGTGAACTCAGGATCTTCTGCATATACATTAACTGGTGTAGATAGGTTGGCTAATGTGAGCGGTAACAATAAGACAGTCACAATGAATGTTGGTGATACAGTAAACTTTGCAGTTGTTGCATCGGGCCATCCGTTCTATATCAAGACGGCCGCAGGAACCGGAACAGGCAATCAGGTTACTACACCAACAGCCACGAACCAAGGAACACAATCAGGCACGGTATCTTGGACCCCGAACACAGCTGGTACTTACTTCTATCAGTGCAGCAACCACGGTGCTATGGTCGGTCAAATAGTCGTACGCGTTCAAGGAACGGCCTGAAGATGATTATAAATAAATAGAAATAATCTTGATAAAGGTTAAAGGGTTAAATAATGCCAGGAACAGTAACCAGACGTTTTCGAGTTCATAATGCCGAACAGTTTCATGAGGCATTCTCCGAAACAGCATCAACCAAAATGTACTTATTCATTGCAAGAGTTTCATCTTGGCCTGATGATAACAATCCGCCAACTCCTGTAGATTCGATCCAGGTAACTGAATATGATAACTGGCGTGATATGCTCTCGTTAAAGAGAGCACAGAGCGGTGATGTTACCTTTGCGGTTCCACGATATAACTGGTCAAGCGGTAAAGTATATCGTGAGTATAACACAAATAGCGCAACCCTTTTTGATACACCTGCGAGTTCAAACACCATGTATGTTATGAACTCATCATTTCAAGTATATAAGTGTCTATTTAATAATAAAGGTTCTGCATCAACTGTAGAGCCGTCAGGAACAGCTACAACTACATTGGTAACCGCAGACGGTTATCATTGGAAGTTTATGTATGCAGTTGGAGCGGGTGATGCTCTGAAGTTTCTGACAACTGCTTGGCAACCAGTTAAGACACTTACTGCAGACGATCAATCAGCGCAGTTTGATGTTCAGCAGGCTGCAGCGAATGGAGCTATTGATATAATCGATGTTACTAATGGTGGATCGGCTTATCTTACGAATACAGGTACACTTGCTGCTGTTGCTGATGGCGATACAATGACTCTTGCATCTGGAGCTTCGGGTACAGATAACATTTATAATGGATCTGCTCTATACATTGCTTCAGGTTTAGGATCAGGACAAGTACGAGAAATTACAGACTATGTCGGAGCGAGTAGAGTTGTCCAACTTGCTTCTGCGTTTGCAGTTACACCAAACACATCATCGACTTATTTAGTCGGACCGAAAGTTACGATTACAGGTGACGGTACAGGAGCAACAGCATTTGCTAACGTTAACTCAGGTGCAGTCAATTATATTAACATGATATCCACAGGATCTAACTATTCACAGGCAACTGTCGCAGTTACTGCAAACAGCAGCCATGGATCCGGCGGTGCAGGACAAGCATTCGTATCTCCTCCTGGTGGTCATGGATCAGATCCAGTTGATGAACTTGGTGGTCATAACGTTATTATCAATGTACAGTTGAGCGGTTCAGAATCAGATACATTTATAACAACTAACGACTTCCGCTCGATTGGAATTATTCGAGATCCGCAGTTTGCAAATGGTACCGTAGCAACAGGATCAGTCTTTAATCAAGCAACTAATCTTACGGTTACGAGTGTATCTGGGACAGGAGCATATACTCTTGATGAAACTATTCGTGGAAACACATCAGGTGCTTCTGCAAAGTTTGTCAGTTTTGCAAATACTAACAGTGCTAATACTACAGGTACAGTAAAAGTTCTTGATGCTAAATCTAACGGTGCGTTTACTGGTTCAGAAACTATCACTGGGCTATCGAGTGGTATTACTGCAACATTAAGTTCCATCGCTTATGGATCTCTTGCTCCATACACCGGTGATGTTTTATACAAAGAGAATCGGGGACCAATTGCAAGATCTTCAGATCAGATAGAAGATATTAAATTGGTTGTGAAATTCTAAGGAATATTTAAATGGCACTTGCTAATACCGGATCCCTTGCAACGAATCTGAACGTTGATCCCTATTATGATGATTTCGATGAAACAAAAAACTTTCATCGTATGCTGTTTCGACCTGGCCTTGCAGTACAAGCTCGTGAACTTACGCAGTTACAAACTATGCTGCAAAACCAAATCGATAGATTTGGTGAACACGTTTTTAAAGAAGGCAGTGTTGTAAAAGGTTGCGAAGTTAAGTATGATCGCGATCAGATTAGATATATAAAGATTCGTGATAACGATAACAATGGAACTTCAGCAAATGCTGCAGCATTCATCGGATCAACAATCACTGGCACCACGAGCGGTATCACAGCGCACGTCATAGATGCATTGGACGGAAGCGAAGCAGCTACGCCAAATACAAAAACTCTATATGTATACTATACGAGTGGCGGTTCTAATAATACGACAACTGCAGTACTCAGCGGCGAAAGATTAACATCTAACACTTCTTTATCAGCAAATGTTTGCACCGAGGGTGCGCAGTCTACAAACGTTGTAGGCAATGCAGCGCGTATAGAATTTGGTGCTGGCATTATGTTTGCAAAGGATCACTTTATTAATGTAAGTGCAGCAAACACAATCATCGGAAGATATTCATCTAATAATACAATTCGTGTTGGTTATGATGTACTCGAGCAGATTGTAACTCAAGCCTCTGATACTACACTGCAGGATCCAGCACAGGGATCATTTAACTTTGCTGCTCCTGGTTCGGATCGACTCAAATTACTTCCTGTAATTACTACTAGGACCATTTCGGATACTAATGATAAAAACTTTATCGAAAGATTACGTCTCACAAACGGTAACATCGAACTAAGAACAGATAAACCATCGTATGCGGTAATAGATGACTATATTGCTCGACGTACATTTGACGAATCCGGTGATTATCTCGTAAGAGGTCTTACGACACGACCAAGAGAACATTTGAACTCAGCTAACAACGGCGGTGTGTTTACACTTGCTAACGGCGGTGATGTGAATAAACTATCGATTGATGTTGCTCCAGGTAAAGCATATGTCAAAGGTTTCGAGATCGATAAGTTTATTTCTTCGCACGTTGCGGTTGATAAAGGTACGGATGTTGAACAGGTTGAGAACAGTACGGTTCCAGCGAACTACGGAAACTACATCACTGTCGATAATGTTGTCGGCACATGGGATGTCAACGGACACGATCGTGTTGAGCTCTATAATCTAAAACAGAATGCAGTTGCAAATAATAGTTACTCAGCACAATCACCACGCGGTACAAAGATCGGTGAAGCTCGAGTTCGAGCAATTGAATACAGCAGTGGCACTAAGGGTGATGCAAACGGTGTTTACAATCTATATCTTTATGATATAGGAATGACTGCAAATAACTTCAGTAATGTAAAGTCGGTCTACTTTAACAACAGTACATTCGATGGATTTGCTGATATCAAAGGTACAGCTCTTATAGATACAGAGTTCAATAAGGGTTTATTTAACATCGGTGCTGGTGCTACCAAAACTATTCGAGATGCAAGTGGTGCTATAGATAATGACTTTAGATTCTTGAAATCAGAAGATGTTACTATCGCAGCCGATGGTACATTTACAGTTACAACCGGCGGAGCAGGTAATGAAGAATGGGCTTTCTCCACTGGTGCTTTAAGTTCGGCACAGGAACGCGATAACTTCTATATAGTTTTACGAGCCACCGCTAATAGTGCATCGGCTAGAGATACAACTGCGGCACGTGCTGCAAACTCAAACACAATCACGGGGCTAACATCCGTCACTACCAAGTATAATGTTGGTGATAAGTTACAACTACAGGGTGAATCAAATACATACGTAGTTTCTAATCTTAACAGTGCAACATCTGTAAACTACTATGGTCCCGGTGAAGGCGGTGCTCTCAGCGGAGCAACTGTATTTAAGTTCTTTACTCCAGGCCAGGTGATATCGCTGAACGGTGTTGGTGGAGATGCAGCTGCAAGATCTGTTAATATTAATTCAGCAACAAGCGCAACTATCGATATTCAAGAGACATTGAGTGGTACTGTTGCTGCTACCGTTATTAGTGAACAGAAAAAAGTAAATGGCCGCGAAATCGCAAAGGTTATCAATAAGGGTCGATTCGTCGAGTTAAATATTAGTGACGGATTTTCGACTCATGGATTAACCGGCCCGTGGCCACTCGGTTTATCAGACGGACATAAGTTACAAGAAGTTCGATTAAAAACCGGTAATACTTTCTTCTCTGCTACATCAGATGGAACTGATGTTACAGCTGACTTTGAACTTGATACTGGTATGACTGACAACTTATACGATCATGCCAAGCTTAAGTTAAAGTCAACATCGACGAGATCGATTGCGAACGGTGATGTATATCTTGTTAAGTTTGATTTCTTCACCCATGATACATCGTCTGGTATCGGTTACTTCTCCGTGGATTCATATCCTATAGATGATGTAAATGGATCCGCAAATACAAGTGCTATTACGACTCAAGAAATACCCATCTTCAATAGTAAGGTATCAGGGCTACGTTACGACTTACGTGATCAGATTGATATTCGTCCACGAATTACTGATACTTCCAATAATGTTACTAGCCTGACTAACATCTCTCGAAACCCCGCAACATCAACGGCTATCGTTGAACCCTCTGGTGGTTTACGATATATGCCACCGAATGAAGACTTCACAGCTGATTTTGAATTCTATCTCTCTCGTATAGATAGAATAGTTTTGAATGCTAAGGGTATCTTTAGAGTGATCAAAGGTACACCGGCACAAAAGCCATCGACACCGCCTGAACCTTCGGACGGTATGACTATCGCAATCATTGATGTTAAGCCTTATCCATCTTTACCACAAGAAACCGCGAATAGAGTTTCTACCGCAACAGCAAAGGGTCGACCAGATCTTTCTATCAAAGTACGAGGTAAGCGTGTACGTCGATATACGATGAGAGATATTCTCGGTCTTGAAGAAAGAATCGATAACCTCGAGTACTATACATCTTTATCTTTGCTCGAAGCAAAAACTAAAAACACATTCCTTGCCGATGCCAGCGGCGCAGATCGTTTTAAAAACGGCATAATGGTGGATCAGTTCTCCGACTTTGTCGGTTCAGACTTTAACGATCCGGATTATGCAACGGCTATCAATGATACCGATCAGGAAGCAAGAGCTACATTCAAACTTGATGAAGCACAGTTAACATTCCGTAGTGCAAATTCAACGAATGTCACTGCAAAATCAAAGGATGTACGTTTAACTCTATCAACAAGCGGTACATACTCGAACGGTGAAACGGTAACACAAGGTTCCGCTTCAGGTAAGTTGTTGTATCAAGTTGGAACCAGATTATACTTAGAGAATGTAAGCGGTACGTTTACAACCGGTGGCGGTAATGTAACAGGCGGTTCATCAACTACGGCAAGATCTCTATCTGATGTTAAGGTTCCTGATGATGGCAAACTGATTACTTTACCATATACACAGGATGCCGTACAGATACAAGATACCGCAAGTGATACTCGAAATACTGCGGGTTCATTATTCTTCTATGAAGGATTTATGAGTCTGAATCCACAGACTGATTTCTTCCAAGATATCACACAGGCTCCTGAGGTCAATATCGACTTAGGGCAATTTGCAGATGCCTTTGTCGCTCTTAATAACTTTATCGGCGGCCGACTCGATACATCGGTAAATAGACAGATAGCCGGTGGTAGTTTCGGTTTACGTACATTTGAGAATATCACTACAAGATTACAAGTTCAGGCAGGTCAAACTCTTGAACAGGATCTTGGTGGTGTAGTTGATGTTGGTATCATACCGTTCATGCGGTCAAGAAATATTCAAGTGAATGTCAACGGTTTGAAACCAAGCACAAGACACTTTGTATTCTTTGATGATACAGACGTCAATAGTTTCGTTTCACAGGCAAACAGCAGCTTTGCTAATACTAAGGCAGAAGGTACATCACTCGTAACTGATTCAAACGGTGATCTGTTCTTTAACTTTAGATTGCCACAGAACGATCAAGTACGATTTACAAACGGCGATAAGCTGCTACGTATTAGTGATAATGCTCAGAATAGTGAAGACTTCGGTTCAGTTACTTCTGCTGCATCTGCTGTATACAGTGCGACCGGATTGGATGTTACAACAAGAAGAGGTATCGTTTCGACTCGCTCAGGATTCAACCTTGCTGCGGTACCAGAACGTACTGAATTTCAGATCTTTACTCCGCCACCACGCAGACGTGATCCGGTTGCTCAATCATTCTTTGTCGATGATGTTGATAATATTAACACTCCAGGAATGTTCCTCACTAAGATCGATCTCTTCTTTGAGTCAAAGGACTCGAGCAAGGGTCTTACAGTTGAGATCAGAGAGATGGATCCATCGCTTTCGTTTATTACGGAAAAGGTAGTTCCTTTCTCACAGGTATCTATTCCAGCTGATGATATTAATACAAGCACTGACGGTTCTTCTCCAACACCAGTTGTATTCGAGACGCCGGTATATCTCGTAACAGGTTTCCAGTATGCCATCGTACTTAAGCCTCATGAGAACAATCAAAACACGGTTGTATATATCTCAAGACTTGGAGAGACTGATCTGGTAACAGGTAACAGAATCGTGACGCAACCTGCTGATGGTAACCTGTTTATATCATCTAACGATGCAACGTATACTCCGATTATTGGAGAGAACGTTAAATATAAGTTGTACTTTGCTAACTTCGGTACGAATCAAACTGGAACTGCTGTATTCAAGAACCTTGATCGTGAATACTTGACTTTATCAGCAAGAGACGGTGCTTTCGACAGAGTCGATGAAGAGGTTCACGGACCTACATCATTAGTCTTTACCACACAACCATCTGCTAATGCTAACTTTACTATACGTGGTAATACGTCTGCTGCGAACGGTACTGTCGTTAGCACAACGGCTAATACTTCAGTCTTGAAAGAGGTTACGACAGCTGCTAAGTTTACGACTGGTGAAACCGTAAGAGTAATGTTTGCGAATGGATCACCAACTCAAACGACAGCAGTAATCACGAGTCAGAGTACTCCTACCGGTAAAGTATTACACTTTGATTCAGTTACACAATCAAACACCTTCTTGCATCTCTCGGAACCAAGTGGTTCATTTGCGGCGGCCGATTCTATTCGTGCACAGATCAGCGGATTGGATGCTACTATCGGATCAGTTGATAATCTACCTGCCGATAACTTTACGACGTTTGCTTCTAACTTTGCATTGCAGGATACAACTCTTGATATGAATGCAAAGTTGAATACTTCGGCAAGCGCAAGAGATACTGCATTCCGTAAGGTGAACATTAATAATCCAACGGTTCTCGAGAATCGTAGGTTTGTTCTCAGCCGATCAAATGAGATCGCAAACATCTCAAGCGAAAAGTCAGCAGAGATACAAGCCGTTCTAAAGAATGCAGCAAATGTCCGACACTCGCCTGGTATTGATAATGATAGGTCTGCTCTGTTTATAGCTGAGAACCTTATCAATAACGACGCAACCGGTGAAGATGGAGCAAGTGGCGGTAATGCATTGGTAAGATATATCACTAAGACGATCAATCTTGCTGAAGGTCAGGATGCTGAAGATCTCAAGGTATTCCTTGCTGCTTATCGACCAGCAACTGCTAATATTAAATTGTACTATAAGATACTTCACGCCGAGGATGGTGATACACTCGAAGATAGATCGTATGTTGAAATGACTCAGGTCACATCAGCGACTGTCGTATCTGATCCAGAAAACAGAGAGGATTTCAAGGAATATGAATTTACGATTCCGACTGCTCAGAAAACTGGATCGAGCGATGAAGTTCAATATGTAAACAGCAGCGGTGTAACATTTACTGGATTCAAACACTTTAAGATTAAGGTAGTTATGTTATCCACATCGTCATCTAACATTCCACGGATAAGAGACTTCCGTGCCATTGCATTGCAGATATAGGTTAAGATATGGCTCTTACTAAAATTAAAGAAGTTGATGGCTATCTTAAAGACGAAACTTCGGGTGCAGTACTGTCGGTAGATCAGAATGCTCTTGATGCGTACAAAAGACAGAGATCGCAAAGGAACAGTATTGTTTCGGATATAAATAATATCAAACAGGAACTTGGAGAGTTGAAGGATATGTTAAGTACAATCATCTCTTCACAGAAGGGTAATTAAAATGGGTCAAGTTGCAAACGTTGCTCTGACGGATACATTTGATACTTGGAGAGTTAGATCGAACCAAGGGTTCACCAACCTCTTTGAGATCAATCCGACTGCAAATACAATAGGTGCTAACACTGTAACTGCCGGTGGACATTTCACTGTTAACACAGCTGCTGTGACTACTACTCGATTGGCAACACTCGATGGAGCAAACACCAATATTACTGGCGGTACTCTTTTAGTTACCTCAAACACAAATATCAATGGAACCTTATTGGTAAACGGCGCAGCACCAGGTACCGATGATAACGCACTAGCTTTCGCAATCGCATTAGGATAGGATAAATGGCAAACGCTTTCAAAACATATGCATCGCGGGGCGTAGGTAACTCTTTGACAGCCGTTGGCTCACATACAGTTGCTTCCTCCACGACTGAAACAGTAATTGGGCTGACAGTTTCAAATGTTACAGGATCAGCCGTCAATGTAACAGTTGCTTATAACGACGGAGCAAACGATACCAACATTGTAAAGAATGCTCCCGTCGCATCGGGTGGTGCTCTTACACCGATTGGTGGCGATCAGAAGATCGTTCTCGAAGTAGGAGATTCAATTAAAGTTTCTTCGAATACTGCTTCTTCCATTGACGCGGTGATGTCAGTACTCGAACAGACTTAAGAGGAGATCAGTAAATGCCTTATCTTGGTATTCCTGCACAATCTCAATTCTTTGCACAGGATTCAGATAACTTTAAAGTTGATAACTTCGCTGCAGGTGTAGGTTTTACGGCAGGCAGTTCGACTACTGTGACTCTGACTTCTACGCCAGGAACTGAAAATGCACTTATTGTAATGATGGATGGTGTTACTCAACATCATAACACATTTAGTGTAAGCGGTACTACACTTACATTCGATGCAGCAATACCAACAGGTGTAGCTAATATTGAAGTTCAGTACTACATAAGATCCATTACAGTAACTCCGACCGATGCTAGTGTTACTGGAGCAAAGCTTGCATCAGGAGCAGTTAGTGCAAATACTAAACTTGCAGCAGGTGTTGTTACAGCACATTCTTTAGGTGATGGAGAAGTCGAGACTAAGATTCCGACAATGGCAAAGACTGACTCCAATCAAACATTCAGTGTTGCACAAAGAGGTAGCATCAGTGCACTCGGTGTACAGACATCGACTGTAACACTCGATATGAATACTTCTAACTACTTTAGTCTGACGGCGAATGGAAATATTACTATTGCGAATCCGAGCAATACAACGGCAGGCCAAGCCGGTGCATTATTCGTAACAGCGAACGGTAGTTATACAACTTCATTTGGATCTCATTGGCGATTCGCAGGTGGTACTGCACCTACACTTTCAACGACTGCAGCAAAGGTAGATAGAATCGACTACGTTGTGCAAACATCAAATACGATACACGCTGTTGCTACGATCGATCTCCTTGGTACTGCATAGGAGCTAAGAATGCCTATACTCGGTGAAAGTAATACAAGGCAAGGATTTTCTAACGCTGGTACTTATCTCATTGACAACTCCATACAGTTTGTAAATGATGATTCTACTTATTTGAATAAAAGTTTTGGAACACCTACCAGTGCTTCACAGTTTGGTTACAGCTTTTGGGTAAGATTAGGCGATCACGGTAATTACATTCTGAGTGCGAATGGCGGTGGTAATAATGACAACTTTTATTTCAGTTCTCAGAAAGTAAATATACAAGAAGGTGGTACTACTAGACTTGCTACATCTCAACTCTTCTTAGATCAGAGCGCTTGGTATCATTTTGTTGTTGCTTACGATTTAGGTAACTCTACAAACGAGCATAAGTTACGTCTGTATCTCAACGGCACTGAGATTACAGCTTTTGGTACGGATACAAGGTCTGGGCTTAGCGGTACCTCCAGCAGATTAAATGCGAACGGAATATCACACGACATCGGAGCAAACGTTAACAATGGTGTAAGTACCCATTTGAATAATTTTGATGGATACGTCGCTGAATTTGTATTCATAGATGGTAGTGTCATTACACCGTCGATGTTTGGTAAAACAGATGCCAACGGTATTTGGATACCAAAGGATCCTTCAGGTCTTACCTTTGGTAACAACGGTTTTTATCTTGACTTCGAGGTAGCTCCAGGAACTGTAAACGGTGCAGGGACCGATGTCTCTGGTCGTACTAATCATTTCACTGAGAGTGGATTTGGTGCTCATGATCAGACGATCGATACACCAACGAATAATACTGTATTTCCTACATTCAATGGTTTAGCAAACGGTGGTAACATTCCACTTGCAGATGGTAATAAACTCGCGAAAGGAACAGCTAGCTGGCGAAGTGTCTTTGCGACTCAAAATTTTGGTAAAAGCGGTAAATGGTATCTTGAAGTTAGAATGCATAGTAATCAAAGTGCTAATGGTTTTATTGCAGGAATACAAGATGCGACGGATATTGCAGACGTCAGTGAAGCAACTTATATCGGTCAGACAACATCGACATATGGTCTAGGGTATGCATTATATACAGCTTCTAACTACTATACGAACGGAGGCGCTGTATCAGCTGGCCATGGAACTTTAGCCACGGGTGATATTATAAGTGTAGCTTTAGATCTTGATAATAGTAGACTTCACTTTGCAAAGAACGGTAGTTATCTTTTAAGCGGCGACCCTGCAGGTAATTCGGGCGGTATATCGATTACATCAGGTAAAGAATGGGTATTCGGTGTTTCTACATCTTCTACCGAACCATACTATGTAAACTTTGGTGCCGATAGTACATTTGGCGGTGCCATTGCGGCAAGCGCAAATACAGATGCAAACAGTGTCGGTTTATTTAAGTATGCTCCACCAACCGGCTTCTTAGCTCTTAACACAAAGAATCTTACTGAGCCTACTATTACTGATCCGTCGGCGTACTTCCAGACGACGCTGTACACCGGGAATGCTTCTACTCAAGAGGTGAACCAATCTGGCAACTCAACATTTATGCCGGGATTGGTTTGGATTAAGAGCCGAAGTGCTGTCAGTAATCATGTTTGGATAGATGCCGTAAGAGGATCATCGAAACAGCTATATTCGAATGCAGCCGTTGCTGAAGGTACTGAAAGCGACGGTGTTACATCATTTGACGCTGATGGTTTTACGCTTGGTGCCGATTCAGGGGCTTATGTAAATAGAAGCAGTGAAAATATGGTTGCATGGCAGTGGGCAGCAGGAGGTGCAAGTCCAACGAAAACATATACGGTGAAGGTTGTTGATGACAGCGGAAACAAGTATCGCTTTGATAACTTCGGTACGAGTGCAGTCACACTCGATCTACAGGAAGGTGGCACATACACTTTCAATCTAAATGACTCTTCGAATGATACTCATCCATTTAATATTGGAACATCAGCGAATGCAAATGTTTACGGTTCCGGTATTGTATATTACTTAGACGGTGTATCAGTAACTAATAGCGCATATATAAGTGGATTTACGGCTGCGACGACAAGACAGATCGTATTTACAGTTCCTGCTTCTGCACCGACTCTATATTACTTCTGTTCATCACACAGCGGTATGGGTGGTCAGATCAATACGAACTCAACCTTTGGATCATCCAATTTTACAGGCAGTACTCAAGCAGTTGTATCATCGAATCCTACATCAGGATTTAGCATTATAAAGTATACAGGTACTGGTTCATCTGCAACTTTAGGTCATGAACTTAATGCTGCTCCAACGTGGGTATTGGTAAAAGACTTAGGTAATAGTCGATCATGGAATGTGTATCATCAAGGTCTGCAAGGTCCGGGTGGAGGAACGGAAACAGAAGTGATCTATCTTGATCAAACCGTTGACTCATCAGCGGATTCTACGATATTCGGCACGGCTCCTACATCAAGTGTTGTTAATGT
>VTLG01012533.1_pt1 | contig 12913 bp, 5 predicted proteins | sample 4694571 | NCBI WGS metagenome assembly VTLG01 (sample SAMN12604809, study PRJNA352737) | marine metagenome | biome: ENVO:00000447; feature: ENVO:00000209|ENVO:00000569|ENVO:01000036; material: ENVO:00002151; isolation source: viral sequences binned using virsorter ... | reverse complement strand
CATACTAACTTCAGCAGCTTTGTTACTACTGTTACCAACTAGGATTTTAGCACTATCTAAGTTCTCAAGTTTAGTAAATTCAATTGCTGCACCTGACGCTACAGAATCATTAACAACTGCATTTGAATCTAATTGATCTGCACCAACTGCATCATTTGCAATAGTTAATGAAGTAGATCCAGTTACATCTCCAGTATGAGTTGCGTTTGTAACTTTAGCTGTGTTTGCTGTGATAGCTGAAACAATTGAATTTGCTAATTTATCATTAGTTACCGCATCGTCAGCTATTACGCCAGTTGCAATTGAGCCTGTATCTCCAGTCGTTATTACCGTACCAGTTACATTAGGTAAGGTAATAGTACGATCAGCAGTAGGGTCAGCAACAGTAAGCGTTGTCTCATAGTCATTGTCTGTTGCACCTTCAAATATAATCGTCTGGTCTTCACCTATTGTCAGGTGACCTGTCATAGTACCACCAGTAGAAGCTAACTTCTGCTCATCGTACTCCATAGCCTTCCGCATTAACTGCTTTTGGTTATTATTAAGATCTTCAGATGAAATAGATGCACCAGGTGCATAGGTAGCCCTTGGTGTAGGGGCACCCATATCTGTTTCAGGTCTAATTATTATAACACCACTAGACAAATCATCTCCACCAATATGGATAGTCTTGGCTGCTGTGTCTACTGTGTATTCTCTAGGGTTTGCACTAGAAGATTCAGAACCATGAGCTCCTGCAATAAATGTTAATGCTATATTATCTAATTCAACTACAACTTCTGTACCTTTAAATACATCAAAACTCCCAGAGTAGCTAAATGTATTTGCTGCTCCTGTATTTTGGGAGTAGGTTTTTGTTACTTTTGTATGTGCCATTTAGTTCTTAGGGAATTGTTCTACTTGTTGATTTGGAAAACTTAGGTTAATAATGTCTTCTCTAGTTTTTCTAGTTTTAGAATCTAAGCCATCCTTATCCGCCTTTACTTCTTCTAAAGCTGCGTTCCCTGGGTGAGTAGGTTGGTTTAACCTAGCAAAAGCTTTAGCCCTAGCCTGATTCATTACATTGTCAATCAGAGTATTATGTGGATATTGGTTTGGATCTATATCCCAATTAGCTGGATTTTGTCCATCAGCTTTCATTCTATCCATGGATTCTTTAATATCATCTCTTGTAGCAAGATAATTTAAAGCTTCTTCTACATTCTTAAATTTCTTGAATCCAACTTCAATAGGTACTGAACCTATCTCTCTTTGGAATTCACTTCTTACTTTAGCACTCTTAACAAAAGAATAGCCACCATAAGAATATGTTGTTGATTTAAGATCGTAGTTACTATCTAATAAAAGTCTTCTTCCAGGTGTATCATTTCTAATATCTAAACCGACTGGTGATACAGCATTAAATGATCTACCAACGATATTCCAGTTTTTAATTGGTTTACCGTTTAGCATGTCATATTTAGTAGGTAGTTTATCTACACCAGCTAAACCTTCAGATGCTTGGTTTCTATTACGAATATTAGTCCACATGTCAGAGTTTAATTCTTTCATATGTGGATTAACCCATTTACCAAATTCATTTCTCATACCTGCTAAAGGTATGCTGTTATTCATAATATTAGCAACACTTTTATCTAAAGCACCTGGTTTCATTTGAGCAAGTTGCATTAATTGATCTAACCCTGACATATAAGTTTTACCTTGTAGTCCACGACCAATAACAAATGCTGCAGCTTGTAAGCGTTTTTCAGCCCACTCACTACCCATAAGTTCTATGTTATCACCAATATCAGCAATAGCAGAGAATATTACATTATAAGGTTCTAGAGTTGTATAATCAAAACCTACATCACCAATATAGAAATGATTAGGTTTCCAACCTGCATTCATCCATTGTTGTCTAAGCTGTCTATCTGCAGGACCATTACCTGTTAATTGACCAGCCATATACATACCACCCATTGTACTTACAACAGTAGCACCCATGGCTTGTCTACCAGCAAATAAGTTTCTAGCACTTCTTAAATCAGCTGCATTCTTAATACCATATTCTGCTAATTCAGTGAAATCATCTCCTTGATGACTTAGTATAGCAATTGATTCTTTATGTAAAGCTCCTAGTAATGGAGTGTTTTTATAAGTAAAATTTAAGCCATTAATACCAGTTCTAGCAAATAGATAGAAAGGTTTGATTAATGGGATATCATTAAATACTTTATCTAACTGTGCTGCACTACCTTTTAATTCAGAAGTAAGTGTTACCTCTTTAAATTGTTTAGTAAGCCAAGCATCATCACCTATATTAATATTACCATCAGCATCTAAGAAATGACTGAAATGTATATCTTCAGCTTCTTTTAACAGTTCAGGTGTAATTTTAGTAAAATCATTACCATTTACTTCTAAAACTTGTCTCATTGCTACTTCTTTAGATCTAGCTCTAGCTGATAACCATAAAAATGTATCATCAGTAGCAGCTAGTGCTCTTGGAGACCAACTGAAAAGTTTGTTATTAGTAAGATTTCTAGTTATATTATTAATATAAAATGCTGCTCTTTCTCCAGGTGTACCTTGAGTTTCAACATGTATACGTTTAGCTTCCCATAACTCATCAAACTGACTACCAGCTTCAGTAAATCTAGTTTGAATATCAGCTATATTAGCTTGGAATTTAGAGTGCCATTGTCTTTGAAAAACTTCATAGGCTTCTGGGACCATACCAAATAATCCATTCATCTTTGCAACTGCCACTTTTCTAGCAACTACATCACCAGTAAAAGGTGCTCTAAGTGTTGCTCCAAAAGCTTCATTAATTGCATTTAGATATGTATTAACAGTTGTACCCATTATAGCTCTAGCTGGTGTTTTAGGTCCACTAAGAATACTTTGAACCATAGTCTTTTGAAGACCTTTAATTAAATCACCTGTTTGCTTCTTACCTTTAAACTTACCACCTACAATAGCTTGCTTCATAAAAGCATCCCAGTCTTTCCAGTTATGTACATCATTGGACATTGAAAAGACATCTAGTAAGGCTTCAGCTAGATCTTCATCTCCTCTTTCAAGAAGCATATTAGTCATCTGGTTTATACCTTCTCTAGTTTCTCTATGAATTCTTTGAGAAGCTTTTGAAGTTTCAGCCATAAGATCTACCATCATTTCTGGTGTCATCTTACCATTATTAGCTTTCATCATTTGACGAGCTAATTTATGAGTATTTCTAGTTGATTTGATTTGAGATAAACCTACAGTAAGGTTATCTGCAATTCTAGTCATAACACCATCAGTAGCAAATACATCGGTTTTACCGACCATTGCTCCAGCTGATTGGGCTGAATCTCTTAATTGTATTAGTAAGTTTTTATTTACAGCATGTGCAACTTCTATATTATTTAAAGCCCATTTATCGATACCACTTAATGTTTCATAATCATCAGCATCAATAGGTCTATTTAATAATTCTTTACCCCAATATTCATCAGGACTTAAAGAGGCTGCATCTCGTCCATCTATTTCTTGTATACTACGCAACGCAGTATCTGATGCTTCTCTTCTAGTAGCTGGTTTAAGAGGATTAAGATCATGTAATTGTTTCTTCCAGTTCTTATCAGAAACTAATTCTTTACCCCATTGAGCTAGTTTACTTTCACTAATACCTGCCTTAGCAGCTTTAGCCATAGCAACAGGAGAGAACAAACCATCAGTGGCTTGCATTGAATTCCTAATACCAACAGAATGAGCTATTTCATCTAGATCATTAATGACTTGACGTATACCACTTCTAGCTTTAGACCAGCCTTGACCGATCATTTGAGACCCATTCTTATAGGCACCGTAAGTAGAGTGAAGCATACCATCTTCATCAGTTGCTCTAGAAAATGCATTAGCTGCACCTTCATATCCTTTTTTTAATTGTTCTCTACCAGCTTCTAGAAAATCATCAGCTTGTTGTTGTGCTTTGATAAAGAAACCTTCTTGGCTTAATAAGTTATCACCTATCTTTGTGGAATAGGATTTAGTGCTAGTAGCAAATTGATCCATATTCTTTTGCGCCCAACTTTGAGCACCACGACCCCAAGATCTTACTGCACCAGTTTTAGTAAATATTTCTTTACCTAATTTTTGGAATATTTTACCACCAACTAAAGCTACACCACTTTCAGTTAATATATGATCATACTTTTTAAATGTTGGGGACGCCATTCCATTCGCTACTTCTGGTCCAAAGACTTCAGCAGCTCCTCCAAATGTATCTGTGAGACCTGTTAATAAACCTTCACGCCTCATCATACCAACACTATGATCTTGATAATTTCTAAAAGCAGCTTGAGCAACAGCTTCAGCAGCTAAACTTTTACCAATTCCACCAGCTACTACACCTTTATATGCAGCTCCAGCTTTACCTAACAAAGGTATCCCTTTAGTTACTCCAGCAGCTAAACCGCCAGTTGCAACTAATGTAGCTCCTGTAGATGCCCAGTAAACACCATCATAAATATCTTTAGAATGTTCAGTGGTAACAAGAGGATTGTTTACAAGAAATTCTTGTGAATTAGGATTTTTATGTTGTAATATTTGATCGTCAAGTGTAGAGTCATCATGCCAAGATTTACCTTGCATAACATCTCCAATACTTCCAACGGCTTCTAAAGTATCAGCACCAAAATCAAACCATGCTCCACTACCTGATGATTTTAAATCTTCTTGCCAACTAGGATCAAAATATCCTTTACGTCTTCTATTAGTAAATAGAGCCATATTTTGGCCAGCACCGAATTGTTGCCACAAAGCTCTAGCACGTGATCCAGCATCAGGTTCTGCTAATCCCTTTAACCAAGCTTCAGTAGCGACTGCATCTTCCTCTGCTGACATGCCATCTTCATGTAAATGGGTTGTATCATGAAAATCAGCATAAGTAATTTGACCATCATCATTACGGTCATATATAGCAGTTAATTCAGGATCAGTTCTTATCATATTGAAAGCTTCAAGATGATTTTCTAAGTTCTGACCATTTAATAATTCATATACTTTTTCTTCTTTAGGAGACCAATCACGTGTTAGTTTAAGTTTTTGTATAACTTGGCTACCATTAGCTAAAGTATTAATCTGTCTACCTTGAGCATCTAATATAGAATCTTCTGATACTGTTCCAGTTTCAGGATCATATTCTCTAGCTTGTAAATGTTGTGTACGTTCAGCTTGTCTTTCAGCTTTTAATTCCTCTTCAGATGGTTGAGGCTGTACTTGAGGTTGTTCTTGTTGTTGAGGTTGTATACCTAATTGCTGACCAACTTGGTCTGCTACTTGATTAGCAACTTCATTTACTTGATCTACAGGTTGAGGTTGTTGCTCTCCTTGAGGTTGAGGTTGCTGCTGTTGATTAGCTTGTTCTTGTGTAGCTTTCTCAGCAGGTGTTCTAAAGTCCTCTTCAGGATAAGCTTGATTTATTTCTTCTATATGATTATCATAACCTTCTATTTCCTGTGTAGAATCTGCAGTAGTAATAGCGTTTGGTTGTAAATTAAGTTGATCCATTATCCCCCACCTGTTGGTATTATTAGATTATTTGGATCATCAAAGGTTGAGAATAATCCCTGACCATAAGTAGCTCCATCTTTCATTAAATTTCTATTATATAGTAATGTTGTTTTAGATGGATATTGAGATGATCTAGCTATATGTTTAGCTAATTGTTTAACTTCAGGGGTGAGTTCTTCAGCTTCTAATAAAGTTTGTAGTTGTGTTTTTTCTTTAGGCCATAATCCTTCATGTCCTATAGCTTTCAATTGAGCATCAACTAAACCTTGCCAGTTACCATCTCTACCACGTGCTAAACCTTTATAATATTTTATAGCACCTGGGTCCATAGATAAACCTTTTCTAGTACCATATTTACTTATATTATTAACAATAGTATCTAACTGTCTTCTACCATAATCACCACCTATAGTACCTTTAAACATTATATCAGGGTCTTCTAATATTTCACGTTTACCACTAGCAATTCTAGCTACTCTAAGATGTCCAGGTTTGATTTCTTTTTCAATAGCTTGTCCAGTAATAACATATTTACTAGATTCACCATTTTGTTTGATTTCAGTTAGAACACCCATAGAATCAGGTATTGGTTTACCTTCTTCATCTTTCATTTCATTAGCATTTAATGCAAAATGACTAGCTAATTGTGAACTATAACCCATACCAATATATTTATTATACTTTTGTTGATAATCAGCTTTAGCATTAGCCATCGCTTCTACATAAGCAGGGCTTTTTTCATTACCCTTAATACCCATATTAGTGAATGCTGTATCAAGATGTGCTTTAATTTTACCTTTAGCATCACCTACATCAAGAGAAGCTTTGTCATATTTAGCAGCCTTTTCTCTATATTCTAAGGCAGCTTCAGGATGAAATTGATCTAACATTTCATTTGTAACTACACCTTTATTAGCAGCGATTAAGGATTGTAATTGAGCTTTGTCTTCTCTTACATCTCTGTCCATTAAGGTTTCGTAATTACTTACAGTAGATGGTACTGTTAAACCTAAGTTACCAAAATCACGTTTATATTGATTTACTTGTTGTTCAGATAATGGTTGTTCTCTACCTGCTTGAATGAATTTAGATTCAAGATCTACACCTGCAGCTTTTTGATACTTAAGTTCCTCATTAGTTACTTCTACATAACCTTTCTTAATAGCAGATTTAAGATTTGTAAATCTTTTAGGCCAATGTTGAGCAAAAGTAGTACCAGGTTTAGCACCTACTTTCCTAGCTAAGTCCATTGGTATAGGTAGGTTACCGATAGTATCAGCATAGCCAGGATCACCCATTGCTATACCTTCTTTACCTACTATATTCATAAAGGCAGTCCAAGCACCTTCATTACCTAATAACTCACCATTTTTATCTACAGTTGCACCTGTAGTTACAAGGAAATGGTGTATATCAGCTCCAGTTTTCCCACTATTTTTCCAAGCTAATCCAGATTGAGCTTGAGTCTGCATAGAAGAATCTATACTATATCTCTTTCTCACCTTACCTAAGTAAGCTGATTTAGCTGAATCTATAGTTTTATTAACACCAACTAATTCTAATATTTCAGGACTAAATTGATTTAGACCCATATCCTCTTTAAGTTTTGCAGCTTCTACTTCTAATAAAGCTTCTTTAAGAGGTAAGCTCTGGATATTATTAGCTCTGAGCTGTTTAGCTGTATAGGTTACACCGTTTAACTCATAGGGTGTTTCACCATTTTGCATACGGTAGTTAAGGGAATCCCCATAACTTTCCATTGCATTGCGTAACCTTTCTTGAGTATACCCATATTGTTGATAATGGGATAACTTTGCTAAACGGTCAGCTTCTGGGTATGCATTGATACCTTGCAGTTTTATATACTCAGCTTTTAGTTCGTGGTAATTTCTATCTTCTTCTTTAAGTGTAGGTATAAGCTGTTCTAATTCAAGCAATCTATGAGCATCTACAGCTCTATCTTCTCTAGCAAGTTGAGCACCTTTCTGCTTTGCTTTTTCTATCTGTTTCTTCCGTTCTTTTTGAAGAATTTGAGAGAAACCTGAAAGACCATCTATAACTTTATTAGCTCTGTCACGGTGCCACTGACTAACATCTTGAGCATTTTGAGTTTCAAATTGTTGAGCTTGTGAGGTATTAAAGCGTGAAGTAGTACGCAACCTCTCAATATTACGTTCGTAACTCATTACTCAAACGCTCCAGCTGCACTACCTACAGCTCCGAATATAGCCCCAAGCGGACTTGGTTTTGCTTTTAACATAGGTGCTACTGGGGCATGACCATGAATAGGTGCATAACGTACCTTCTCATACATATCCCAACTATCCCACTGAGCTTTATCTCTAGCTCTATCATCTGAATCAATTTTAGTTTTCTCAGCCATTAACATTTCATGTACATATTCAGCTTTCTTAAAGCCCATTTCTTTAGTTGATTTACCAGCTAATCTAGCAGCCGTAGCTCCAGTTTGAGTACCAGCATAATCATTTTCGTACATTTCACGTATAGCTCTTTCCATTTTAAAGTTACCCTTAGCAAATACTTCATCTAATTTACGATCATTATCTCTCCATTGATTGATCATATTCTGATAGATTTGATCTTGCTTTACATCTTCTGATATTTGATCTTGTTTGTACTGAGCATTATCTAACATAGCGTCAGTTAAATACTGTACATTTTGTCGTTCAAAGTTTTTGAGTCGTGCTTTGTTTTCAGCTTTAACGCCTGCTACTTGTTCTTGGTAGCCAACTATGGCTGAACCTACGCCTGCGACGGCTCCAATTGCGGCTGCTCCACACATAATTTACAAAATTCTATAAAGGTTATATTGTTGGGACCATGTTCAAGTTCCCTTAGAAACTTAAATCCCAGAAACTTTAGAAGTTTTAGATGAGCGGTGTTCCGTTTATCTACAATGTTCCAAAGGATTTTATCTTCTCTGCTATCAATCCATTTCTTTGCTTGTCTAGCAAATAAAATAGGTGAATCATGGATGACGTTAGTACATAACATCCATATTAGACCGCCTTCTTGTACACCTGCAACTCCGGCAATCCTGCCGTCTGCATCAGTAAAGTAAACGGTTTCACCATTGAAAGCAGAAATGGGAATATGGAGAAGTGGATATTGGCCGTGGCCTTCAAACACTTCTCTATAATCATCATCTCGAAGATTAGAAGCTACATGAACTGCAGCTTCCATTGTAATGGGGTGAATGTATTTAGACACGTGAATAGTATTTAGGTGAGTAGTCACCCTCCCAATTCATTGAGTGTATAGTGGCAGGTGTAGGGTGATTAGATTTGATTTGTACTGTTAGGTTTGTATTTCTATCATAGACTGGTATGGTATGTAGGTAGTTATTTGCAATAGAAGGTGTACTAGCTAACACATTATCCCATTCTAATGATTCAACTGTATATGTATAATCATCTCTACCCTTACGTTTTAAGGTAACATCTATAACACCAACATCTCCAAAGTCAAAGTTCATTCTATGTATCACAAGAGATCCACGTGTTTCGGAAGACATTTTTTCTCCCTCTGGTCTCATCATGTATATAGTAGGTAGTTCAACTTCAAATTCATACTCATATCCTATTACTAAACCAGTTAATACTTGTAATGAACTAATAGCTGTTGAGTTATTACCTTGACTAGTTAAATTAATAGCTGTACCTGCAAGAGCATTAGTATCACTTGTAGCAAGTTTAATTGTATTAGAATCTACTGCAATAACATAATAAGTTGTACCATCAGATAAACCGCCAATACCTGTATCTTGAGTTACTCCTGTATAAGTGGTAGGACGTTTATAAACTACTGCATCAGCAGTTGTAATATTATGATTTGGTAAAGTTATTGTTTCATTAGTTACACTAACAGAAGAGTTAGCAAATTCTTGTAATTCATATTTCCAATTACCAGGTAAGGTAACTGTTTCGTTAGGTGCTGTACCTGTTATTTTAGCTGCTGGTATATCATATGAGTGTCCAGCTGAGTTACCAGCTTGTATACAATATGCAGAAAGATTTCTAGTACTATAATATCCAGCTCCTAATGTAAATGTTGTTACATCAGTTGCATCATTATATGTTAAGTCTCCAGTTGCAATCTCTTTTTTAGTATCTAAATGTACCCTATTATCATCAGGAGTAGATCCTATCATTAATGTATCTGATTTAAGTTTTATATCAAATTGTTCAAGAGTAAATGTAGATCCTGTATTAAGAACTGCATAATATACGTCATCAATAATAGTATGATATACTAAGTTATTAGGTAATGTCCATCTAAACCATGCAGATTGAGATCTCCTACCTTCTGAAATATAGAATTTATAACCCCATACTTCATTAGAAGCTGTATGTAATGTACTATCTATACCAAATAATACTAAGTTATTCTCTACAGAACCTGTTATCATACTAGCATTAACAGGGAATAAATTATATACACTCTTACTTTGTTCTACTATGGTAGGTTCTTCTCTTTGAGACACAGCTGCCATTTCAAAGAAACGGGTATTTTTAGCAGTACTATTCAAAAATCCTATAGTAACACCTAATTCAATAGGACTAGTATCAGGGTTAAAAGCATGTGATGATAAGTAACTAATCTTAGCAGTCTCAGGAGTCAAGAGAGCCTCGGCACCTGAACTTAGTAAGAACTGTTCACTAGCACTAAAGATAACTAAACCACCAGCTTGTTCAACAGCATCAAATAATTTGGTTGGATATGTAGAGCTAGACTGTAAATCAATAGGATCTGCATTGGAAATTGCCATTGCAGTTTTGTTCCAAAAATTATAGAAGTCATTAACTCTAGATAAAATAATATTTTCAGCACTTAATAAGGCTATTCTATTACGGAAGAATACCATCTTTTGAATAGTCTGATTTATGAATGAAGGTTCTGGGTTTGTAATGTCATCACCACAGTCTCGTTTACCCCAATCAGGATAAGAGAATCTGAAAGCTCCATTAGAGTAAGCAGTGTCACCACCACCATTAATAGAGAATGTACCTGGAAGCACCCTAGTAAGGGCTATAGGCATCGTTGTGTTATCTATCTCTATATCTTTACCAGGCTGTACTACCTCTTCCCACACGCCCTCTCCGAAGCGAGCTGGAGTGAATGTACAATTTCCATATCGATGAGTTGATCCACCATGTTCAAAAGTAAATGTATTTGTTGCTACACTAGTAATAGTTTCAAACTTATCGCCAATACCAGTACCATCTGATCCTCCACTGGTGAAATCAACTATAATTTGATCTCCATTTTCAAGACCATGATTAGCACAGGTTACAGTAACTGTAGCATCACCACTAGGTCTATCATAGGTACCAGTTTGTGTTAGTGGGTTTTCATCTGTATCCTCAATACCTGCTACATTAAACTTAAGGAAGTAATCATCTTGATTCTCTTCACTATTTACAACACGTACTACATAACCATGACGACATGTACTAGGTAGATCAGCGATAGTATTAACTTCAGTTGTCGTAATACTCATCAAGGTTTTTTCAGTTGTAGATACACCAAACGGTGCAGCACGCCATAAATGTACACCATTACCAACAATAGTACATTTAATACCATGACCAGTTATACCATCTATTGTTGCTTTAAGGTCTCCTAAAATACCACCTGCTGACACATGTTCTTCAGAGTTTGAAGATGTAGCCTCTGGACGTATCATTGCTAGATTAGCTCTGGAAGTTACTGTTACATCGTTTGTAACCGTTACAGTAGTTTTTAGTCCTTTTGCAGAAGTCTTTGTCCAACTATCACCTGTTTCATAACCTTCTCCACCAAATTGTAATTTAGCATAAACTTGGTATGTGTCGTGATAGTTATCCATAGCTTCAGTGTCACTATGGTTATTATCAGGTTGAGGTGTGCATCTAGCATCCATCTCATACCTAAGATTAGTCTTACCACCTGCACTCATATTAGGAGGTGATGTACCATGTATAGATGTACCTACTGTTCTTGTTACATATTCTCTACCAGCTCCATCACAGTCTCCATTACCTGGTTGGTTATTTCCTGTAGAACTTGTACCATCAAGCCACACATCTTCATCAGCTACTATTGCAGTAGCACGTTTATAAGAATATGTTGTATTATTATCAGGAGAGTATATATCTAAAGCATACTGTTTACCATATGCTATACTATCAAGTTGTACATAAGCTTCAAATGGTTGAGTAGGAGATTGAGATGATTTATCTCTTTTCATATCAACAGTCTTACGTCTGTTAACAAAGAAGGTTGTTTCGTTAATTGTTAACGCCTGTATATCTGAAGACTTCTCATTTGATAAAGCTTGGTTATCTAAGTAAGTTGCAACACCTGAACCAGCAATATTTGCATAATCCACGGGTATTTCAACACCGTCACTACATCTCCATATTTTAACAGCTCCATTTTTAGCAACTTGTCCGATATAAGACTCATCATCTCTTGTATAAATAGTAAACCATTTTGAATTAACATCGCTAGATGGAGATATAGCAGATACTAACTGACTACCAGGACGTTTAGTTAATTGTTCTACAACGTCAGGTAAGCCATTAACAAGGTCATTTACTTGACCTGGAAATTTCTTTTCATCTGGTTGTTGACTAATACCTAACACGTAGTTAGGTACCTTCTGGGTAACACTAGCCATTATCTTCTAAGCATTTGATAAGGTTTGTAAGGTTGATAAGCTGACTCATCAGGCCAACCGAAGAATGAATGATCACCTTGGTTGCATTCGTATTCCATACATGCAGCTCTAGCTTGTAGCTCGTATGTTGATAACATCTGTTGTAGTTGAGAATTAGATACTAACTGTACAGCAGCTCGACCTGATGCTTTATAAATTATATATCTTTGGAAGCAAGTAGGGATATCCTCAAAGTTAAGGAGCCGTACATAATTTACATAAAAATAATCATCATCTGGATATTCAAATGTATGATTCACTCTATCGTATAATTTCCATAAACCATCAGAATCTTTTCGTCGTACAAAGTCACGGGTTCTATCCCATTCATCTGTATTATCTATACGAATAACATCTGATGGTATAATAAATTTATTACTAGAATCTTTATCTGAATTTTTTATATGATATTCAAGATTAAAAGTCCATCCCTCATTCTGGACATCTTGGTTTACTTCTTTTAATATATTATATATAAAAGATATTTCAGGGTTATTAAAATCTATACCAGAAACGGGGGCTTGACCAATACTACCAAGAATTGCATTCACAGCGGATAGTTCGGTATCGATGGTTACAGTCGTGGTAGTCATAGTTATAATTATATAAAAAAAAAAGGGGAGCCGAAGCCCCCCGAATGAGTTAGTTATA
>VTLG01004856.1_pt1 | contig 12914 bp, 17 predicted proteins | sample 4694571 | NCBI WGS metagenome assembly VTLG01 (sample SAMN12604809, study PRJNA352737) | marine metagenome | biome: ENVO:00000447; feature: ENVO:00000209|ENVO:00000569|ENVO:01000036; material: ENVO:00002151; isolation source: viral sequences binned using virsorter ... | reverse complement strand
AAAAGGTTGTTGCTATCTTTCAAGGAAAGTGTGAGGCAGGACCAAGAGCATTAGGAAATAGATCTTTACTCTATGATCCTAGAGATCCTGATGCCTCAAAAAAAGTTAACAAAATAAAAGGAAGAGAATGGTGGAGGCCCTTTGCTGGATCTATCATGCTTGAGTATGCTCATGAATGGTTTGAAATGTTGACCCTTAAGGAAACTCCTTACATGATGTATTCAATACCCGTTAAGGAGGAGAAAAAGGATTTAATACCTGGTGTCATACATGTTGATGGTACATCCAGGATTCAAACTGTTACTGAAGAGCAGAACCATCATTACTATCATCTTATTAAAAGATTTTATGAGAGAACTGGTATTCCTTTATTGTTTAACACTTCACTAAACCTTAGTGGTGATGTAATTGCGTACACTAAGGAAGATGCTCTTAACATTTTAGAAAAATCTGAAATTGATTATCTCTACTTACCTGAGGAGGATGATGTCATATGTATATCCTAGGAGTTAACATATCTCACCATGCATCTGTTTGTTTGTTAAAGGATGGTGAGGTTGTATTTTATTTGGAAGATGATAGGTTAAGTGGTGATAAAGAAGCTGAATGGTGGGTGGGACATGATATGCCATCACTCGAAAAGATATTAGAGTATACAGATTATGTTGATTATGTTGCCGTTTCTTCTTTTGGAAGAGGTGGTTTCGAGGATAATGATATCACTAATTATCTTTTACATAAGTTAGATGAGTTGAAGATAAAGTATCGTAGGGTTCATGGTGCAAGAGAGCATCATCTTTATCATGCTTATAATGCATTTTATTCTAGTAACTTTAAAGAGGCTGCTGCGTTAGTACTTGATGGGGGTGGTGACCTTTATAAAAATCATTATAGAGAAGCAGAATCTATGTATGTTTTTGGGTTGGAAAAATCCAAGTGTCTTTTTCAACATTATGGGGAACATGGTTTTGTACCTGCTTGGTTGAATAGGTTTGTTAAAGAAGAGAAACCCACTAAAATAAAGGAAGATAAGACTGGATTTATATCTTCAACTCTCAGTTGTGGTAATTTGTTCAAGGAGATATCCGTTAGCATAGGATTGTTTAGGCATTGTCCTGGTCCTTATCCGGGAAAGACCATGGGGTTAGCTGCTTATGGGAATACAGATGACTTAACTGAACCTTGGTATAAGAAGGATGAGAAAACAGGAATTTGGGTGACCGACAATAAGAGAATAATATGGGATCTTTATACTAAATACAGATCATTTTATCATATGTTAAGAAGAGGATGGAAAGGAGAAGAATGGAATGACAAATATTATTTCGATTCAGATGATCAGGAGATGTTTAGTGCAGCAGCTAATGTAGCAAAGAAACTACAGGAAGAAACTAAAATACACACCTTTAGACTTATTGAAAATTTATTGGATAGAACATGCACTAATAATGTTGTTTTGTCTGGAGGGTATTTTCTTAACTGTGTTAATAACTATGAATACGTGAAGGCATTCCCAGATATCAATTTTTATATCGAACCTTGTGCTCATGATGGAGGTACTGCCATGGGCGTTGCTAGATATGTGTGGTATCATAAGTTGAATAACACTAGTCGTCATCCACTTGAAACTTTGTTTCTTGGATGATAAATAAATCTACATATTATTTTTAAACATGGCATCTTATCCTGTAAAACATAAAGAAACTGGTGAAACCAAAGAAGTGGTCATGAGTGTCCATGATTGGGATCAGTGGAAAGAAGATAATCCCGATTGGCAAAGGGATTTTTCTGATCCAACTACATGTCCTGGAGTGGGAGAAGTAGGAGAGTGGAAAGATAAATTAAGAAAGACTAAACCAGGATGGAATGAGGTCCTGGCCAAAGCAGAGAAGGCACCTTCTGCTCTACAAAAATTCAAACTGTAATCTTTATGCCTAGAAAGAAAAAAACAGAACAACCAATCGGCGTGGGACTAACCGCCAAGCAAATGAGAAGAAAGAAACCACTCAATACAGATTTAATGGTGGACATTGAGCCACTAACAACGAATCAAGATATATTTTTTACCCAGTATGGTGAAGGGAGACACATTTTTGCGTATGGATGTGCTGGGACAGGTAAAACATTTATAGCACTCTACAACGCACTCAAAGATGTCCTGGATCCGGAGACTCCTTACGAAAAGGTATATATTGTTAGGTCTCTGGTTGCTACCCGTGAAATTGGCTTTCTTCCTGGTGATCATGCGGACAAATCCGACATTTATCAGATACCTTACCGAAAGATGGTGAAGTATATGTTCAAGATGGGAAGTGATGCTGACTTTGAGATGCTCTATGCAAATCTCAAGAACCAAGGTACACTTGACTTCTGGAGCACATCATTCTTACGGGGTGTTACTTTTGATGATGCCGTTATCATAGTTGACGAATGTCAGAATTTGAACTATCATGAACTTGATTCTATTATTACTCGCGCAGGTGAGAACACTAGAATTATGTTCTGTGGTGATGGAGTACAGTCAGATTTGACCAAGACCCATGAAAGAAATGGCATCACAGACTTCCAACGTATTCTTAGTAAGATGGAATCATTCTCTTTAATTGAATTTACTATTGAAGATATTGTTCGTTCTGGTCTTGTTAAAGAGTACATCCTTGCTAAGAATGCTATTGGACTTGTATGACATTTACTCATTGTAATTATCTCGGTGATGTTGAACTTACAAAAAAGGAAACACCAGGTTGTAGACTTTATCAACTCCCAAATGGCGATTGGGTTCCTTCTATCACTAGCGTTACTAGTTTCTATAGCAGAGAAATTTTCGCCAAGTGGAGGAAGAGGGTTGGTATTGAAGAGGCCAATCGCATTACGAAGAAAGCAACCGCACGTGGTACGGATTACCATGAGGCTGCCCAAGCGTACTTAGAAAATAAAGACTTGGATTGGGATGAGTTTAGACCTGCCACCCAGTTCATGTTTCATCATAGTAAACCATATCTGGACAAGATAAATAACATACACGCTATAGAAAGAACTCTCTATTCAGAATACCTGGGGTTAGCTGGTAGAGTGGACTGTATTGGTGAATATGAAGGCGAACTTGCCATCATAGACTTTAAGACTTCCGAAAAAATTAAACCTGAGAAGTGGTTGGAGAACTATTTTGTTCAAGAGACTGCTTATGCGTGTATGTATTATGAGATGACCGGAATTGCCATAGAAAAGTTGATTACTTTGATGGTAACTCCAGGTGGTGAGGTTAAAGTGTTTGACAAAAGGAATAAAAGCGAGTATATTAGGTTATTAGTTCGTTATATAAAAGAATTTGTCACCCACCGTATACCTGACACCAATGCCTAATGAATTAGACGAAGCATTTGATAAAAAGTTTTTAGGGCCTGCAAAGTTTGCTCAGGAGATAGAAAAGATTGTTCATGAAAATAATGATCTTAATTATATTGATGCGATTGTAGTTTTCTGTGACCTTAATAGTATTGAGTTAGAATCTGTACCAAAACTTTTATCTAAACCACTTAAAGAGAAACTCAAGTGTGATGCACAGGAACTTAACTTCCTGAAGAGGACTACTCGTGCAAAACTTCCTCTTTGAATAGCCAGGGGAAATTCGACTTTTTATTCCAAAAAAGGCGGGAAAAAAACTCCGGTAAAAAATCGCCCTATTACTTTTTTTAAAATGGAAGATGTATTAAAAATGCATAAATTACAGCCAGGAACTTCCTGTCCTGTAATGGTGACTAGAATTCCAAAACCCATTTTGAAGGAAATTGATGAATGGGTGAAAGAGAGCAAAAGAATCAAAAATCACCCTTTAGCAGATTTAAAGGCTCATGAAAATGTGGGTTATAGGAATGTTGGTGGTGGTGAAGCATATAATTCGTATCAGTGCTCAATATCGCGTAAATTGGTTGAAGACTCTTTTTGGTTACCCTGGGTATTAAGGTTATCTCAAAAGTATTGGGGTCCAGGTTTGCTCCATCGTAATTTTTTATTGAGGCAGTGGAATGGGCATTTTGATGGATATGATATTTGGACTAATTTTGCCTATAAAGGAGATCAGAATCCACAACATAACCATGCAGGGTTTCTTTCAGGTGTGATATACTATAAAAATCATAAGCATGGTACTATATTTGATGAGTATGGGTGTGGTTATGAAGGTGAAGACGGAACGATGGTTATGTTCCCTGCAAGCACTTGGCATCATGTAGAACCACAGACGGTTGATACAGAAAGAATTACCCTTGCATTTAATATAATGAAAGTAAATGAATTGGATTCTGATAGTTGGATGAGCAAGAACGGATGATGCCTTTTGAAACTTATAAGACTTACCTTGCGATGAAGCAACACTTCACCAAGGAGAGTTATGATTATGTGAAGTACTGTGGAAGATCTAGGGCTTCTTTAAAATCTTTCCATAAGAGGAAAGATCGCTATTTCTTTGAAAAGTTGTCTAGAGCACATCCAGACAAAGACATAGAAAACTTCTTTGTTGCCAATTTCACCGGATGCGATGATCCACAAACTTTGTATATTGTGGATATTATCAAAAATGGTGATAAACGCTATAATGAGTGGAAAAAGAGAAGACAGTCATTATCGTATATTTTCAAAGAAGAGATTTCTTCCATTTTTGCTCCAAATGACTTTGTAGGGCATTTTAAGATAGAAGGGCGAAAACACCCTAAAATCGTAAAAGAGTTTTTAAAGGAAAAGATCTCTTTAGAGACATTAATCATCCTTGATCGGATAATTGAGTTTTCACCAAATTTCGATAAAAAGTTACGGGATCCCGTATGGAAACTAATCTCTCAAAGGATGAAAAAGTACTCATCTTTCCTAAATATTAAGGTACTTCACTATAAGAAAATCCTCAAGGAGGTAGTTTTATGAGCTTTTTTGAATCAGACGTTGTTCGGGAAGAAATGACCGAAATAATGGAACTTCAAGAGGATGTGTACAATAGAATTTTTCAGTTTCCTCAGATGGAAACAGATGATAAGATTGAGCACGTTGAAAAGTTGGAACGTCTTATGGAAAAGCAAAGGATCATGTATACTCGTTTGAGTTTATCTGATGATCCTCAAGCAAAGTTGATGAGAGAGAATATCAGTAAAGCTGCTGTTATGATGGGAATGCCCAAAAATGTTGATATGAATCTCGTTTTTCAAAATATGAATCAGGTGATTGGGGCGATGCGAAAGCAGATTGACATGTCACGTTAATCCTGATATAATACAGAAGTACACACAAGCCAAATCTAATTACACAGGCCAAATCTATGTCTTTTTCAGATCTAAAGAAGCAGTCCCGTTTGGGATCTCTTACCTCTAAGTTGGTCGCAGAGGTAGAGAAGATGAGCACCAAGACAGGTGCAGATGACCGATTATGGAAACCGTCTCTGGATAAGAGTGGAAATGGATACGCAGTTATTCGTTTCTTACCAGCACCAGAAGGCGAAGATGTTCCATGGGCAAAAGTTTATTCCCATGCCTTCCAAGGTCCAGGAGGATGGTACATTGAGAATTCTTTGACCACAGTTGGTCAGAAGGATCCAGTGTCCGAGTATAATCGTGGATTATGGAATAGTGGTAATGAAACAGATAAAGACACTGTTCGTAAGCAGAAGCGTAAGCTTTCTTACTACAGTAACATCTATGTCGTAAAGGATTCTACGAATCCTGAGAATGAGGGTGGAGTGTTCCTCTTTAAGTATGGTAAGAAAATCTTTGAAAAGGTTCAGGCAGCAATGTCGCCGGAATTCGAGGATGAAACTCCAATCAATCCCTTTGATTTCTGGCAGGGTGCCAATTTTAAACTTAAGATCCGTAAGGTTGATGGTTACTGGAACTATGACAAGTCAGAGTTCGATGCAGTAGCTCCACTCCTTGAGGATGACGATGCACTAGAAGCATTGTGGAAGAAAGAGTATTCTCTAGAAGACTTTGTAAAACCTACTGAATTTAAGTCTTATGAAGACCTAGAGCGTAGATTAAATCAAGTACTAAAAGTTCAACCTCGTCGAGTAGATGAGGAGGTCGTCGATGAAGACGATGAAAGAACTCCAGTGGTAGCAGCTCCTCGTGCAACCGTTCCTTCAGCACCTGATGCTGATGAGGATGATGCTCTTAGCTACTTCCAGAAACTCGCAGAAGTATGATCACTTGATCTTGATATTATCTCCTTTGACCAAGGTGCTGTTGATGTACTGAGAAGAAGGAGTATATGTCATAATCCTTTCCATATCATCTAGGAATATCCCCAAATAGGCAGGTCTCAATATGTAGATCTGCCTTTTTATGTCTTGAAGTTTTTCTTCGTATGCTTCATTGGTAACTTCTGTGGTTATACCAGAAGCAATGACTTCATTACCTGATAATGAATCTCTATAGGTAATTGAATAGTCTGAGTTAACCTGTAATCCTTCAGGAATGATGATATTATCTGCTAAATCTTTTACTTCAACAGTCTCGTAGTGATGAGCAGCATTATAACCAGCAATACTACCATATTTTTCTAAAAGGAAGTTTTTAAAATCTCTTTGAGTTAGTGGCCATCCTTCTCGTACATTAATAATATTATTAATATGAAGGATTACCCAATCTAAATCGGGGTCATTATAATATTCTACGGCAACATTATCTGGTCTCTCATCACCGATAATGGTATGTCTGGTAAAGATAGTAAAGTTCTGGAAGAAATCCTTTCTAACCTTACCTCTTCTAAAGAGGTTCTTTACTTCAATATAGTCTGAACTAGAGACTGGATCTCTAAGTCTAGAAACATAATCAAAGTTTGGTAGTTGTCTGAAATAACCCATTAGAATCCCATCCCTTCTGCGCCTTCTCCACTATCATAATCAATGTCATAGACTGGTTCTAATTCTTGGAATTGTAAGTCTAGTTGATAAGCAACTGGTGAACCATCTGCATAAGTCATGTAAGCACCATCCGGACTATAGTTGACTCCAAAACTACTTAGAGCACATGGTTTAATCTTATTTAAGAAAGGATGATCTTGATTACCCTTAAATTTAAATTCGATGGTGAATATATCAGGACTATAGAGGAATAGATTAGCTCCGGTCAATTTGGCAGACATTGATCTTTTGATCATTCTGACAATTCGTCTAATTTGTATAACCTCTCTTTCATCTCGTGGAGTTAATTTATATGAGAATCCAAATTGTCTCATATTAGGACCACCGAATAGTACCTCTAAGTTACTATTCATCACAGCACCTTCTGTCCTGGTTAGGATATTGCCACCCTTAGCAATTTGTTGTGCAGCCCATGCTTTAATACCTTTTTTCGCTTGTTCTTTATTTGCTGCTATTCCTGCTTGGGTATTATCTATTGCTGTTCCAAGCGCACCTCCTCCATCAAGAGCACCTCCTACAATATTAGCTCCCATTGCTTGGAGCATGTTAATTCTATCTTCAGACCATGAAACAGAATGTGTATTGACTGGAAGTGTTTCGGGCATAGGAAGCATAAAACTTCCGATGGTGTCTTTAATGTTTAATCTTTTGGAAATACGTGCATCTCCACTTGCTGCCATAGTTCCAAAAGAGTCTGCCCCACCCGCTACATATTTGATAATATTGAAGAGAACATAATCATGATTGGTCCCAATTGCATCTAAAGGATATCTGAAGTTACCTTTGTCTCTGTTTCGCTTGGGTATTAATCTTTGTACACGAGATGCAGCACCTTTTTCTTGATCAGTAGCACCTTGACTAGCATCTCCATTACCTGTTGGAACTCCTGGAGGGCCGGCATTTTCATTTTGAGCGACGGTATCTCCCTCTATATCAATTTTATTTCCATATCCGGCATTTTTCAGGATCTCTTTCTGACTACTAGATGCATTAGAATTTAATATATTTGTGTTTTCAGATTCCACTGGTCTCATTACTTTTCTAATCAAATCTCTAGCGAGATATTTTGATCTTGAACCAGAGAGTCCTAATAATTCTAGTTTTGCAGAATCGCTTCCGGTTGAAAAGTTTATTTTTCCACCAGTAGAAGCTGATCCCGTACCTATTGTTTTACCACTGTACTTGACAGTATAAGAACCGGTATCTAGGTCGGATTCAACAGTAACTTTTTTGCCATTGACGGCAATTTCGCTGGATGCAGTTGCCACTATCTACTTTTTTTAGTTATTTAGGGTGAATACAGAATCTTTTGATATGGAATTGCTCTTAATGAATTAAGTTCTTGGGGATTCACTCTATACATTTCTCCAATTATCTCTGGAAAGGTATAATTTCTGATATTATTCCAATGATAATTGAATCCTCTGAAACCCCATCTTGTTATTTCTGTGATTTCTACAAGAGGATGTTGGTCATAAAGTAGTTTGGGAGTCTTTGCCATGTAAACAAAGGTATACATTGCTCCTACATTATCAGGAGCCCATTCGGTAACCGTTAAAGCTTCCATAATTGCCATCATCAGATCATCTGGATCTTCAGTTCCAGTTAAATTTGCCTGAATGGGGTAGATTCGATTGGGTTCTTCACTAAATCCAAAGTTTGGATCTGCGAGAACTTTTTGGTCTCCAACACGATTGGCCATTAGATACCTAGTTCTTTTTCGGTAATAATTTTGAATTCATATCGACGTTCTTGGCAGTATGCCCGTGCTGCTTTCCACTTTGCTTGGTTTTTGGCATATTCCATAGACTCATAGAGAAAAGTCTTGGTTTTCTTTTTGATGGGTGGTTTTGTTTGTCTTAGTGGTTTTACTTCAATTACATATCGTTTAACGACACCATTCTTTTCTTTGAGTTTCATATGAAAATCTGGAAAATAACGATGAACTCTTTGATCTACTGGACTGCGATATGGTATCCAGAATTCTTCACTACCCCATTCCAAGATATTTTGGTTTGTATCACAGTATTGCATGAATTTTCTTTCCCAAAGTGATCTATAAATGATCTGAGTGGGGTCACCTTTATACTTTTGGTAGTTTCTGGGTTTAAACCTACCTTTATATGACATACATAGTATATAAGACTAGTAGGTATTTAGAAAATGGCGAGTGGGACCGGAACCGTTCCGTTCAGAACGTATAGTACTAATGATTTTATTAAGCGTTTTATGCATCTGGCTCAATCGAGTCAGTTTCGTGCCGTTCTGCAAGTAAGTAGATTACCGTTTACTAAGGAATTTAATCCTCAAGGTGGTAGATTTTATGATGACCTGAGTATTTTGTGTACAAATGCTACTCTGCCTGGATCAAGTTTTTCTACGACAGAGAATAGTCAAGATTTCTATGGTGTAAATCAGAAGTTTGCTTATAGAAGAGATTTTGATGATCTTAGTTTAGATTTTTATGTTGATGCAAAGTATCAAGTCATGAAATTCTTTGAGACTTGGATGGATTGGATTGCAAGTCCTGGTACATATGAAACAGTGGGAACCGATCAACACAATACTAATAACGTTTATCGATTTAATTATCCCAATGATTACAAAGTAACTATTGATATTCATAAATTTGATAAGGATTATGAGAGAGTTAATGCTGGAGGTAAGAATATAAAAGATACAGGAGATAGGAATGATATACTTTACACTTTTATTAATGCATTTCCAAGGAGTGTAGCGTCTGTTCCTGTTTCTTATGATGCATCAGAAGTATTAAAAGTTAGTGTTACTTTTGCTTATGATAGGTATTTCTTGAACAAGAATTCTAAGGCCGTACAACGTTCATTAGCGTGATAAATAACCATACTGAATTGTTTATAGGTTATTATGCCTTTACCAAAAATTGCGACGCCATATTATGAACTTGAACTGCCATCAAGTGGTGAGAAGATTGAGTACCGACCGTTCCTTGTAAAAGAAGAGAAACTTTTAGTCCTGGCAATGGAGACGCAGGACCAGAAACAAATTACAAGGGCAATTAAAGAAGTTATCAAGTCATGTGTAAGAGGATCTCTTAAGGTAGAGAGTCTTCCTACATTTGATATTGAGTATCTCTTTTTAAACATTCGTGGTAAGTCTGTTGGAGAAGAGATTGAATTAAATGTGATTGCTCCTGATGATGAAGTTACAGAAGTACCGGTAACTATCAATATTGATGATATTCAGGTTATAAAGAATGAGAAGCACAAACGTGATATTGATTTGGGTGAAGGGCTTCAGATGCGTCTTAAGTATCCTTCTCTTGAGCAATTTATTTCAGAGAATTTTGATATGAGTGAAGGTGCTTCAAATGTTGAGAAAACTTTTGATTTGATTGCCACTTGTGTGGATACAATTTATAGTGCAGATGAAGCATGGACAACTGCAGATGTGACTAAGAAAGAATTAAATGATTTCTTAGATCAATTGAATACAAAGCAGTTCCAAGAAATTGAAACTTTCTTTGAGACAATGCCCAAACTTCAACATACTGTGAATATTAAAAATCCTAAGACCAAAAAGAAAAGTGAAGTTGTACTGGAGGGCTTAGCATCTTTTTTCGCATAGCGATGTCTCATATGGATCTTGAGGCATATTTTAAGATTAACTTTGCCTTGATGCAGCATCATAAATACAGCTTAAGTGAAGTTGAAAATATGATGCCTTGGGAACGGGACATCTATGTTGAACTATTAAAACAGCATATTGAAGAACAAAAACTAGAACAGCAGAAACAAAATGCTTAGTTTACCCCCTTCAGGAGGAACTGGAAAGAAGATTAACGGAACCAGTCTTTTTGGTAAGGATCGGTATGCTCAGTATGTTCATGAGATGAATTCTCATGGAACCATTGAGGGTATTCCATTAACTAAGAGTGAAAGAAAGGAAGGATTTGAGAGTAGAGATAGTAAAGTAAATTTTGAGAAGTTTGTTGGTAAAGTTGTTACCAAGAAAAATGCAAGTGTAAAGGGAATAGGTAGTGGACCAGTAGGTCAAAAATTTTTAATGGGTAGGAATACAAAATTTAGTAGTCAATCTTTTACTGCTCCTAGTATTCCTGAACCTGGTACAGGTGTTCAAGATTTTGAGGGTGTTGGTGATAAAATTGATGAACTGATTGCAGAAATTAAGGGAGAAAATAAGGCTGATAGAGAGGATGCTGATAGTGAAAGGAAGAGATTAGAACTGGAGAAGAGAAAGAAAAGAGAAGAGATGAAGGAGAAGGTAAAATCCTTCATTGCTGCTCCTATAAAGAAAGTATTAGCACCTGTTACCAATATTTTTAAAGCTATATGGGATGCTTTGACTAAGATTCTCTTTGCCAAAGTTTTAATGAAGTTTATTGATTGGTTTACCGATAAAGAGAATAAGAAAAAAATTGATGCGATTGGTAGATTTATTAAAGATTTTTGGCCGGCAATTGTTGGTGGATTTTTAATATTTGGTACTGCCTTAGGTGCTTTTGCTACGTTTATAACTGCTGGAGCAGGAGTTGCCTTAATTGTAAAACTTGTTGCTTTGACGGCTAAATTAGCAATAGCAGCTGCTAAATTTGGATTTGGTGCGGCAAAATGGGCCATGAGGAATCCTATTACTGCAGGACTCTTATTGATTGGAGGATGGGGTATAAGTCAGTTTCTTGGTGATAAAGGGGAGAAAGAAGATAAGAAGAATATGAAAGAGTTAGAAGGTGAACCTGGAGAAGAAGGAGGAGAAGGAGATCCGGCACCAAATAAAGGAACTGATCAGGTTGATGCCAAATTAAGTGAAGGTGAGTTTGTGATGAGTAAAGGTGCTGTTGATCAAATTGGAGTTGATAATTTAGAACAGGCAAATGCAGAGGGTGGTGGTACTAATAAAGTAACCGAAGGTAGTGATGGTACAAAATATGCTTCTGGTGGTGGTCTTATTAAAGTAAAAGGTAGTGGTAATGGTTCTACTGGAAAGTTAACCATGCATGATGAGAAGGGTAAGCAGCAAGGTGGATCTTGGGATATTATCAGTGGATTATTTGGTAAGGGTGGTGCAACACAAAAAGAAAGAATGGATATATCTGGTACGGGACTCCCAATGCCAGATGGAGATTTTGATCTTCATGGATTTGAGGAAAAGAAAGGAGGTTGGAAAGGTTTACCAGGTTTAGGTGATTGGTCAGCATTTATTGGACCTGGTAGTGGTAATATAGGGAGAAGAACTGGATTGATGCTTCATAGTGACATTGATCCTTATGGAACTCTGGGATGTATTGGAGTTGGATTGGGTGGTAAACCAGGTAGTAAAGCTGAAAAGGCATTTTTATCAGCATATGCTGCTGCAGAACCTGGAAAGATTAGTGTTAAATTACTTGGTGGGGGTACTACTGCTCCTACAGGAGTTAGAAATACTACTGCTGATAATACTTTACAACTATCAGGACAGACGAAGGGTGGATCTAATGCTAAAGCAATTTTGAGTAGAGCATCTCAAGTGGGAAGGTCAGTTTTACAGCAATTACCTTTGGTTATACCTACACCTCCACCAGTTAGTGGTGGTGAGTCACCAGATGTTCCTACTTTGGGTGATATCGATCCTAATAATCCTACTTTATGGTTGCAGAAATCCATGTATAATGTGGGTGGTTGATTATGCAGAGTCTTCTTACTAAACCACCTAAAATTAAGGTTGCTCCTAAGCAGAATTTAGTACCTGAACTGGATGGACCTACAAAATCTTCAGATAATATTGATGAGAAGGTTAGTACTCTTTTGCGTTTTGTTCGTCAAAGGAAGAAGATTAAAGAGGGAAGTAGGAAACAGAGGGATGCTGCTAATTTAGATGCTCAAAGAAAAGAAAAAGAAGCAAAGAAAGAGAACCTTAGCAAAGGATTAGTTAAGGGTGCTAAAAATATTGGTGGCAAGATCTTAGCACCGGTAAAATCCCTTTGGGATAATATTATGAATGCCGTGGGGACTATAGTGATGGCCTATGTTGG
>VTLG01001378.1_pt1 | contig 12915 bp, 24 predicted proteins | sample 4694571 | NCBI WGS metagenome assembly VTLG01 (sample SAMN12604809, study PRJNA352737) | marine metagenome | biome: ENVO:00000447; feature: ENVO:00000209|ENVO:00000569|ENVO:01000036; material: ENVO:00002151; isolation source: viral sequences binned using virsorter ... | reverse complement strand
ATGCTGTTATTGTAACAGAACTTGGGTTTACTGCTGTATTCGATAGGTCAGATGCTTCACTTACTGCTGATGCTGATACTGTTGCATAAATTGGTACTTCTACAGACTTACCACCACCTGCAATAGTATAGTTTCTAACTAAATTTCTCATTATTGATTGCTCACTAGCAACAAACAATGCTTCTGCAACTATCTCGGTATATAGTTCCGAAATGGTTGAACTGGTTGTTTCATTTGCCATTTAATACTCCTTTAAATTATTGATTGGCATTAATAACCCTTGGTTGAGAATCTCTATGCTTTCTCCATTCAGCATATTTTTTCCTATCCTCTGGGTTGGTCATATCTAATTCCCCAATATTTAAAGGCTTATTGAGTTCCTGCCTATCCACATTTGACACTGTGCCACTGCCACTAGGGGTTGCAGAAACAAAGTGTGGGTTCTGTGTTAAAAACTCTTGTACCAACTCGTCAGTGGTAAAAAGTTCCCCATTTGAATTATATCTAGGTAATCCATTTTTATCAAGTATTTCTACATTGCCACTTTCATTTAACTTTATTTGCGACTGTAAAAGGCTAACAACTTGGTCTGGATTTATAGCTTTATTCTTTGATGCTGATGACAATAAAGACTTGTTTATTTTAATATCTACAAGTTGACTTTCAAGACTTGCCTTTTCTTTATTCCATTCTTGAGTTTTATTTTTTAAAATTTCCTCAAACTCACCCTTCTGGATTTTCTGCTTTTCTTCTAAATCTTTTTGGGTTTTAACTGCTGTTACAGCTATGTCAATATCATCAACACCTAGCTTTTTATACATCTGGCTTCTTTCTTGAGCCAATCTCTTTTTAACTATTTCTGTAACTTGGTCTTGAGTAAAAGTATTTTCAACTGGCTTTTGCTCGGTTTCCTGCACTTCTGCATTTGGTTCAGCAGTATGTTCTACTTGATTTTCTTCCATTTAAATCTCCTTAGTTGGATATGCTTATTTGTATCATAATTATTAATATTAGTCATCATCTTCTGGTTCTAACCAATCATAATTACCTTCTTTACTTGCTATTTCTGGTAGTCTTAATTTTAAAGCTTCTTGATAATATCCAAAATATAAAATTTCATTAGAATTAATTTTTCTTCCGATTTCTCTAAATTTTTTATAATCTTCAACATTTAAAATATTTTTTTTTACAATTTCACTTGCTTCTTGTAAAATTTTCCTCATTTAAGAACCTCATTTTCCAAAAATTTTATAAAATTAGGGTCTACTAATTCTTCCCTGCCCATGTGATACAAACTAAAGTTTTCTGCAAACCATTCATATACATTTTCATCAGAATATCTAGTAGCACTACTACCTTTAACCCCCCTAGAAATAGTAGGATTCCTTAATGCTTTTTCAATAGGTGCTTGAGCAAACATACCACCTTTTTCTGTAACTTCTTTATAATTCTTTGTTTGATGGACTTGATGAGCAAATTCATGATAAATTACACTTCTTAATTTATCTAAATTATTTTCAAAAAAATTATTACTTCCTTGGGGTCTTTTCCATGTATTTGGCACAAATTCTTTTTCATTAGAAACATCTACACCTAATTTGAAAGATTTCCCTAATTTGCTTTCTCTTTGATATTGACCTTTTGCAACAAAAGCATTTCTAAAATTTTCATCTGCTTTATTTTTACTAAAATATCTTGGGTTTATATCTAATACTCCATCACCCATAGCCATTATTGCACTACTTCTTTTATGTACTCTGATTCCTCTTAAATTTGGCACATTGTATAATTTTGACAAATCATCAAGTTCTGCAAAAATAGCAAGTATTTGACTTGATGTTTCTGCATCTAATTTATCCATTCCACTTACTACACCAATATTTGAAAGTCCAAATTTGTTAACTGGTGTGCCATCTTTATTAAAAGCATATCTATCATCTTTTGCATTTTTTGAAATTTGTTTTTGCAGTCTATCTGCAACAATAGAACTTGATATTACATCAATTTCACTTTCTTTAACTGGATTATTTAATGTTGACCTTCTTCCCTTTTTTATTGGTGGTGCAGGTGTTTCTTCTACTACTGGTTCTTCTGGCACTTCATCTACTGTTTCCTCACCCCATGCAGGGTCTGTGGGTATCCAAGTATGTCTGCATCTATAACCACCCCTAACAATAAAAGGGTCACCAGTGGACTTTCCTTGCCATGCCCTATTGTTCCACATATCCCTTATTTGTTCTTCGGTAAGTGTCCTATTAAGCATCTCTTGGCAAAAAGGTCTACTATCTCTAACTATAGTTCCAGTATATGTGAAATGATTTAATCCTGCTTCTTTTGCTTTAGCCACTGTAAACTGCCCATGAAACTGCATTACTGAATCATGTGCTATTTGACTTGCATAACGTCTAAGGTTGTTTCCTGCCCTATCAGAAGCATATTGCGTATGTAATTTTCTTACTGCATCTTCTACTTGAGCTTTTTTGGTGCTATCAAACTTATTTTCATTAATAAAATCTACTAATTCGTTTATTTCAGCAGTGTTTGATGTTTTATATACACCATTTATGTGAGATTTAATATTGCTTACCATATCCTCAAATGGTCTACCTGCTATTGTGCTTTGGTATATTTCATCATTGATAACTTTAGAAAATCTTTCAGCTATATCTTCAAAACCACTAAATGATTGAGTCTTTAAAGCATTGATTGTCTGTAAATCTACTTCTGTAAGGCTTTTAAACTTCTTAGGAATAGGCATTTCTCCAAAAGTGTCTAATACCTCTTTGGCTATCTTATTATACTCCTCATTGATAATTATATCGGCTTCATTTAAGTAGTTATCAGCAACTAACTTTCTTATCTGGGGTTGTAATTGTATTGCTAGTCTTTGCGATACCAACTGCCCTTTTGTGGCTCTTGTAACTTCCTTAACAACATCTTCTTCTAGCTTGTATAAAACATTGATTATTCTTTCTTCATGTTGGTCAGCTAATTTTTCTAAAATTCTGGACATATTTTACAATGGAAAGTTCTTTTTCCATGCCCTTATAGACCAATATGCAGGACTTAATGTTTTTTGCCCTTTTACTTCTTTTAAAACACCACCCATTCTAGCTAAAAATGATTTTTGCCTTGCAGGTATGTTTTTCTTTATAGACATTCCCCTAGCACCAAAAGTGACTTTTTTAACATTACCAGTTGCTTTGTTTTTAACATAAACACCAAACTTTTTATTTTTAGATTCTGCTGTAGATAATCTAAAAGGTTTGTTTAGCTTTACTTCTTTTCCTCTATACTTAGCCATCTAAGTCCTTGTTTTTACTAGGTTTTTCCCAGGGTTGTCTATCGTCTAATCTTTCGTTTGTTATCATTCCACAAGCTATACATTTATAAACATCTTTCAACTCAGTTTTTTTAAGTGCAATTTTGCACCTAATACAAAATTTAGTTTTTTCTTTTTCCATATAATCATTTCTTTTTTCTTTTCGTGGCTCGTCTGATAATATCCTTATCAAAAGTGCCAGACCTTCCACGACTAATTAGTTTATTAACTCTTGCCATTGCCCAAGCATTCATAGGTATTCTTGGTCTACTCCCTGCTGAAAGAAATGCACCTTGTCCTCTACGAAATGATGCTTTTAAATCTGCAAGACTAAATAATTTAGATTTTTTTGCTTTTGCTCTAAGTGTTGCCAATGTTTTTGCTGATAAAGGTTTTCTTCTTACTGCCATTATGCTCTATTCCTTCGTCTTAATAATGCCAATGGTATTCTTGCACCAGATTTATATAAAGAACTTATTTGTTTCAAAAGATTTGCCCTAGCATTTCTTTTTGCACCCTTTAACCCAGAAAGATATTTTTTAGGAATACCAGTTTGTTTATCTTTAGGAACTCTACGAATTTTACGTTTCTTCTTCTTCAACTGTTTGCCCTTCTACTTCTGTGGTTGTGAATTGACCTCTAACAGTTCTAGCACTATCTATTTCATCATTAATAGTTTTCATCATTTCACTATCATCAATGACAGCTTCTGCTATTTGTTTATCTAATTCTTTATTAAATGTTTCTGATTTGATGCCACTAGCTTTAGCCATTTGTAAGTATTGCAGGTCATTTGCCCAATCTCTAATGTCAAATGTATCTGGATAATTTACTTTACCATTCCATTCTTTATCCTGCCATTTAGCAAATAAACCCCAGATTTGTTCTTCTGCATTTTCTAAATAATCTGCTTTTTCTGATAATCTTGCATTTAATAGCTGAAATTCAGTCTGTAATGCTATTCCACTAGCTATTTGGTTACCAGTTGCCCTTACAGAACCCATATGTGTAATCCTATCAATGGCATCAACTTTGTTTTGAATACATTTCATTATGCCATCTAAGTTCTGCCCACTTGGTTGTATAATGTAGGGTTTTAAACTAGCATCTAAATCTTCTGGAACTTCTATAATTGCTCCTGCACCTGCACTAGCTTCAACATTAGGTGTTTTAACTAAGCTTGGGTGGTTTGCCAATCTAATTAACTGTTCTTTTTCTGAATAATCATTGTAAATTGATTGTTGTAGGTAAGCAACATCTGCTAAATCACTAATTCCTATAGGTCTTTTAGCACCTCTAAGATTATAAACATTTACAGCAGGTATTGTGCCTATAGGGTTTGGTATTTCTTCAATCAATCTCGGTTTCTTATCTGTGTATTCTTCGCTGTAATCCTCAAATTCATAAGTCATTATAGATTCTTCTGTGAATACTTTAATGATTGCTCTATCTGCATTTATATCTTCTACAACAACCAACATATCTAAATAAAACCTACCACTAGCAGAACGTCTATAATTCCAGTTCACAACATTTTCTGGGGTATATATTGAAACGTAAGGTCTGATGTCTTGAGCTAATTCTTCTGCTCTAGTCTTGGCATTTGATTGTGGCTTATCTACAATTACCCAACAATTGCCATAAATACTAGCATTCATTTGAACCTCTCGCATAATGGTATTGAAGTTTCTGCCATCTAAATCAGCATCTTCTAAAAATGAAGCTAATTGTAAATCACCATCTAAATCACCATAATCTCTTGTTGGTGGTACTCGCCATAAAAAGCTTGTATATATTTGAACTACGTTTTTGCAATGGTTATCTACTGGGGTATGCCTTACTCTTGCATCATATTCTTCTGGTGTTTCTAAAATATATCTGTGCAGGTAATATCCATTTTTATAATCGTTACCACCTAAATAACTGCGAATGTAAAACTCCCAGTTAGATATATTTGAATGCCATAAGTCATGTTTGCTTTGTAGAAATTCTTTGTCCATTAACTCCACCTTTTTTGAGGGGTTGCCACAAAATCCCTTCTAAGTGGAAAAGTATATTCAATAAAATAACCTAGAGCATCATTCATATGGTCATACCCACCTTTATCTGGAATGTGTGTTCCCTCTTTGTAAATCTGTCTTTCTATAGATTTAATCACATTCTTACATGACTTTAAGATAAACAGACTATTTTTACCATTAACATTTTTTAATCGTGAATTAACAGAGTTAATCCTATCCCTAACCATAGGTGCTGTATTCCTACATCTTACATCAAATCCTGCATTTTTCAATATACTTATGTCAGTAAATCCACCTGCACTAGTTTTTCTTTGTCTAGCACTAGGGTCTGGATAAACAAGTATATTTTTATTCTTGTATCTATTCTTTATTTCTTCACACATTTCTTGAGTATTTGAAGAATAAATTTGTATTTCATCTATAACAAAAACAATATCTTTTTCTACAACACAAACTACAGCAGACATAGGGTCTACGTTAAAATCTAAACCAATATGCAGGAACTGGTGATTTTTATTATATTTCTCAATAATATTTTTATCCCTGCCAAAGTTGTAGTAAATCATGCCAGAATAGTTAACAAATGTAGCTTCATATTCTTGTTGGAATGTTCTTAAATCTAAATCTTGTTTAGCTTGTTCTATTTCATCTTCTGATACTTGTTCACCATCTAAAGTTGTATATTGGAAACTTTTCCATTCTTTGTTGCTTTCAGCTTGTTTATATAATTCGTATGACCAATTGCCAAAACCCTTTGGTGTACCACAAAATAAAGCATGACCTTTAGTATCTGACAATGTAGGTCTAAGAACCTCATACCAAGCTGTTTTGTTTATGTCTTGAAATTCATCAAGTATAAGAAAATTTAACCCAACACCTCTAAGACTACTTTCATTATCACTTCCCCTAAGTGTTATCTGGCTATTGTTTTTCAATGTTAATGTTAAATCACTATGGTTTATACTCTTTACCCATTTGTGATAAATCATCTTTTCCTTCAATACACCCCAACATATAGCTTTCGCTTGTCTATAACTGGGTGCAACATACCATATTTTTTTATTTGGAATACTTGCAAACTTAGCTATTTCATGGATAGCAACAAATGTTTTACCAAATCTACGACCAGTAATAAGAACCCTAAACCTTGTATTATTTGTTATTACATTTTTTTGTTTATTAGATAAAGGCAAAATCTATTCTTTCTTTAGCAATTTTAAAATAATCTTTATCTTTTTCAATACCAATAAAATTTCTATTTGTAATCTTTGAAGCAACTCCAGTTGTACCACTTCCCATTGTAAAATCTAAAACTAAATCATTTTTGTTTGTATATGTTTTTATCAAATATTCACATAACTCAATAGGCTTTTGTGTTGGGTGTAGTCCTGATTTATCGTTTGTTAGATTGTTTATAACTTTAATATGGTTAATAAGTGATTTTGGATAACCTATTTCACTCAAATTTCTATTAACTTGATATTTTGTGTGAACTGTTTCTGTTTGGTGTTTTTCATCATGTCTTTTTAAACTTAAACCAACACTTGTTTTTTTTTCTGTTGGTTGTGGATTATAGGTGGGTTGTTTCTTATAAAATATACTTATCAACTCAATATTTCTTAAAGGTTGTTTTTTTGCTAGTAATGGGTTTGATATTCTTTTTTTATTCCAATACCAATCATATTTGTACCAATCAATATTTGATAATCGTAGATTAGAACTAAAAGGTTCTGTACCAAATAAAGCTATACAACTATTTTCTTTAGTTATTCTTTCAATATGATTCCACATCACATCAAACGGTAAAACATTATCCCATTTACACTTTGTTGTACCATAAGGTAAATCAGTTAAAATAAAATCAATAGAATTATCTTCAATTTTTTCAAAAACATTAAAACAATCATCATTATATAATTTAATAATTTCTGAATTATCTATTACATTTCTTTGAGTGTTCGTTAATGCCATCTAATCAGCAGACCATACTAAAGGTTCGTCTAATTCTGCTGTTTCATGTCTATCTTTTTGACCTAAAATATTTTTACCTAAGAATATCTGCATGGTTACATTACCTTTATCTGCTGACTTCCATTGCAACTTTCTAAGTTTGATTTTCATGTCTGCTCTCCCTTTGTTTAGAAATTCGGAATAACTCTTTCTAATAAGGCTTTCATCACAACCATAAAAATCTGCAATTTCTACATTACTACAACCATATGATGCTAATTTTTTTACTTCGTTTTCTTTGATATTATATTTTTTTGGTCTTGCCATTTCCTATTTACCCTTAGTTAGGTAATTAAGATTTATCTAATATTTTTCTATAAATCCACAATATTTTTAATTTTAACCTATTTTCGGCTTGATTTAAGAGCCATACAATAGGGGTAAAACACCTGCCTAGTATGATTGTACCCCTAAAATTAAACATAATTCTTATCAGTTGAATTTAGACCAGATGGAATTAAAAGGTCATTATGGTCAATATCATGCTTAACTGATAAAAAAAAATTCATATATGATTTTCTTTTAAAACTACCTTCTGCATCTTTATCTGAAATATGCTTTGGTACATCTTCAAACCTACCTTCTTCTCTTACTCTTTTTTTAAGATTGTTTTCTTTTAAATCTTTGCAAAGTTTTTTTATCTCATAATAGCTGTCTTTTGCTTTTTTTCTTTTCATTTTATTCCTCAAAAAGTTGATATTGACCTTGCTCATTCTCAACAACCTTTTCTTTTTTGCTATGTATAAGTTTCATAACATCTTTTTCAGTAAGTTCATTTGCCCTAAGTGTTTGATATAACTTAATATTTACAGATTTTAGGTCTGACATTAAAGATTCGTAGGAATTATCCATTCTTTCTTGTTCCTCTAATGTCAAACCATTATCTAAAAAAACACTAATTGCCATATAAAATACTTTTGACAACTGGGTTTATTTTCTTTTCTAATTTATCTCTCATTTGTTCTAAATCATAAATTGCATCATTTAAACAATCTAATTGAATAACATCTGGCATATTTTTAAATGCAGATTGTGGTCTAGCTACTGCTTGTTCTGACCTCTCTTGATAGTTTATAGAAATAATCTTAATCATACCCAATTCTCCATATCTAAATATTTGACTGCTTCATCTTTAGTAAAATGACCCTCATTAATGGCTCTTAGAACGTCATATGAGTGCTGTTTAGCAAATTTGTGTACAAATGCACTGCCTTGCTTCTTTTCAACTGCTTCTTTAAATATTTTTAACCTCATATCAAACTGCTCTAATTTTTCCTCGCTTTGTTTTTTAGGTTGTTCATCTAAATACTTTTTAGCTGATAACCAGAAAGCAGGTTGTTTAGCAAATTGTTTATCCTCTATAGAATTATAATAGTTATTATACATTGTAGCTAATTCTACTGGTTTTACTAGCCATTCTTCATCTAATTTTACATAATTCTTTTCAGCTATACCCTTGCTAACTTTATTAACTACCTTATCCCAAAATTTAAGAAAATGAGGGGAATAACTTATTTTATTTTTATTGGTATTAGGTATAGGTTTAGGTGTAGGTAGGGGGCTTTCATTTACCTTATCATCTAGGTTACTTTTAGGTTCTGTTCTAGGTTTTTTAGGTCTACCACCTAATCTACCATTTTCCCTAGATGCTTCCATTCTTCTAGTGATATAAACATATTCTTCTAATTGTTTAGCATTTTGATATTTATTAGTGTCCATCAAAATAAAAAACTCTCTTAATACATTATCACAAGCTTCTTTTTCATTGAAAGTATGACAACTTGCAATTCTGTAATAAGTAATATTATCACTAGGTATTCCAACACATTTTTTATTCCAGTTCCAACAAAGTAATCTTATGTAAATACCAACTTCAAGATTTGTTAAATGCTGTGTTCCTGCAATAAAATCATCTGTAAATAAATACCATGCTTTTAGTTTTTCTCTTGGTTTTGAATTTTCATCTATAATCATATCGAACTCCATTTCTTTGATTATTATAACCCCTCTAAGTAAAAACCTAAAGGGGTTTTTTGGTTAATATCCCCAGACTTCTTTTCTAGCTTCAAGAACTGTAGGCTCTTTCCATATCCAATTATCTGGATTAGGCACTAAAGAATTTTTTACATCATCTGGGGTATCTACTGTTTTTAGGTAATTACCCATAACCTTAATAATATGTTTGCATATGTTAAAAGGCTCTACATAATCATCTAATGACATAGCAATATATTCAGCATCTTTAGTCTTAGTTGGTGTTTTAAGATACCATAATATTTGCTTGGCATTAGTTGCTTTTTGATAAATAGCTTGTTGCATAGCATGAGATATACTAATCTTTTGTGGCAAGTTTTTAGATGTTTTTAAATCAATAAAAAAATCTTCTCTTGTGTGATTATCTTCAAAATAAAAGTCTGTATATCCGATAAAAGGTATATCATCTATTTCAACTTCTAATTTTCTTTGATAATCTATAAATCTCCACCGATAAGCATAATCTTGAAACTTTTTAGTTCCTAATTCAAATAATGGTACTAAATTGTTTCTTTCATCTTCTATCTTTGGGTCATTTATCCTAGAGCAGTTTTCATCATATTCAGATAGCATTTTTTCTTTTGCTTCTTCTATAGGTAAACCATTCAGAAACATATTTATGCCAGATTCAACAACTTGCCCCCTAATAGCTGATGCAGATGTTGGAAACTCATAACCAAATATTCGCCTTAATGCCCATCTTTCACGATAAAAAGCAAACTCATTAAGATGACTAAATGACAATGGCAATAGACTCTTACTGCCATCATCAAACTTTTGAAAATGTTCAATCATATCTTGTTCACCCAATCTTGTAGGTGTTCACGATTTTTAAGAACTTGTGCTTTTAAATCGAAACATTCGTCATGAATATTACTAGTCCTGCCAAATCTAATTAAATACTCGTCAATAGCATTTATAAGCTTGGTCATAACCTCAATATCACTATTGTGTTTTGCTAAAGATTGTTCTTTTATTTCATCAACAAAAACTTCATCATCTTCTACTAATCTATCTGACATTAGTTATTCTCCCTAAAAAGGGTATATCGAGCAAACTTTTTGCCAGTTTCTTGGTTAGTAATGTTTTCTGTGATGATGTTATAACCTGCTTGTCTCAAATCAAAAATTATAGCACTTAATCTAGTAGCTCTAAATTCGTGAATTGCTTCCCATGAGGTTATTGGTAAACCCTTTTTTAAGTGGGTTAAAACTTGTTCTCTTTGTGATATTGCCATTGTAAACTCCTTTCTATAAGTTTTTGGCTAGTTCTCTTTCATTGACTACCTTAGTTCTTAGGTCATCTCTGAAAGCTTTAAAGGATTCAAACCTAATCTTGGCTCTATTCCTTTCTTTAAGGGTTCTTTCGTATCTATCGAAATAGTCCTTAAACCTTTTATCTGAATAAATATGTCCATTTAATTCAGTAATATTCTTATAACCACCATTTTTAGAAAAAAACAATGTTAATTCTGAAATTATCATTTTTTCCTCTTTTTTCATTAATTCTACTGCTGTATCTAAATCAGCAAACTCCAAACCTAATTCTTCTTGCCTATGTGATAGTTTGCTTGGTTCAAAATCTATTGTATAAATATCAGACATCTATTCCATATTCCTTGTATTTTTTATCTAATCTAGCTATTTGTTTTTTTACTAAATTCACTGGTGTTTTGCATTTAATCCAAAAATCTATTTTTTCCTGCCTATTGCTTTTAAATCTTGCCATTAATATTTTTTTATATGTTTCATTAAGTGATTTATCTGCATGAACACGATTATGACAACCCCTGCATAATGGAAACAAGTTGTCTATCCTATTCAATCTATTTCCTGCAACACCACCCATACCTTTATTTTCTATATGGTGTATATCCGTGGCTTGAGCCTTAAAACAACCCCAACAAATGGGAATATCATTTTCATGATACCCCCAGAAATCAGCAAATAGTTTTTTATAATTTTTTAAGGTTTTCATTAAATGCCCTTACTGCATTTTTAGTAAGTTGCTCAATATCGTTTATAGAAAAATGTCCTGATTGCATTGACCTTCCTACTATTCCAGTTACAAAAATCATAAGAGATTGTGTATCGGTTTTACTCAAAACATTATTTTGTTCAGATGGTGTTGGTGCAACATTTTGAACAACATTACTTAATTGTTGTGGTGCATCATTATGTCCATCTGGGTTTTTAATTACCTCTACATCTTTTATGGTGGTGTATTGATTACCGTTAGCTGATGTTTTTGTAGCAATAATTGTAAAGTTTATTGCATCACCATTAACTGGCATAGGGTTCATTTGAACCCCAGTGTAATACAATCTTCTGCCATCTACTAAATCAAAAGAATAGCTAGGAACACCATCTTTAGTATTATCATAAATTTTATTTATAATATTCATTTTATCCTCTCTTATTTATTAATTACATTGTAGCCACGACCTTCAAGACACCTATTGATGTAATCTTTTCTGGTGTCTAGTCTTGGACTTAGCCATAACACTTTAAATCTAAGACTATTATAAATGTTTTTCCCAATATCCCAACCACCATTAGTCTGGTCTTTTACTAGGCTTTTGCAGGTATAATAATCATCATGGAATCTGTTCATATCCCCTTTGATATTTGCAGATGATTTCCCCCTACTATCGACTATTGGCATTGTTGAACACCCCCCAACAAATGCAACAGTAAGTAAAGTGAAAATTAGTTTAGTATTCTTCATTTTTGAACTCCAATTCATTCTAAATTATAAAGATATTTTAATAAAAAGCTAGTACCGAAACGTAAGCAAATACAAAAAATATTATAAAACCAATGAATGTATAAATGGTATAAAGACCATAATTTTTTATAAATTTAATCATAAGTTTACCCCCCTTATTTTATTGTGTATTTTGAAACATAATTTATTTGTCATTTCTAATTCAATTTTGTGATTTTTAAGAAACTCTATACCTTGTTCGTATTCTTTTGAAAAAGGTTCTAAATGTGGCTCATCTTCTTTAAAGGTTTCTAATTGTTCATTTAATATTAAAAGATATCCCTCTAAAGATGCCATAAGATGTTCTAGTTCATCTTTTGTAAATTCTATTTTCATTGTGTTGCCCTCTTTTTAATATGCCAACTTTCTTGAATATTATCATGATTTTGTATTTCAACCATTACTTGTAATAAATGATTAGCAAAATCTTTTTGAGCTTGTGATAAACATTTTTTTTCTACACTAAATTTCCACAGAAATTCTTCAATATTGTATGTATCGTCAAATTTTTGAAACCAATTATCTAAATAACTATTTGGTTCATCATTAAGAAATTCTAGTCTTAGCATATTATATTCAGCTACTAACCATCTTTGCCAAATTATAATTAAATCTCTTTGCATTATGCCTTTATACATTGTTTTGTCCTCTATTTTTTGTTTCTTGGTTATAAATCAAATCATGCAGTTCTTTTTTACATTCAAAGATAATTTTTAGTTCAAGTTTATAATTATTTTTTGTTTCAAGTTGCTTCTTATATTT
>VTLG01004855.1_pt1 | contig 12917 bp, 23 predicted proteins | sample 4694571 | NCBI WGS metagenome assembly VTLG01 (sample SAMN12604809, study PRJNA352737) | marine metagenome | biome: ENVO:00000447; feature: ENVO:00000209|ENVO:00000569|ENVO:01000036; material: ENVO:00002151; isolation source: viral sequences binned using virsorter ... | reverse complement strand
TGCCGCCTGGTAATGTAACGCTATCTAGTAAAACTATATCTCCAGGTTCTAGATTGTGTGATGTAGAAGTTGTTATCGTACAAACAGCTGAAGCATTTGTAGTTGCAATTGTAGAAGAACTTAATGTAGCTTTTAAAGGTGTGATATCAAACAATTGTCCTTCAAAATATAATAATAAAAATTTATCTGTTCCAAGAGCAACGTATCTATTTCCATTTAAATCAACAAATGCGTGTTGTTTTCTAGCAACACCAACAATACTATCTGATACTAAAGAAGACCAACCTCCAACTTTTTCAGGTAGATTATATCTAAATCTTACATTATCAGAATCTATCCAACGATTTTCGGCTCCTGCAGACGTATTTTGCTTATCGATGCCAGGTAAAAAATTATATTCAATAAGGGCCATGGTCCCTGCTCCCTATGCCGTGTTAGTTTTGTAAGCCCAGCCTCTTGTTGCATCCACATACACTAATGTAAAAGCTTGACCGTTAGTGGTTAGTGTCAGGTTTGATGTACCTGTATTTATTGGTTGACTGTTTCTGTTAACAATCAAGTTGTTAGAGTTAAAAGTTCCTCTTGCATCAATAAACGTAACCTCTGATCCCACTGCTGGTGATGCAGGTAAAGTTACCGTAATTGGGTTAGCTGTCGTGTTTGCAAATATTTGATCACCATCTACTGCAGTATATGCAGTGATTGTTGAAGAGTTTAAAGTTACATAGCCTTTGTTACGAATACCAAGACTAACATTTGTGCCATCAGAATATACTAATGATTTAGATCCAATAGGTAATACAACCCCGGTCCCTGATACAGTTTTAACTGTAATTGTGTATAGTGCAGATGTACCTCTTGTTGTTGCATCTTCAAATATAATAATTCTTTCAGAGCCATCAGGTATAGTTACACTTCTGTTTGCACCTAATGTACCTGTTAGTTTGATGTATAAATTTTTACCGTTTGATGTTGCACCATTATCAAGTGCTAAAGTTAAATCACCAGAAGCTAGTTGTGCTGATGATAGATAACCTGAAGACAATTGTTCTAAAATTTGTAAGTTTGTATTAGTGATTGTGCCCCAAAGACCAGCTTTCTCACCTGTAGCTATAAGCTCTAATTTTGAATTTGTTGAAAAACTTGATGCCATAATTCTCCTAATAAGGGTCTATATTAACCCATGTTTGTGATGCGCCTGGGTCTATAGGTTGCCATGTAATGATACCAGGATCATTGACAGTAAGAGTCATAGGCACGCCTGTAGGACTTACATTCGCAGCAGCAGTTATTGTAACACTTCCTGTGCCAATGGTCAATGCGTTTCCAGTTACTGAAACGTTGGCTGCAGCAGAGACTGTGACTGTGCCAACACCTAAAGTTAATGGTGTAGCATCAGGAGTTACATTAGCTGCCGCTGCAATAGTTAATGATCCAAAACCTAAAGTTAGAGGGCTACCAGATGGCTGTACAAAAGCTCCTGCTAATGCAGAAGAACTACCAATTGCAAGAGTTAATGCATTACCTGTTACGTTAACAGTAACGTTCGGATTGAAGAACGATGTAGCTATTGGAGCGGCAGATATGGAAGTATGACCGAGCATTTATTATGCTCCTGGTTTAGTTGGCCATGTGACTGAATTTACGTCTTCAACTGTAGTTAAACCGTTTGTAATGTCTCTTAAATTAGTTCTATATGTTTGCCATTCAGTTTTTTTCTCATCTGATAAAACCGCATTTGGTAAATCTGTCCAATCACATTCTAGTAATAATTTATTTCTATCTTGTCTTAAATCTATCATTGATTGTTCAAATGCAGTTGGAGGTGTAACCTGTCTTGCATCGTACTCAGCTTGTTCTTCAGCTGTCATATCTCTAAGTGTATTATTAATTTGTATTTTTGTCATAATTAACTATCCGATAATCCAAATACTGTAATATTTCCAGCACTAATATTACCTGAATCTACTAAAAATCTTAATCCTGTAAATTGTGTTGTTGTGTTTTGATATCCACCAGTAAATAAATTTTGACCGCCACCACCTGATCTTCTTCCTCCAGCCATACAAGTATATGAAGTATATAAACCTAAGTTAGGTCTATACACAATCATATCAAAATTTAATGCTTGACCTGTATTAGCACAGTTTTTAATTATTTTCCAATCGCCATCATCTTGTGCACCCTCGTCAACAGTGCTACCGTTATCTTTTTGACCAACACCAACCCAATAATATGCAGAACTTGTAACAGCACTATCCGTTCTTAATTGAACATTCCACTCTGTATTGTCTGATGCCATATTTAAACCAGAACCTATAATTCTATAATTTGCATACGTTGATGAAAAAACACCAGTTATGTCAAGTGACCCAGCACTAGATAAAGCTGTGTTTGAAATAAAATTTAAACCAGCATTATCAGCAGAACTAGCAAGTGTTGTTGTGCCTGTAAATTTTAAAAATTGATCTGTTGTTCCTGAAGCAAGTCCAGTACCACCATTAGCTACTGGTATTGTCCCTGATATTGCGTTCGCTCCACCTAATCTAGTTAATGCCATAATTTATCCTATGTTGATGATATTTTAAATCCACTAAAATACGAATATCTTCCGTATGAATATGATCCACCTTCTAATTGTGGTGAAGAATGCGTATAATAAACTCTACAATCTACCACAGCACCAGCAGATAAATTTACCATTCCACTACCAGTTATAATAGTATCTACATTATAATCGTCTCTAGCTTCTATATTTGCAAAAACTGTTTCTGTTCCATCTACAAAAAAATATAGACCAGCGTAATTGTTAGTTGTTCCATTCAATCTCATACTTGCAGTTAAAAAATATTTTCCACCTTCTCCTGATGGAACTGTAAAATTGTAGTTTGATGTACTAAAACTTCCAGAATTACTTTCAAAAGCAACAGTATTCATTCTCATTATTGTTGTAGTATTTTGACTAAATGTAAAAGTAGCATTGTTAAATGCTTTAAAGTGAGGAGTGTTAGCTTCTCCAAACCCAGTAGCAGTTCCAGAATTAGCTATAGTTGCACCAGATGGAATACTGATCGTGTCACCAGATGCACCGATAGTAATCGTGTTACCACTCTCGTTGATAATGTTATTACCGTCTGCGTCTTGTATGTTATCTGCTTTTAATATACTTGTCATTATGCTCCTACTATCCTATATGCTCCAAAAGCTGTTGCTCTTTTATATTGACTATTACTTTCAAAAAGTTGTCCACTTCCACTAACACTGTTTATTCTTCCATAAAGTTCTAAATAATCTGATGAACCATTCATATCTACGATAGCGGTTACATTAATTACATTAAGACGAACTGGATTACTTTCAAAATTGTTTTCATATTCTGTTACATTACTTCCATTTTTTCTAATATATATATAGTTTTCATTCATATTACTTGAACTACCAACCTCTGCTAAAACTGAACCATACACCAGATATTTTCCAGCGACTTGTGGTGTAAATCGATATGTGCTTGTATCATAATTACTGTCAGTATCATAAACTTCTGTGTTTGCTTGAACTAAAGTAACAGTATTATCAGAAACAGCTTGACCACCACTACCTCCCAAATATGCTTCAAAAGCTGGAGTGTTTTTCATAACACTATTTAAAGTAGTTGTTGCGTTAGAAAAATCTACAGTCTCTCCAGAAGCTCCAACAGTAATAGTCCCTGATCCACTGCTCGTTTCTATATTCGATACTTTTAATGTTCCGTTTGCCATAATTTATCCTATAATAATTTGTGTCCAGAAAAAGTAAATCTGCCACCTATTGCAGAATCTTTTGCACTACCGTAATTGTGAACCATATAAACTCTTACAGTATCTCCAACCGCTAAATCAAAAGTACCTGATACTTGATTAATATGATTTGTGTCTCCATCAACTCCCGCGTGGTAAAACTCTATTCCGATAGCCTCTCCATTTGTAGAAGCTATTGTTGTTTGACTATTTTTAGATAGCCAAATATTAACATATCCAACATTGTTTCCTGTGTTCAAACCTCCATTAGCAGCAAAAAAATATTTTCCAGCTTCTCCAGATGGTACAGTAAACACTCCACTTGAAACTGCATTATTAGTATCAAAAATTTCAGTATCAAAAGCAATAACTGTACTTGTTCCAGAGTTTATGCTTTGACTTGAGGCTAATAAAACCATAAATGATGGAGTGTTAGTTCCACCAAAACCTGTAGCTGTTCCAGAGTTTGCAATAGTTACTCCTGAAGGAATACTAATTGTATCTCCTGATGTGCCTAGCGTTAGCGTAGTGCCTGTAGCTGGATCGACTTGATTTGTTTCTAACTTACTCATTATAAAATTACAAATGTACTCCCTGATGGAATTGTGATCGTGCCACTAATAGTTATTGGTCCAACCAACGCTCCGTTTGTTGAACCCGCCATTGACAATGATGTCAACGTCTGAGCGTTTTTTACAAAAAAATCTGTTGATAAACTTGCTGCACCTACTGTTGCATCTGTTGGTTTTCCGATGTCAAAAGTATTACCAAGAACAATACCGAAAAAAGTATCTGAGCTTGCAGGGTTTCCTGTGAACGTAATCTGACTGCCCGATATTGTAAATGCACTCACTGGTTGTTGTACGACTCCTGAAACAGAAATAATTACGGATGCTTCTGTTTCTGGAGATACAGCAGTCCCATTGACCGTTAGGTTAAACGGTCCCGCAGTTGATCCAGTAAATGACGATGATATATCGTCTAAAATCTGATACGCTCCCGTGAGCGGAACTTTTCCTACGTAAGCCATATATTAATCCTTTACTCAGTTGGAATTGGATTGTCAGCTTTGACTTTTGCCACATGATCTTTCCATGTAGTAGTACCATCTACATTATCGTGGTACTGCATGTCGAGCTGGTCACCCAAATCACCGTAGGCCGTTTTTCTTGCAGCTCTTGCAGAGTTTTGTCTTTCAGACAAATCAGCAGCTGAGTCTACAGCGTTCAGTTGCTCATCAGTAGGTTGCGCTACACCAGAAACATTCCATTCCTTAATGTAAGGGCCCTGACCGTTCGAGTCATCCTGAAGCAAAACGTCCTTTGTAAAGTCAACTTCTGCTACGCCGTTATTAGCGCAATATTGTTTGACCTTGCTTGATAGTGATGCCATAGTTTTCCTCCTTATTCTCCGTTATCTATAACAGTGTTTCCTTCTGAAATCCACTGTTGAATTTCTTGGTAATCTGTGTTTGCTTCGTCTAACGGCACAGATGAAACTATACCATTATCATAAGTTACTCTGTAACTTTTAAACTCACCCATAAAATAACTTTTTTCTACTGTACTAATCATAATTATAACTCCGAAGTTAAAGTTGTATGAGCTGCCACAGTTCCTGCTGTATAACTAGCACCAATATTAACATATACACTAACTGAATTTTGACCATACATGTGAGCAGCGAAAGTTCCATTTCCAGAAGCACCACTTCTAAAATACGAACCTTCGCCAGATGTTCCATCTCTAGCATATCCTGTTACTGATGGTGAAGATCTCATAGTTGTTTTATAACTAGGTAAAAAAGAAACATTATTTCCAGAATCAGAAGATCCTCCTGTCCAGTAAACACCGGTATCTGTTGCTGTTCCTGGTGTTGTATCTAAATCATATGATTTTTGAAAGTATCTTTGACATCTTGTTAAATTTACATCTTTAGGCAAAAACTCAAAATCAGACGCTGATGTTCCAGCTTCTAATTGTACTCCTGTAATGTACCATTCGTTTGATGTGCTATCTGCAAGATTGACTTGACCTACTGCTAAATTAGCATTCGTCTGACTTTCCCAAGATGTTGATAAAGTTCCAGATGTATAATCTGAACCAGCCGCTAACCAAAGAATTAATCTAAAACTTGTAGCATTATCATTTCCTAAAGTACCAGTGGTGTCTCCAGCAAAAGTTATAGTTTTCTTTTCCCAAGTATCAGCAGATGAAATTGTGTAAGATTGGTTTATCATTCTAGTGTTATCATTATCTTTTATTGAAGCAATATAAGTTCCAGTTTTATTTGACCTTACCCAAAATGAAAGAGTTGTACTTTCAGCAGATGAAGTTCCTTTTTTTAAATATTGTAAAAATTGACCCTCTATATTTTGTTCAATATATAAATAATCACTAGCACTTAAAGATCCATCAGCAGTTGTACAATCCATTTTTAATGAAGTTGCAAAACCTTGATCAGTTGGAGCTGTAGTTGATCGTGATTGTGTCCAAGTTCCAGCACTGCTTAAATTAGTTTTATATCTGTCTATTGTGTGATAGCCATTTCCTGTAATTGAAGAAGTTGAAGTTCCTCTTTGAGCAATGCTCATATCTCCATTGATAATTATGTTTCTAAAGTTTGTTTGTAAAACTCCACTAGCTACTTTAGCACTCGTTACCGAGCTGTCTGTTATCGATGCTGATACTACTTTATCTATTGCCATAATTTATCCTATTCTATAATTTTGAATGCTCCAAAAACAGAACCACCAGTTTGATGAAATCCAGTATTGGTTGTTGCACTATCATAATTTGATATATATCCATATATTTCTACATAATCTGAACTGCCGTTCATATCAACAGTTGCACTTATGTGATTACCAGTAGCTCTTATATAATTTTCTGCAAGATTAAAATCTGACATTGCGTTTTGATATTGACTTCCATTTTTAAATATTTTTAATTGTGTTCTTGACAATGTATTATTATTTTGTGTAATTATTCTTTGATTACAATAAACAAAATATTTACCAGCAGTTGTTGGAGTAAATCTACTTGATGCGTAATTTCCAGCAGTATCGAAAATTTCTGTTTCATAAGTAATCTTAACATCACTATTTAAAGTTACCCCATATTGAAGGGCATTTTTAGTTGCTTCAAATGCTGGAGTGTTAGCTCCACCGACTAAAGATACATCTATTCTTTTTAACGTACCTGCATCTGATATTAAAAGTTCATCAGTGCTTGCGGGTGCGCTAGCAAGTTCTGTTTGTCCAGAGATAACATTATCATTAAGGTGTTCACTTTCAACAGCGTCATCTGCTATCTTTGCTTCTGTCACCGCATCTGCAGCTAATTCTGTAGTGCCCACTGATCCTGCACCAGGTTTATTTGTTGCAACAGCTCTACCTAAAAAAACACAGTACATTTCGTCTGTACCATTTGTTAATGCTGCAGATAGTGTAAGAGTTGTGCCCGATGCAGTGTATGCTTTACCTGAACCAGGTTCCTGAACAATATTATTAACTACAAGTCTGATATCGTTTTCGTTATTTACGGAGTGGTCTAAAGTATATGCAGTTTGAGAGTTTACGATTGTAAATACTTGTCTCTCAAAACTTATGAAACTTCTTGCTGGTGCGTTTCCTAAATAGGCCATGAATCTCCTTACGTACTAATTGCATCGACAACAGACATCCAAACACTTAACGAACTCGCCGTGTCGGACTGTGCTTTTACCACGTCTCCCGATTCAATTACTATCTTACTCCCACCGTCTATCAGTTCTAACGATCCGCCAGAAACTATCGGTGCATTTTTAATTATATAGTGATCTTGTGAACCACCAGTTACTGAAGATGTAATAAATACATCTGCATTTATTGTTGATGTTGTTGTATTTGCTAAACGTATAGAAATTATTGCATCATCAGAATTACTTGTGTGTACTACTGTTGCTGATGTCCCTACTGAGTTTAAACCGTATCTTTCAAAATCTTGTGCCATATTACTCCTTTACTATAAGGCTATTGCCATTGCAACCGCAAATCCTGCTGATATTCCTGCAGATCCACTAGACGCTGCTGTTACTCTCCCTTTTGCATCTACTGTGATTGATGAATTTGTATAACTAGCTGCAGTTACACCAGAGTCAGCTAGTGTTAAAGCTCCTCCAGATGCTATTGTTGCGTCTCCAGATATATCAACTTCTTCAAATGATGTGCCATCAGCTACCAAAATTTTGTTAGCTGTGTTTGTTGGCATCTTTAATTTAGATCCAACAATAATCTCACCAATTGTAGTTAAATTAGAATTAATTTTGTTAGACACAACGTTAACAAAATTACCCATGTAAGCGTGAGAAGAACATTGATAGTATAAAATGTTTGGTGTATTTGCATCTACAGCTATTTGTGTGTACGCACCAGAACTACCTGGAGTTCCATTTGTAGTTACATTAGTTGTATATGCTGTAGATTTATCTGCTTCTAAATAAAATCTTAAAGGGTGAGAACTATTTGACGAATCAGATTGATCAAATCTATAATAATATGGATATGATGAATCTGCTCCAGATAAAGTTATTGCTGGAGATTCTAATCCATCAAAATAATATGCTAAAGTAGATGCTCCACCTGCACTTTCATACGGATGATTACCTGATTTATCTGCAACTGTAACTGTAATAACTTTTGGTGCTGATGATGAACCATATTCTTCTGGTGTAGGTAAACCTATCTTTGCACCAGGCACTGTACAGAATACTTCTGTTGCACCAGCAAAGTTTACTTTTGCGTCACTGTTAGAACTGGAGATAACATAAGTTCTAGCAAGTGTGCTTGCTCCTGAATTTAAAGTTCCAAGACCAACTTCAAAGTTATTTGTTCCTGTTTCAAAAATACAGTAATAAGTAGTATTACTTCCACCTATACCAGCAGAAAAAGTTTCAAAACCTGAAACTGCTCCACCTAGTGTAAATGTACCTGTCCCAGTAGTTGAACTGGATTCTTTTACTCTGTCGTTTAATTTAAACGCCATTTATTTTTTCTCCTATTACGATGCTAAACTTATAATTGCATTAGCTGGTGTCCCTGTTGCTGGGAATACTATTTTAAAGTCTCCGTTTGTAGCGGTCTTTGTTCCACCAAAATCTAACACAACACATAATTTATCACTGTTGGTGTCATTGTATATAGCACCAAAAGCTGCTGAAAATGTTGCACTAGAGAATGTTAAATCATCAAAATCAACAAAAGATGTAGCACCTGTTGTAACTGATTGGTTTTGTAAAACTAGACCAGTAGTTGTATAGTTACTACCACCCGACGCACTAACTTCGTTTGTTGTATCGTACGCTGTGCTTGATGTTGTATATGGGTTAGACGTGTACAGAGCTAATTTAAAACTGTTTCCACCACTAGCAAAGTTATGTGTGCCAGAAAGTAGTTCACCTTTAAATGCATTAGGTATTACGTTTGCCATTTATTATCTCCTTATTATGGTGATGGTGATTGCAAAGGAGTACGAATAACACCATCTTGGTATTCGTCTCTGCGTCTACGACCCATTTGTTCGATCGAGTACGATTGTAAAGCTCTTCTGTAAGATCCTTCATAGTATTGTAGCATATCTGCAGGACCTTTCAAGTATCCATATGCTTCTACTAGACAAGCATATAAAAGTAAATCTTGGTATTTGTTAGAGGTATATGTGCCATTTGTAGATGCTGGAGCACCTGTTGGCTGTGTGGTATCTGTTATACTAATCGGTTGTTTAACATATGCTAAAGTTATTTCATACTGTGCATTTGGAGTTGGAGCTACTACCCAGAAATTGGCATCCCAGTTAGCATAGTATTTAGGAATTCCAGATTGCGTTGCAGGTGTATCATAATAAGTTGCCATATAACTAGCATCTTTTTTTTCAAGAAAAGTTTGCACGTTAGGTGTAACGTTTGTGTCTTTTAGTTGAACATATCTAATACTTCTTAGATCTGATGGTATTGTAACATATCTGTTACCGGTAACTAAAGTAGATGTTGCATAGAATCTATTATCATCACTATCTGCATCTCTATATACTCTATTTTCTGCATTTTTAATTATAGTGTCCAAAACAGTATCAGATAAAACTGTGCTGTCTACTTCAGTATAGTTTCTAATATCTGTTTGTAAATTAGATAAAGTGTAAGCCATTATTCAATGCCTTTTTTATGTTTTTTATTTATCTTATCTTGTTTACGATTTGTAACCTCTTCATATAACTCAAGATGCTCGTCTTTTTCTGGACAAGCACATTGTTTAATACCAAATATTTTACAAATAAAATTTTTTAATTTTTTTATCATGGTGTTATTGTAACTGGTCCTGCAGACACAGTTGGTCCTCCTGATTCTTCTGTTATACTAGGAGTTGCACCTAATGTAAATGTATACTTATCAGATGTTGTTACTGTTATACTAAATCCACTTGAATTTTCATATGTTGTAAAAGCCACTCCACCAGGGCTACCAATAACATTTCTAAATCTTACAGTATCTCCACTTGTTCTACCATGATTTGGTTCTGTAACTGTAATTGTTTGTGATGCTGCAGTTATTGAAAAAGGATTATTGCCTAACATAGCAGCAACTGTTGGTTCATTTCTACCAGGTCTTACATGTCTTAGTGATATTGCATCACCATTCATTGGCTTTGGTTCTAATTGTGGTTGTTTTGGTTCAAACTCTGACACATGAACAAAGGCACCATTCCATTCTCTAACCATTTCTTTATATGGAAATTCCATTCCTGATCTATCAGATATTGCTTTTGCGTATTTACCTGTTGCGTACTTTGCCATTATGATCCTGGGTAATAAGCTTTTGGTGTAATATATGTGCTTGAAGCCGATCCATCTTCTGCTAATGCTCTTTGAAATTCATCTTCATAAATTAATTTCATGCCTTGCATTAACTGTGGTGCATATTTCATAGATAGATAATAAGCTAAACCTGATACCATACATGGAACAAATCTAAATGGAACATCAGTTGCATTTGTATAAGCACCTATATCTTGAATTCTTTTTATGTAATAAAAATGCATATCTTTAGATGCATTTGTTGAATCTGGTGTAGGATATATGTGAACTCTAACTTTATCTATAAATCTTTCCACCCAATATTGATTAGGTGTACCTTTAGATAATTTGTTAGAAAAACCTGCATAAGTAGATCTATCTACTTTAGTCATGGGACTATCTGATTGTGTGGTTTGAGTTCTATTAGATCTTAGCTGTGCTTCAAGAACATCTGACATTCCAAATACACTTGCTGGTGTGGACACAGCACTTGTGCCATCAGCACTGGACCTAAAAAAGTCATAATCTGATTGTCCTTCAATTAAATCCATATTAAGTTCATCTATTTCCCAATAATGAATTCCTCTATTACCCCACTCTTGAAGTAATATATTTAATGATCTTCTGGATGTTTTTAATTGATAGCCTGATACGTTTTGAATACCAAGTCTTTCAAAAGCTTCTTCTATTATTTCGTCAATAGAAAAATTTTTATCAAACGTGGTAGTACCAGAGGTAGTGTTAGCCATTTAACCTCCTAGCCAGTGTAGCCAATAGTAACAGATGAGACGTTTGTCATAGTAGCATGAACACCATTTTCAAACCTAATACCATTTCCTGGAACATAGATATCTAAACCCTCTGTACCAAAATCAGCTTCAAAAACTTTGTCTCCTGAACTACCAGATGAAATGTCTCTTAATACCAATACAGAGGAGGCTACACCATTTCCTTGAATGTAAGTTACTCTACAAGGTCCTAAATTAACTGAACCTCCAGAAATAGTTTTTACCTGACCTGTGCTTGCTATATTTGTAAACTTTTGATCTGAACTCATGTTTTCTCCTTAAAAATTTATGTGGGGCCGAAGCCCCACAAATTATTTATTAACTAGCGTCAGACGAGCTTGATATACCAATGAATTTTAAAACCATTGTTACACCAGATGCTCCTGGATCACCACTTACAACAACTTCTACTTCATCTGCTGTTGCAGTTGCTGCAGTTGTAGTTCCACCAGACATTCCTAAAACTCCGTTACAAGGAAAAAATCCCTTGAAACCAGTTGAGTTAATTGCAGGTGAGATTCCATCCACGAAACCATCAGTGTCTGCATCTGTTCCAATATCAGTTAAAGTAACAGAATTAGTAGCTGCAGTCGTTACAGCTATTGTTACACCCATGGGTATAAAGTTACTCGGTATTCCGATTGATGATTCTTTTCCTGTAGTAGCACCGCTAGCAACAGTTACTGTTGCAGTGTACTGAGAAAAAGTCATCTCATTAGTTAGAGCACCAGTAGTTGCACTTTTAACGATTGTTTTAAAACCGTTTTCCGATCGTACCGGTCCTGTAAATGTAGTGTTTGCCATAATTATATCCTCCTAGTTTCCGAACGTAATCTCTAGGCCGTCGACTATACTCGTTTACGTTCTAATTAATTGTATAGTAATTATTTTATATACTAGATTTATGTAGAGTGCAAGAGAGCCTGTAGTGCGGATTGGATTTTTCCAACGATGTAGCTTTTTTATTAAGTAGCTACTGAAACTTGTGGAGCGGCACCTTCAATAGTATTTTGCCTGTGGGCAATAGCTGCTTCTTCCAGCTTAATGTCAGTGATGATTTGTTTTACTTTGTCATCAATTCTGACCATTTCAAGAGTGTATCTACCTTTAGATAGATGCTCCTGCTCCCACTTCAACTCCAAGGACCTTTTTTGTTTGTATAGGTCTTGTATCATGGATAACCTCCTCATAGGTTATTCTGTTAACTCGGTTGTCATAACTATTTCCGAGATATTCCCACTTTATACTGTTTTCTCCAAGTTTGTCAAGGATTGCATTTTCTAAGGATTGTGGGTTGTCTTCAGATGTGACTTCAAATCTTCCGTGATAATCGTAAGCCCAAATGTTGACTATAAAATTTTTCATGAATCTCACCGTGAATTATGATTGTGGCGGAACGATGTCCGCCACAAAAAATTTAGTTATTACGCACCTTCAACGCCGAAGATACCTCTAGGGTCTGATACTCCAAATGAGTATCTTTCTCTAGCTTTGTATCTGACATTTCCAGTATCGAAATCACCTTC
>VTLG01007317.1_pt1 | contig 12922 bp, 17 predicted proteins | sample 4694571 | NCBI WGS metagenome assembly VTLG01 (sample SAMN12604809, study PRJNA352737) | marine metagenome | biome: ENVO:00000447; feature: ENVO:00000209|ENVO:00000569|ENVO:01000036; material: ENVO:00002151; isolation source: viral sequences binned using virsorter ... | reverse complement strand
CAGAAATGTCCAGACGCCCTATACTAGTAATAATCCAATTAAATTAAATGTGTGTGTCGGAGCAACCCAGTTTCCTTTTTAATTTAATTAATCAAATATAATGCTTGACTATCCTATTGTCAAGTGCTAAATAAACTTTATGCAAACAAATAATAGAAAGGCACAAATGACTAGAATAAGACTAAATCAAGAGTATCGGAACAAGATAGCAAATAGAATGAGGGTACATCTTGAACAAGAGGACACGCAAGAAAAACAAAAGTATGACGAACTGAAAGCAAATCAGATTGACATAAATGACAATGCGTGGAAAGTTGCAGAAAAAATAGTAAGACGACACTATACCGAAGATGATGTTGAGAAAGCATACTACTTACAAAATAAGTTTGAGAATGTAAGTACGATTGCAAAAGATAGTTGCTTTCATTTTCATTATATGGGCGAGAAAGAGGAACGAGATTATGACAACAATGTTAAGATTGTTCCAGCAACCATTGAAAAACATTTTGACTTTAGATTAAATGGCGACATTGATACTGATAACAATTATTCTAATTCAAGCAATAATAATTATGGTTATGCTTTGTTTCGTGATGAACTAAAAGCACAAGAAGATTGCAACCCAGATATTTTGATTGAACAAGAGGGTAAGTCAAGTAATCCACACTTAACAAAATATACTGACAACAATAATAAGTATCTTGGCGACGACGATACAAGTTATGGCAAACAATGGAATGAAAAATATCAATTAGATTTAATTGGTAGAGATTATTGTAGAGATAGGTCTATTGCTTGTACTAAACAAGAGTTTAATTTTCTAATACAATGGAAAGCACAAAAAGGTAAATTTGTTGTTGCACACCAAAAATGGATTTCATCTATTTTAGAACAGATGAAAGAAATTAAACTTGGTCTAAAAGGTTATAAATATTTAGACGAGGCATTGGAACTTTGTACTGAACTTGGTTTAAATATTACTGACGCAGAAATAATTAGAACTAATAGTACAGGGTTAGTTATCTATAATCCTAAAAATCTTGCTGAAAGAATTAAAGGCATGAAGAATAAGAATGTAGATAGGAAAGCTAAAATTGAGGCAAGACTATTGTACGAAAAACAACAGAAAGAAAATAGCTTAAATTAAGCTATTGACAACCTATCCTACTTCGTGTAGGATAGGTACAGAAAGAGAGAAATAAATATGACTAAAACATTTTACATAACTTATTGGGCTAGTAAGCACAAAAAACATATTACTAGACAAGGCAAACATGACGACAAAAGCAGATATGGAACATCTAAACAAGGTGTCCCTTATTATGTTTATTATGATTTAGACGCACATGGATATAGAACTGCGACTACATCTTGGAAAGTGAGGCACTAATGAACGGCGAATTAATAGGAAGATTACTAATGGTACTAGTTGGATTTGTATTAGCACTATTAGGAGTAATTGTTTTTATACATTCAAACGATCACGCACTATTAGGAATATTAATTTCTTTTAGTGGTATTGTTTCAATCTTTGGGGGGTTGCCATATTATGAGTGATTATAATTGGTGTCATGGTCCGAGTTGCCACGAGCGAAGTACATTAGATAGAATAAGAGGTAGCAAAGGTAACAAAGTATTAAAGACCAAAAGAATAAGGCTGACTAATTGGAACATGAACAATGTTTGGTCCCACTTTTGTAGCCAAGGTTGTTGGAATGACTTTATGAATAAACATTGGATAAGCGCCATTGCACTAGAGCCAAGACGAGAGCCTCTAACAACACCGATCAAGGACCCTGTCAAAGACTCATCAAGGTATTATAATCAATGGAACATTGAGAAGAAAGTAGGTTGACAATGATAGACTTATCCTATATGTTAAATGATATGACAACAGAAAGAACAGAAGAAAGAAAGAACAGATTCAATGGCGAGTCTGTTATGCTAACAAAAGAAGAGGCTAAGATTCATGATAGATTATTTATTAATGAACTAGCCGCAACACTAGAGGACAAGGCCGCAGGTTTTGACGGTGCATCTAAACTATGGGATAAGGTACGAGCCGACATCAATTGGTTTACAAAGCACAATGCTAAAGCTTACATGGTCTTACTAGACTAACTCTCTTTGTGTAGGCGCTAACGCGCCTACACATACACAACACACGGACCAATAGAGGTACCACCCCCACACACAAAAAACTCTGCAACCATATAAGCAATCCCCCTTTTATAAAAAGGGGTCCCACTACTCTAGGTTGTATTGCTTGATTTAGACAGTTAATGGTGGTAAAAAACTTATTGAACACCTAAGATGGTGCAAAAATTTTTTAAAAAATTTTTTATGATTAAAAAAGATATAGATAAATTGCCTGCTAACGTTCGCTCTGAATACAGACGTTTAGAAGTTATGCATGCTGAAAAAAAAATACAACGAAAAGCAGTAAATGACTTTATGTCTTTTACAAAAGCTGTGTGGCCAGAATTTATAGAAGGTGCACATCATAGAGTTATTGCCCAAAAATTTAACGACTTAGCTGCTAAAAAAATTAATAGATTAATTATCAACATGCCACCGAGACATACAAAGTCTGAGTTTGCAAGTTATCTTTTGCCAGCGTGGATGGTTGGTAAAAATCCAAAATTAAAAATAATTCAAGCAACTCACACCGGAGAACTAGCAATTAGGTTTGGTCGTAAAGCAAAAAACTTAATTGATAGCGAAGAATATTCTAAAATTTTTGAAACAAGACTACAGGAAGACAGTCAAGCTGCAGGAAGATGGGAAACTGCACAAGGTGGTGAGTATTTTGCAGCTGGTGTTGGTGGTGCAATCACGGGCCGTGGTGCGGACCTCTTGATTATTGACGATCCCCACAGTGAGCAAGACGCAATGTCAGCTAATGCGTTTGAAAATGCATACGAATGGTACACATCAGGACCAAGACAACGTCTACAACCAGGCGGACAAATAGTTTTAGTTATGACTAGATGGTCAAAAAAAGATTTAACAGGAATTTTATTAGATAATCAGAAAAAAGTTAAAGGTGATCAGTGGGACGTGGTAGAATTTCCGGCAATCATGGAACACGGAAAGAAAAAAACTCCAGTGTGGCCTCAATATTGGAGAATGCAAGAGCTAGAAAGTGTTAAAGCAACCCTTCCGGTTGGAAAATGGAACGCACAATGGATGCAAAACCCAACTTCTGAAGAAGGAGCACTAATAAAACGAGAATGGTGGCAAAAATGGGATAAAGAATTTTTACCAGATGTTACTTACGTCATTCAAAGCTACGATACAGCTTTTTTAAAAAAAGAAACAGCAGATTATTCTGCAATTACTACTTGGGGTATTTTTTATCCTGAAGAAGGAGGCAAACCAAATATAATTTTGCTAGATTCTATAAAAGATAGATTTGATTTTCCAGAACTTAGACGTGAGGCGCTAGAGCAATATAAATATTGGCAACCTGACATGGTAATCGTAGAACAAAAAGCATCAGGTACACCTCTAACCCACGAGTTAAGAAATATGGACATTCCAGTGATGACTTTTACGCCAAGTCGTGGTAATGATAAGCACGTTCGAGTAAATTCTTGTGCTCCGCTGTTTGAGGCCGGATTAATCTGGGCCCCTGACGAGCAATTTGCAGAAGAAATGATTGAAGAATGCGCGTCATTTCCATATGGCGATCATGATGACTTAGTCGACAGTATGACTATGGCTATTATGCGATTCAGGCAGGGAGGTTTCCTACCCCATCCAGAGGATTACGAAGATGAAATACAACAACCTAGGAAGATGGAGTATTATTAATGAGTAAATTAGATTTAGGAATTAGAATTTTACAAGCACTAGCTGATCTTGGTATAAAACCAAATACATTTTTAGGTAAAGCTAGTAATGTTAAAAAAGCATTTACGGGTGGTAAACCAACATTTTTTAAACCCGATGTTTTAGAAACATTTAGAGCTCAAGACGGTAATTTTTCCGATGCATTAAAACTTATGGAAGACGAAGCTAAATATGTAGTTAATGCAACAGACGCTGAGAAAATGGCGTTCTTAAATAATTTATCTCAATATAAAAGTTTAGGTGGTCCTCCAAAAACAAAAAGCGGTATTACAGCTTTAGATCAAGCTAAAAATTTAACTAAGGAAGCTAAAAATCTTCAAACATCTACTGAAGATTTAATGAGTTTAGCAAAAAAAATGAAAGACGAAGCAGAAGAAGGAAAAAAGAAAGCGCTTCAAGATCTAGATGATTTTTTTACAACAGGTGGTCAACCATTGAAAGCAAAAAATCCTAAATTTTTAGGTGGTAGTATGCACGAAGAAGGTCAGATTAGAACCGGTGTCAGACAATTTTTACAAAAAGAATACAAACAAGGTAGACTTAAATTAGACGACCTTGATAAAGAAAGAATTATGGAATATTCGCCAATGATAGAACATGATCCTATTTTAGTATTTAAAAAAATATACGGTGAAGATGCTTATAACAAAGCTGGATCGTTTCCTGGTGCATTTGAAAAAGGTGAAAGTTTTAATCACTATGAAAAAATTTTTAGAGAAAACATGGGGGACGATATTTTAAAAGTTAAAGATGAAAAATATAAAGGAGATGGAACTTTGGTTTTAACAGAACGAGAAGAAGTATTTAAACCTACACCAGACGATGACGACATGCCTTTTGCTGAAGGCGGTATAGCCGGATTCTACACGGGTGGTATGGTTGACGTTGAACCAAGTTTGTCTGACATAGGTCATGGCTCAGATGCTTTGATGGCTAGAACAAGATTGATGTCACCAGGTAGTCAAGCAACTACATCAACTGGTTTAAATTATTTATTGGCTGAAGACAATGACAACATAAGAGTTCCTTTTTCAAAAGGTAAGCTTGCAGATGCTGCAAGACGTAAGTTTATAAAAGCTGCAAGTGCAGGAGCTGCAGGATTAGCTGCACTTAAAACAGGATTATTAGGTTTTGGAGAAAAGGCTGCTCCGGTTGTAGAAAAAGTTACAGAAAATTTTTCAACAACACTTTCTGAAGCTCCAGGTTATTTTTTTGATCTTGCTACAAAAATAAAAATGTTCGGTAAAAAATCTAAGTTTGGACCACAAGAAAGAATGGATGAATATTATTACACAGGTAAGAATGGTGATCAGTATACATTAACAGAAGATATTGCAACAGGAGATGCACAAATTGTAAAAGATAAAATGGGTGTTGGAAGTTATAATGATAAAACTTTTGACACTATAAATGATAGAACTGTTTTAGAGTACAAAGCACCTAAACAAGATGTTGATGTGGAGACAGGTAAAGGTACTAGAGAAGCTGCTGAGTACGAAGAATACAAAGTAGAATTTGATACAGATGGCACAGAAGCAGGAGCCGATGCTATAGATGAAATTGTTCAAAAAGAAATTATTGAAGAAGCCTCTGAAAAAATAACTAAAAAAGCAGACGGCGGTCGTATTGGTTATTCTAAAGGTAAAGCAGTTCTAGGTTTTTTAGAACTAATAAAAAACCCTCAAAAAATTAAAGAAGCAGTTGAAAATATATTTAAAACTGGAGATTACAAATACGATGCAGAAATGGCAGCTGAATCATTAGTTGAATTAAATCCAAAAGCATTTGGTAACAAATTATATGAAGATTTAGATGAAAAAACGAGAATGGAAATTTATAGTGCAGTTTTACCGGAAGTTAGAACTCCTATTAAATCTTTTGCAGCAGAAGTAGAAAATGTAAAAAAAGTTGCTCCCCAAATGACGGAACGACTAGAATTAAAAGCTAAGTATCCAGGGATTACGGATGACTTACTAGATAAAATTTTAGCAGATGATAATCCACAAAGAAAAGCAGAAGTAATAGCAACTATTGATGAAGCTTTTAAAATGATGAACAAAGGTAAAGGTCCAGAAGAAATTATAGAAACTTTTCAAAATACAACAAGAACAAAACAAGCTAGCGGTGGTCTTGCTAAAATGTTAGGAGAATAATGAAAGTTCAAGATTACGCACAAATGATCCGTCACATTACCCGTGATAAAACTACCGATGTTCCAGGGTCCATGGCCCATGAATTAAGAATGGCTAGCGCTGAGTCTGATGCAGTCAAAGATATGATGAACAAGCAGTATGGTCCAGGGACCATGAAGTATGGTTCAGAAATACCTCAACCATCACAAAGACAAGATGTTATAGAAATAGATGCAATCAATTCATTTATGAAACGTAACCCTGCAGCTGATGGTGGACGTATTGGGTTTGGTCAAGCAGGATTTGTTCGCTCAAAAGGTTATAGAGGATATGTTTCAGATGAAAGATTAAAGTTAGAAAAAAAATTACCTGAAATAAAAAAATTATATTTAAGTGGCTTAAACGATCGTGGAATTGCTGAAAAATTAAACACTACTAAAAAAAGAGTAGAGGTTGTATTGGATGAATTAAGAGGTAAAGCTGTCACAAACATTGGTGGGAAAAAAGTAAAGTCTGGTTATAATATTCCGGAGGACACTCCAAGAGGAAAATTATACAAAGAAAATAGAATCACAAAAGCTGAAGAAAAAGCAAGAGGCCGTGGAGGATCTGGTGGAATAACTTCTCCTAAATCAAAAGAAATAATTGAAGCGGCAAAAAAAGATGCTACAAAACTTACTCAAAAAGAAATTGAAACAAAATATAAAATAGCTCCTTCTATTCAAAAAAAATATGGAATAAAAGCTCTTGGTGACAGAGAAAAATATAAAGATAAATATATAAAACCAACAATAACTAAATACGGTAAAAAATTAATAAAAGTTTTAGAAAAAAACCCATCTTTAATAACAAATCAAAACGAATTATTTGAAAAAGCAGGAGTCCCTAGAGGTTCTGAATCTTCAGTTTCAAGAGCTTTAAATATAAATCAAACTTTAGATTCTGGTAAAAAACGTTTTGATATACCAAAAAGTGTTTCTAAATTGATTCCTAAAATATATGGTCGAATAGAAACAACAGAAAATGTTTTTAGAGAAGCAGGTGCTTCGCCACAAGAAATTAGATCTGCTTTAACGAAACCTGCTATGGCATTAAAAGAATCTTTTATACCCGAAGGTTCAGGTTCAACAAGAATGAAAGGAACAATTTTTGAACATGCTTTTCCTAGATCTTTAATTCCATACATTAAAGATAAAAATGTTCAACAACAATTGTTTGTAACAGGAGAAAGAACTTCTCCTTTTTTAAATAGTTTTAAAACAAGATATGATGTTTTACAAAAAGGCGCTGTAACTAAATTTTTAGAAGATGGAAATTTATCTGCTTATAATAAAAAAATAAATGAAATAAGAAATACAGTAAAAAAACTTACTGGTGGATACGAAATTGGTTACATTAAATTTGATAAAAATAAAAATGCAACTCCAATGGTTAAAGCAAAACCAGTGGCTGATGGACTAAAAGAATTTGGCACAGAAACTACACAAAAAGTTACTGCATTTAAAAATGCTAAATATACATCTAATCTTTTAAAAAATTTTAAAAAAGATCCCAACAATATTAATTATTCAACTTTAAGAAAAGACATTAATGTTAATCAGGTATCAGATGAAGTAATTAAATTAAGTGATGAAGCAGCAAAAGCATATGAAAAAGCAAAACCGTTTTTAGGTTTTAAAGATAGATTTTTAAATTTTGCACAAAAAAATTTAGATAATAAATTAGTTGGTACTTTGTTTAAAAAACCCACAGGAAAAATAGGTTTAATTACAGGCGCTGCTTTACTTCCTACTACGTTAATGGCTGATGAGGCAATGGCGGCCGATGGCACAGAAGCTAAAAGTATTTTACCAGAAGCAGCAGCCGGTGCCGCAGCAGCAGGAACTATTGGAACTAAAACAGGAAGAAATGTTTTAGGTAAAGCATTTAGAACTTTAGGAACAAGAGCAGCAGCTGTTCCTTTAGCAGGTTACACTGTTTATGATAATTTAAAAAAAGGGGAGAATGTGGTTGATGCAACATTAGATCCTTTAGTTGGTGCAGAATTAATGTTGCCAAATATGTTTAAAGAAAATGTTGCTAAAATTACTAGCAATCCTACTTTACAAAAATTATTAAAAGTTGGAAAATATGGTAGAATGTTTACACCAGTAGGAGCAGGTATAACAGCTGCTGGTTTAGGAATTGATGCATATAAGTATGGTAAAAAAAGAATAGCTGAGTTACAAGCAATGAGTCCAGAAGAACGAGCAGAACTTGCACAAGAACGAGATGATTTTTCTTTTGGTGAATATTCAGGCGCAGCGGAAGGAGGCATAGCTAGTTTAAATGTCAAAAAATAAAAAACAACAAACTAAAAAACCAAATTTAACACAAAAGCTTCAAGCTAATCCTGGTTATAAATGGTGGGCAGTGCCACCTAAAAAGGGACCTTTATCACAAGGGTTGAAATTACCACCAAAACAAGTTAAGAAAGTCTAGGAGAAAATATATGGCAGAAATAGATAAATCTCTCCCAAACGATAAACGACCTGATGAAGAAGAAGTTGCACAATCAGTTGTTGAAGTTTTGGAGGAAGAAACACCCAAAGGACCAGTAGAAGTTACAGAAGACGAAGAAGGGGCTACAATTGATTTTGACCCTAATGCAATGCCATTACCTGAAGAAGGTGATCATTTTGCAAACTTAAACGAATTACTTCCAGAAGAAGATACAGACATGATTGGTAATCAATTACAAAACGATTACATGGAATATAAAATGTCTCGTAAAGAATGGGAACGAGCTTACATCACTGGTTTAGATTTATTAGGATTTAAATACACAAACAGAACTGAACCGTTTCAAGGAGCATCAGGTGCAACACACCCTGTTCTTGCTGAAGCTGTTACACAATTTCAAGCTTTAGCTTACAAAGAATTATTACCAGCAGATGGACCTGTTAGGACAATGGTAATGGGTAAAACAGATCCTATGAAAGAAATGCAAGCACAAAGAGTTAAAAATTTTATGAACTATCAAATCATGGATCAGATGCAAGAATATGAATCTGAGTTTGATCAAATGTTATTTTACTTACCACTTTCAGGTTCAACATTTAAAAAAGTTTATTATGACGATTTATTGGGACGAGCTGTTTCTAAGTTTGTTCCAGCGGATGACCTTGTTGTTCCGTATACGGCTACCTCATTAGACGATGCGGAATCAGTCATTCACGTTGTCAAGATGTCAGAAAATGATTTAAGAAAACAGATGGTATCTGGTTTCTATTCTGACATCGAATTGACAAAACCAACAGGCACTATCACTAACGAACTCAAAGAAAAAGAGAGAGAAGTTGAAGGTGTTACAAAATCCCAAAGAGTAGATCCTTTATATACAATTCTAGAATGCCACGTTGATTTAGATTTGGAAGGATTCGAAGACCTTGGCGCCGACGGAGAGCCAACGGGAATAAAATTGCCTTACATCGTTACAATCGAAGAAGGCAGTAGGAAAGTTTTGTCTATTAGACGAAACTTTGCGCCCAATGATCCAAAGAAAAATAAAATTCAATATTTTGTCCACTTCAAATTTCTGCCCGGACTAGGATTTTATGGCTTAGGATTAATTCATATGATTGGCGGATTGAGTCGTACTGCAACTGCGGCTCTCCGTCAATTGTTAGACGCTGGAACATTATCCAACCTACCCGCAGGATTTAAGCAGAGAGGTGTCAGAGTAAAAGATGATGCCGCTAATATACAACCAGGAGAATTCAAGGATGTTGACACTCCAGGTGGTAATCTAAAAGATGCATTTGTATTCTTACCTTACAAAGAACCATCAGCTACATTATTACAATTGATGGGAATTGTAGTTCAAGCAGGACAGAGATTCGCGTCCATTGCTGACATGCAGGTTGGGGACGGGAATCAACAGGCCGCTGTTGGTACAACCGTAGCTCTTTTAGAACGTGGTTCAAGAGTAATGTCAGCAATCCATAAAAGACTGTACGTAGGTCTTAAACAAGAATTTAAATTACTTGCCAAAATATTTGGTGAGTCTTTGCCACCAGAATATCCTTATGATGTTGTTGGTGCATCACGAAGTGTTAAAGCAACAGATTTTGATAAAAGAGTAGATATACTTCCTGTGGCTGATCCAAATATATTTTCTATGTCACAAAGAGTATCATTAGCACAAGAACAATTAAGATTAGCAACTTCTAATCCACAAATGCATAATATGTATTCTGCTTACAGAGGAATGTACGAAGCAATTGGTGTAAAAGACATTGATAGAATTTTACCACCACCTGCACCAAACATGCCAAAAGATCCAGCAATAGAACACATAGATGCAATGGCCGGTAAATCGTTTCAAGCCTTTCCAGGTCAAGATCATAGAGCACATATAACTGCTCACTTAAATTTTATGGCTAGTAACTTTGTTAGAAATAATCCTAGCATTACTGCAGCATTAGAAAAAAATATTATGGAGCATATATCATTGATGGCACAAGAACAGGTACAAATAGAATTTCCACAAGAATTTCAAATTTTACCACAACTACAACAAGCAGCTGTTCAAAATCCACAAATGCAGCAGCAGCTACAACAGATATCTCAAAAAATAGAATCTAGAAAAGCAATATTAATTGCAGATATGACTGAAGAATTTATGAAAGAAGAAAAACAAATTACATCTCAGTTTGATCACGATCCATTACTTAAATTAAAACAAAGAGAAGTAGATTTAAAAGCTATGGAAGAAGAACGTAAAATGAAAGAAGACCAAGCAAGAATTAATCTTGATCGAGCAAAAATGGTTCAAGCAAAAGATCTAACAGAACAAAAACTAGAGCAAAACGAAGATTTAGCTAAATTAAGAGCAGATACATCTATCGAAAAATCGTTGATGTCTGCAGGAACTAAACTAGCTTCAGATGCAGCTAAAACAAAAGACGTAAAGATCTTGAAAGGTCCAAGAAGTTAGTATATTAACAATTAGGAGAAAAATATGGCAAAAGACACATTTAAGCAGTTCGTTAACAAAGACGGTTACGCTAAAGGTGGAATACCTGTAGAAGATTCTCCTCAAAACGAAGTTTTAGATCCAAGATCTAAAACAAGTATTAGAGGAAGAAATTACATTGCACAGGGAAACACAGTAGACGTTAGAGGAACGAAAGCTATTAGAAAAGAAAAAAAACCTGTAAAGGCTACTTGGTACTAACATGTGGTTATCGGCAATTAAATTAGCCGTATCTGCTGGAAGTAAAATTTATGCTAACAAGCAGAAAACGAAGATGGCTATGTCAGAAGCACAACTTATGCATGCTTCTCGTATGGCCGAAGGTAAAGAAGCTTACCAAGGCAAATTATTAGAGGCCCGTCAGTCAGACTGGAAAGACGAGGCAGTTTTAATAATTTTAAGTTTGCCCGTGGTAATTTTGGCCTGGGCAGTGGTATCAGACGATCCTGGAGCCATGGACAAAGTCAAATTGTTTTTTGACATGTTTTCACAGCTTCCGTCATGGTTTACTAATTTGTGGATCCTTGTCGTGGCGAGCATTTATGGTATAAAGGGAACACAAATTTTCAGAAATGGAAAAAAATAATAAGGAGAAAACAATATGAGAAATGACTTTGGAGTGAAACCTGGAAACACAAGATTTCCGTACAAAGGTGGAATGAAAAAAGGTGGTTCTGTTAAAAAGAAAAAACAGGGTTACAAAGATAGAAAAGACGAATCTATCGCTATGAGAATTCGTAAGAAAAGAACTAAGAAACAATTAAAAGATTCAAGAGATGAGTCTTACGGTAAGTTTGGTTCTAAAGCGAAGAAGTCTGGTAAAATAAACAGATAGTTTATGGCAAAAGATTTTATTCAGAAGGCAATTAAAAAACCGGGAGCCTTAAGAAAATCTTTAGGTATTAAAAAAGGTAAAAAAATACCTGCGTCTAAACTAAAAGCCGCTGCAAAGAAAAAAGGCAAGTTAGGACAACGAGCTAGATTTGCAATGACTTTAAAAAAAATGAGGAAAAAGTAATGGACAAAAAAATACCAAAAGAAAAAAAAGGATTTAATATGTTGTCTGAAGATGTTCAGAAACAAATAGATCCTAAACTTGCTGCTGAGTATAGAAGAGGTGGTAAAGTTAAAAAAAATACTAGAAGAATGAATCAGCTAGAAGAACTTGGAAGAGTAGATGCAGAAAAAGCATATACTAGAAAAGGTAAAAGAAATCTTAAAGCTGAAAAGAAAAGAATTGTTCGATCTCTTAATTCAAGAGGCGCTGCTGTAAGGGGCCACGGTAAAGAAATCAAATAATGTTAAAAAAAATAAAAAGTTTTATTTGTAAACTATTGGGTATTAAACAATGTCAATGTCCAGAAGATGAACACATAGAATTTTTTACAAAAGCACCTGAACCAGAAGTAAAGGTTCATATAGATCCATGTCCAAGACATACAAGATTTATAGCAAAATGTCATATGTGCGTTGCTTTTGCAAAAGGCGTAAACATTTAAAAAGGAGAAAAAAATGCCAGGAATGAAAAAAATGATGATGATGAAAAAAGGTGGGAAAGCAACTCACAAAACTAAAGATGGTAGAACAGTAAAAAAAGGTCTTTACTACTACATGAACAGAGCTAAAAAAAGAGGCACTAGCAGACCAGGTAAAGGAACTGTTACTGATAAAGCTTTAAAAAGATCAGCTAAAACTGCTAAGAAAAAGTAATGGCTGAAAATCCTATAAGAAGAACTACCGGCAAAGGTGGTAATTATAGAAAAACAAAAACTGGGGCAGGTATGACTAAGAAGGGTGTCGCTGCCTACAGACGAGCAAACCCTGGAAGTAAACTAAAAACAGCCGTGACAGGAAAAGTGAAGCCTGGATCAAAAGCTGCTAATCGTAGGAAATCATACTGCGCTAGATCACTAGGACA
>VTLG01004854.1_pt1 | contig 12923 bp, 14 predicted proteins | sample 4694571 | NCBI WGS metagenome assembly VTLG01 (sample SAMN12604809, study PRJNA352737) | marine metagenome | biome: ENVO:00000447; feature: ENVO:00000209|ENVO:00000569|ENVO:01000036; material: ENVO:00002151; isolation source: viral sequences binned using virsorter ... | reverse complement strand
ATACATTTTATCAACTCTAATGCCACCTTCTAATACTTGACTATATTTTTGAAAATAGTTTATGGCTCTAGTTATTTCACCATCATTTCTGCCATTTAGTGCATTATCCATAAAATTTACAAATGCTGAAGAAAAATTACCTCGTGCCATTTGTGCATCTATTCTTAATGCTCTAGGTGTTCCAGTTCTTAATTCTTCTTCAAACTCTTGTTGAAAATATGCTGCACTTATATTGTGACCCTTTGATAAAATATCTTGTTCTTTTGCTGTATTTGCAAAGTTTTTATCACCAAAACCATCTGCATTTCTCATAGTATTTGTTGTAATTTGATTTTCAGCAATATTAGCATCTGCTCTATTAGCAGAGGTAATATTATCATTGATAGCTTTGCCAGTTGCAAAAACTATTGCATCTTTTTGTAATGATGCACCTGATACTGAAATAACTGTATCATAAACTTTCTTTTGTTCAGTGTTAAGTAAAGATGGATCTCTTTGATATAAAGCATTTTGTAATTTACCAAGATCATCTCCAGTTTTAAAAAGTTGAGATTGAACAATAGTATTCTCAAGACCCATAATAACAGACTGACTTAAAGCATTCATTACTTCGCCTTTTGTTAATAATATTCTTTTTCCATTTATAACTATGCCAGTGCGATCAGTTGCTTTAAATAATTGTGTTTCTGCATTTCTAATTTTAGTTTTTTGTTCTTCTGTTATTACACCACCATTAGCAAAAACTTCATTGTGAATTGATTGTAATTCAATTTGAAATTGTGATTTAAATTGCTGTGAATGCTGATAAATAGTTGAGTCATTTCTATACTTAGTAATTTGCCTTTGGTCTTCTAAAACTTTTCTATTTGCATCTGCATAAATTTGTCTTTGTGTTTCACTTACTTTATCTTGAACACCACTAACATATTTTTTAACTTCATTTCTATAAGGACTACTTTCAATCTTATCTAATAAAACTATTTCTTTATTAGTTAGATCTTTTGGCAATGTGCCAGTTCTAAAATAATTTTCTATTTCATGAATTTGTGCAGGTGTTTTATCTTTAGTTAAAACATTTACCAATGCAAAAGAAACTGCTGTTTTTGCAGACGTATCTGTTTTCCTATGTGTGTCAACAGCAAGATTATTAGTAACAAGATTATTATTATTTTGTTCAACAATGGCTTGTGCATTAATTTCTAAATCTTCTAGTACATTATCTAATTGACCTATATTTGCTTTATTTATTTGATCTGCTGCAATAGATGTTAAATCTGCTATATTAAAATTATTAATTTGATTAGCCTGAAGTGATGCTATTCTCATAGCTTCTTTAGTTTCTTCAGTTGCCATAGCATTAAAATGTTGTGTAGATAACTTAGCTACAGTTTCAGTCATGCCACTTACATATTCTTGACCTCCACTTTGTTTTGTCTGCTCAATATAAACAGACATTTCATTCTCTACATTTTTAGAAAACTCACCTGATGTTCTTGACTTTTGTCTTATCTCATTAATCTTGGCATATAAATCTACATTTAACGCATCTTCATATCTTTTGCGTATTATTGGTTCTGCTGCATTTTTTGCTACATCACTTAAAGTTGTTGGTGTTGTTTGAAAAGATAAATTACCATCTTCATCTCGAACTGGTAATGTCATTCCTATTTCTTTACCAAGTTTTATTTGTTCTTGTTCAGCATCTGCAAGAAACTGTGTAGCAAGATTTTGACTTACCCTTGCTAAAGTTTGACCTGCTTCTACTGCACCAGTGTTTACATTATTTACTCCTACTGGCTTGTTTACAAAACTTGTTCCTTTTGATTTTAAAAATTGCACCATTATGAATGAATCCCAGTATTAAATGTACTAAAACGAATTGGTCCTAAAGAACTTTGTGATGACAATGATGTTGTTGGTGCTGAACCTATTAATGGTTTTGCTTTCATTGCATTACTTAATAATGAACCAAATGCCTGATATCTTAATGCCTTTGCTCTATTTCTACCTCTTTCACCTGCTAATTGTTGTGCTTCCGATAGTTTTCCCAAAGTAACTAATTCTTGTAATCTTCCTCGACCAACATCTGTTCCTACATCTCTTTTTGCTTTTTCTTGAATTGCTTTTAAACTTCTATCTGATCCAATATCTCTACCTGAAATACCTGCAATAGCTTGATTTGTATTTAAAAATGTTTGCAAGTTTGAAAGCCTAGTATTATGTTCTTGTAATGCTCTAAGCCTACTCATTTCTTTTTCAGCTGTCAGTTGTCTTTGTTGCATTGCTGCTTCTCTCTGTGTTGCTTTTGCTGCACTTCGAGATGCACTAAAACTTGTTAATGCTGAAACAGCTGTTAAAACTAAAAATGGGTCCATTAGTATGCTACCTCTACTATTATTCCGTTAATTTGTAAATCAAGAGGGTGACTTTGTGATACAATAACTCTTGGATCACGACTGTACCCTAATGTTCTAAACTCTTCTTTACCAGTTACAGGTGACTTTTCCAATGACATATCATCTGTAACATTTGCTATAACTAAATCTCGTGCTGTCGATGTGTCTGATGGTGCTTTCACATTGACAGAGGATGTCTCAAAAAGATCAAGTATTATTCTTGTTATTTCTCTTGGCTCACCAGTTAAAGGACCATCTATAACATTAACATCTACTGGCAAAGTCTTTAGCTTTGGTGTAAAGCTATATCCTGCAAATATTTCTCTTACATCATCCTTTGCTGAACTGACAACTACAGAGCCATTATTAGCACTAGCCACTGTAAATGTGCCTAAGAAATCATTGCCATTAACTGCTTTTATTGATGCGCCAGTAGCAAAGTGAGTTCCACCAGTTGCATTATTAACTGCTGCAATAGTCGTAAGATTTTGTACAGTGCCACCATTTGTTTCACCTGATGCATTAATGGCTTCAAACCTATCACAAAAATCTAAAGGAAAGTCACTTCTAAACTCTTCAAGAAAAGTTAATGGCGTGCCACTACCATCATCTCTTACACAAATAACATATAGTCTATTACCTAAAGAACAAATACTATGCCAAGCACCTTGCGTATCCCACAATGACCAACCTGCTTTTTTCTCACCACGAATAGAATAGAATACAGCAATCGTGCCATCTTCATTAACTAAGAAAGAATAATTTTCACTACGATCAAGCTGACCTTTTATCACAGCTTGTTGTGTTGGATTACGAATAAGATGAGGCGCTAAAGCAGACACAGCTACAGATGAATAAGCATTTTCATTATCAGTGAATAAAAACTCTCGAAGAGCATTCCCACTACCTTGTACAAATAATGTAGCGCCATCAAAAGGTGCAGGTTTAACAAAGCTTGAACCATAAGGCGTTTGTTTTTTTATCTGCGCATTGGATGGTGTAACTGCTTGTGTTGATGGTGACAAGACAAATAACTCTGCACTTGATGTAAACACTTGTAAATCTCTATTTGAAACAAGATGACGTATTTGTTGCACCTCTCCTACATTTACTGTCATATCAATAGCATCACTATCTTCTCCATCACCAATATCAAAGTTAAAATATTTACCTGACTGACTTGCCCATATACTATCAGGCTGTCCTGTTGTACTTGCAAACCATAATCTATTTTGATGAAAGGTAACAGCAGCAGGGTATCCGTATCGTGCAGAGAAACTTTCTTCTGCCCAGTTTGTTGTTGATGGTGCAGCAACTGTTATTGTGGGTGTGCCACCACCAAGTGTACTTGATGATGCACCACCAGAAAGACCTGAATCAAAACTATATGTATTATCATCAATAACTGTAATAGTTCTTGATCCATTAATATTTGTTGTTCCAATACCACCTACTGCATCTGCATTTGATACTGTAATGCTACCACCAGTCAACCCATGTTGAGCATGTGTAACTGTAATAATTTGTGAGTTGTTATCTGTTGATAAAGAATCAACTGGTAATTTAGTTCCAACGTCTTTATGAATTTGAACTCGTGCTAAATGCGTTTTGCCTGATGATAAATGTTGTCCTGTATTACCTACATCTAATGCCTGTATTGTAACTCTTGAACCTAACATTTCTATATTTGCACCAATAGCGTTTCCTGAATTAGTTGTGCCTGATTGATCAACAACCTGACCTGAATTTGATCCTGAAAAAGTAACACCTGAACCATTTACTGATGCTTTAAATACTAATCCAACGACATTAGTAGGCGCTCCAATAGCTTGAAAATCAGCAGCAGTTGATGTTTGTGCATCAAGAATATAATAAATTTTATCTGCTTCAACTTGATTAAGTGTGATTACTGGCGTTAATGTTCTTGATGCTGTAAAGTAAGGATAGCTTGCACCATCTGCATCTTTAATTGTAAGAGTTTTATTTGATGCTGCTGTATTACCATTTAACTCAGCTTTAATACCTTGAGCTTGTGCTGAAAAATAAGGCTGATAAATACTTTCATCATTAAAAGACGTGTCAAAAGTAAATTCAGAAATTGAAAAAGTAGTCAATGCAGTCCTCGTTAATTTTTTTACCATGTGTGTTGGATGTGCAATAAACATGATGTCACCTTGTTGTGCTACAGTCATTTCTTCTATGTAAGGTTTTGTTGTTGTAGCTTGTAGCCATGTTTGTCCAGTAATCTGCATACCTGATTCAATACTTAAATCATCAGGTTCACCAAATGGCTCACTTAATAAAAAAATATCTATTCTCTCATGACTGAAACATACAAGATATTTTTCATCATCAGAAAATTCAAAAGGTTCTAATCTTTTTTGGAGTCTTGTATATTGAAATCCTTGACCAGTAGTTCCATTTATATTTATACCATCAACTCTTTTTGTTGTAATAACATCAAGAAACCTTCCTCCTGCATCATCTCTGTAAACATCTACATAAGCAGCATTACTTCCATTGACTGTAGCAGTCACTCCAGTTACTGCATTTAATGCAGCTTGTATTCTTGAAGCAGTTGTTTCATTTCTTTGTTGTTGTGTTCCACCACTTATAATAGGTCTAAAGAAATATTTGTTACCGACATTTGTACTAGGCGCTGTTGTGCTACCATAAGCATCTCCAGTTTCAGCTTGAAGTCTTATTGTTGTTCCATCATTTAATTGAAACTGAATATAGTTACCAACAAAAGATTCAGCATCTTCCACTTGGATTTGCATAGTTGCTTTTGTAAAACTACTACTGCCAAAAGAATAATGTCTTCGTGTGCCTGCTCTTTTCTTTAATCCACCTTCTGCTCTTATCCAAAAGTTTCTAATTTCCTCACCTGCATTACTATAAACTTGTGTATCTGTCCTTGATGTTAAAGCACCACTTATTTCCCCAAACTGAAAATTATTTAAAGGTATTTTGATAGATGGCACTAAGACCTCCTATCAGTGATAAATCTTGATGTTGCTAGTTTTCTTGTTGTTTGTTGTTGTGCGTCTAAGTTTCTAGCTTTTGCCATAAGCAATATTGTTTGTTCATTCATAATTTTTGCCAATGAGGCGCTTCTTGCAATAGCTGTAGCAAATATAGTTGCCAGTGTATATTCAAGCGCCAGAGAAAAATAAGAAGGAAACTCACTCTCCACTTGTCTAAATGTGTAGTCTGCAATAACTGTATCTGCTGTTGCAGTATTACTAAATACTTTGTCTCCATAAACAGTGTAATTTATAAGATTGTCATTTACAGTCACTGCATGAAGGACTAATAGATTTGTAGGTAATTGATGTGCCTTATCAAAACGACCAGTAGGAGCAGAACTTACTGCTGCTAATACAGCTTGTTCTGAAGCAAACCTCCATCTTGCACTTGATAATGTTGCTCTAACTGTATCTTCATACATATTCGTTGCAACTAATGACTCTGTACTTGATGAGCCAAAAGCAGTAATAGGCTCTGCGCCTATAAGAACTAATGCTCTTGAAGCTATATCTAATGCTGAATTTGCTGCTGTGCTACTTGTCATAATTTATAAAACACTACTGAGCAATGGGATCTCTGTCACCATACATATGCTCTTCAATCTCATCGATCTCTGTCACCATACATATGCTCTTCAATCTCATCCCTGCTCATTTTTTTTAACATTCTTAACATTGACCTTTGTGCTGATTTAGGTGGCATACCACCTCTCCTGAAATCTTGATATATTTCTCTTGCCAGTTTTTGGTCAAAATATGGACCAATATCTCTGCCTTTAGTCAAAGCTACTTTTAATTCTTTTTCTTTATTTATATCAGATGTTTTTAATAAACTTTTCTTTTTCTCTTTTTTAGGAATAGACATAAAAATCTCCTAGATTGTTAGAGGGAGATTGCTCTCCCCCTACCCTTTTTAGTGGTTAATCACCATCGGTTTCGGCAACTGCTGTGCCATCTGACACATCTACTGCACTTCCGTTATTTGATAAAACAGTAACGAAATTTGTAGTAGGCACATTAGTGTCGTGAACTATAATCAGATCACGAACAGCTAACATATTTGCTGCATCATTAAAGTAGTTAGCAGTATTAACTGTTGCAATAGCATCTGTGGTTGTATATCTCCACAAGCTACCATTTGTATCCCCACCGAGTCTAGTAAGACCACTTGCTGCATAAGCCATAATTAATCTCCTTTATGAATTATTATCAAGGACTTCATAGACACCATTGGAGTCAATAACTCCTGCGCCCATTGACATCATTGAAGTTGCTAAATGAGAAACTTTTTCAGGTACATAATTAAGTTCTGTAGTTACATCAGCGCCTATGCCAAGACCTACTGATGAAGTATGGTAAGCAATATTTTTTCCTGCTGTAATTGCTGAAGTAGAAAAAACTTTAAAACTTAAAAATTCCTTCATTGACATTCCTCCTGCAAATGGCAGATTTTGATCGCCTACATAATCTGAAGATGCAAATTCTGTAATAGAAAATAAATCTGCAAATCCTTTCGGATTCATAGCTAGATATCTGCCACCATCTTCAGGCATATCTGCCACACCTACAGTTTCAAATAAGGATAATAAATCGGCTTTTGCTAAAGCTGATCCAGTATCATGTATTTGTGTACTTGATGCTCCTGCGTCCATTGCTGTATAAAGCAATGCATCAGTTTTACGACCCAAAGCTGCTGCTGCACTTTGTGCAACTGCTTGTCTTTCGTCTATGTTGGTTTTTAACTCATCTAACTTATCAATGTATTCTGCTGCATAATAGTCAGAAAGAGTTACATCAACAGTTGTATGGGCAAGATCCATCGGAGTTACATTACCATTTCTTGATTTAGTACTTGCTTCTGCTGTACCAATCTTTTGAAATCGTACTGTATTACCAGTTGCATTGCTTACAGTTCGGACAGTGTTTCGTAATTTACTACCCATTCTCTGATACGCAAGATGAACCTCACTTTCAAACTGTGTGATAAAAGCTGTACTAATTGTATTAGCCATCTCAGTTCTCCTTAGTTTAAGTTACATTTCAAATTTTCAGTTATCCGTCTTTCGCATCATCTAGTTATCCAATAGGGCTATCAGCTATAACAGGGCTGTTCTTCTTTATTTACCAAAATTTTATCCCCTTTGCAACGTACAAATCGCAAAACTTCAAATCCATTAACTTGTAATGGTTCATTTAAAACCTCAAACCCAAGGAAATCAAGCCATTCAAGAGTTTTTATATGATCAGCAGGCACAACATTTTCTAGTTGATAATACTGTGTTTGGAAGTATTCAACAACTTTTCTGCTCCATTTTAGAAATTTCCAACTATGATTTTCTACTTCATACGAGCCTAATAACCATATACGACCAACTAAATATTCAGAAATAGGACAAACACCAAACATAATTGCAGGATTATTATTAATCAAAACAGTATACGTTTCAGCTTTTTTTTCTCGCAATCCACTCATTAAAGCACGAAATGGTGTAGAGCCATGTATAATACATTCTCTTACATCAGTATCTCGAAGATTATTTTGCAAATAATGTACATGGTCAGAGTTAGCTTTTACAATGGGATACCCATCATAAACGCCTTCACCCATAAAGTTTTTTGAATCCGTCATTTACTTCTTGTACATAGGCTTTATCTCTACGAGCAGGATCATAGTATCTTGGATCACGCATCTTTGCCACTATATCTTCTTTTGTTAACTTACTTGGCGTAGATATATCTTGCATTGGATTTGTGCCTGACATAGCTTTTTGTATATGTTCTAATGCTTTAATACCTTCAGCAGATGTGCCAAGTTCTGCAACTGCATTATGCATCTCTTCTGGGAAAAACTTATTCATAAACAACTGCACTGCTTCTACTCTAGCATTAGCATTATCACCTAAGGCTGTCTTCACTGCTTCAAGGTCTGTATCTTGTTCTTGCATAAAACCTGCAAATTTATTAACCCAATGCGCAAACTCATCTTGAGAATAACCATTCTCCCAAGCAAAATCTGCCCATTCCTTTAACAAAGGATTAGTTGCAGCTTCTGCTTCATCTAAAGATTCAGGTATTTGATACTCTCCTGCTGATGCAGGTCTATCTGCGAAGACTTCCTTTTGTAGCTCTTCTTGAATTGAAGCCTTTATATCTGCTTCCTTTTTACCTTTCCAAGACTCTAACTCACCATAAGACTTTGCCATATCTTCAGGAGTTGTAAACTTTTCAGGTAGCCACTCAGGTCTTGTATTGGTATCTGCCACCGACTTGGAGGAAGAGTCCACTGTTGTATCTTCGGTGGCAGATTCTGCGTTTACTGTTTTTTCATTATTTACTGTTTCTTCACTCATTATCTTTACTCTTTACTGATGTTGCATGATTCATTCTTCTTACAATTAAAGCGATTAAATATCTCTGACCCTCTAAATGTCTAAGTTCATTATCCGATATATTAGGACCACTAATAACATCGACTGTAATAGAACGTAAATATTTTAACACCTCTTGTCCATTAGGTGTGTTAAATAAAGCACGTATATTCTGTGATATCTTTTCATCATCTTGCTTTTTTCTAGGATAGCCATCTATACCCAGATTAGGTTGCTTGTCCGTCATTTTGCATCACTCCTTGTTGTTGTTGTTGCATTTGCATCTGTTGTGCCATTTCAACAAGTTGCTGTCTTTCGTCAGCATCACGTATCAACTTATCAGGCACACCAAATTTCTTAGCCAAATACACAGCAGTTTCTTCAGAAGAAATTAAAATGTTAAGCACCTCAGGTCCAAACGAACCTGCCACAGTTTGCAAAAATCTATTCAGTGATACAATATCCTGATTCGATTGTGCTTGCGCAAGTGGTGAAACACTCCGTATTTTTACCTCTCTTCCATTAACAACTGGCATATCTATACGACCTTGTTTCTTTAAAATATATATAACTCTTTGCAGAACTGGCTGTACCATTTCTGCTTGTAGTCTTCCAAAAGCTGAACCAATCTTTCTTGATAGGTCAGCCATTCTTTCTGCGACTTCTGTTGCAGATGCAGGTGTTTTATTGGGATCACCTAACATATCATTATACAATGCTCTCTTAATATTATTCCTCATATCATTTAAAACAAGATTAGCTACATCAAATGAACCTGCTGATCTTATCGGTTGCAAACCTGCACTGGTTGGTGCTTTTGGAATGACTGTCCCCGGCACGAGATTAATGGTATCAACATTAATAACACCATCATCATCTATCTGATAGATGCCAGAGATTGCCATCTGAGCATTTTCTAATATTAATTCTATTGTCAAGTTACATGTTTTGATTGCACTCAAAGCATTGATAGCAGGACCTCTGCCATAAATCTCACCTGATGCTTTACTCCATCTAAATGCAATGAAAGGATTGGACCCTACACCAGTATAGATTTCAGACATTATCATTACCTTGTCGGCTACATCTATAATATAATAGCCATACTTTTCTACATTTATATCATCATACAATCTGCATGATACTTCGAGTAGCTTTGTTTTTGATTCAGGGTTTTTCTGTATTCTTTGTGCAATATTTTCAGATAAGATTGCATTGGGAAAGGCAATCATAATATCTTCATTCTTTATCATGCGTTCTCTATACACATGATCGACTTTACCATCAGGTCCAGTATCTAAAACAACATGAGGCAAAGGTATAGATTGAAAGCGAATAGGGTTAACAGCATCACCTTCCATGACACAAAGAACAGCAGTACCCAAAGCCAAATCAATAAAACACTCATGGATTTCTTGTGCAAAGTTTGATGTCTGCAAGACTTCAAAGACATAATCAGTTACCTCATCTAATCCATTATTAACATCATCTCTCTCTTCTTCAGGAACTTCTTGACCAGTAACAAAGTCTGCCCATCTTGCAAAATTTGGTGTAAGACCTGACTGTAATCTTGATGCAAACTCTTGTATTCCAACAACAGCAGTTTCATCAAATATCTTATCATCTCGTCTTTGACCTGCCGAATAATTTTTAAATCCTTGTCTTTGTGGTAAACAATATTCAAAGATTTCATCATACAACTCTTCAAACTCTCTTCTTATAGAAAGAGCTTTTTCATAGCGTTGTAATAATAATTCAGCAGATTTTTCGTGCATTATACATTATACCTATTGTAGAAGCCAACGCCACCACGACCACCACGCAGTAAAGAACGTCTGCCAGATCCTTGCCTCATCTCAGATATATCTTCTTCAAGAACATCTTGTCTTGCTTCTCGTCTTTTTGCTGTTTCCCTATCCTTTTCGCTTGCTCTTGCCTGTCTCGCTATTTTTTCTTCAGGTGTTTCTTCTATTTCGACACGACCACCTCCTGAACCAATGCACATATTTTACTCCTTTATAATCTTGCCCAAAGACCTTGTCTTCGAGTTTTTTTAGGTTGCCTTGCAAATACATCATAATCAACTCTAGCATTAAATGTTTGGATAGGTCTAGTCATTCCCAATACTTGTCTGCCTTCCCCTGCTCCTAACATAAGATATTGCATAGCATCATGAATATGCGAGTACCTATCTTTCAAAGGTTTATCCTCATAACGTTCTCCTGACACTTGGAGTCTTCTATATTGATAACCCCCTTCAAACCCTTTTATCAGTTCTTTGCACCTAAAGTCAATTAAAATTCCTGATTGACCATCGACCATTCTATTGAGAACAGATGAAACAGATTCTATTCTTAGCGAAACATCATTGCTTGTTGTAGGTCTAGCCATCAATCCTGCACCTCGTAAAACCTGAAAAGGTGTGCTTTCATCTGTCTGCGCCCTAAAGTCACCTGAAGGATCACCATAAATATTAATCTCAAGATTGCCATATCGTGTGGCTATTTCACTGCGTAACAATTCTGCAAACCTTACAATCCCCATATCAAAAGCTACAAGCTCTTGTAGTATAACCCAACGACCACGAACCTTTTGACCAAAAACAGCAGCAGGTGTCAGACCAAAGTCCAGTCCAATATACAATGGCACACCATCTGCAACGGGTATTTCTTCTTTTGATACATGAGTTTCAGCTACAAACATATTATAAACTGGCTTGCCATCTTGTATAGAGCCAAGCCTATTCATGACATAGACATCTATCCATGATTTTGTTTTACCTTGAACAAGATTGGGATAATACGTTGCTAATATATTTTTTGCATTCTCTGCTTTTTTATTTATCTTGTAGCCAGTAACAGAACCATCTTCATCTTTTGTTTCAGTCATTCCACTCGGCTGTGTAAAGAACTGCCAGTTATCAGGCTTGACAAGCATACGACTTTCTTCCAAAGAAATATGATCAGGCACTGGAACTTCGCCACTCATAATAGACCACCAGTGATCTTCTTCAGGACTATTGGTATCACAGATAACACCTGACCAAGTTGCACCACCATCTTTGACAGAAGGATATCTTCCAACCCTCATAGTACACGCATCTATTATTGACTTAGGTATCTCCCTTGCTTCGTTGACCCACACTCCAGTAAGTTCCAAAGATAATAACTTCTTAACATCTTCAGGTCTATCAAGTGCAAGAAAGATAACTTCCATCTCAAGATCACCTGCAGTTATCATATGAGTATAAGGAACTGACCATGCAAACTTACCCCAGTCTTGTTCAGGAAACCAATCAAGCCAAGTCTTAATTGTTGTTGTTCTTAGTTGTGGGTTGGTGTTTCTGATGACTGCCCATCTGCTTTTTCTCTTACCTGACTTATCAGGTTCTTGCATCAAGGCTCTTCTAAATATTTCTATACTACAAGCAACAGACTTACCACTACCAACTGGACCTCTAATGCCACGAAAAAAAGTATTATCTTTCATAAAAGCCTTGAGGACATTGCCATCAGGTTTGTATTTAAATTGTATCAATCTTTGTATTCTTTCCGACCCTTAATAATTTATCTACTGTCTCAGGACCGATAACAGCAATAACTTTATCAGCTTCTCGATCTGTACAAAATTCTTTAGGGTGATGTTTAAGATGAACACGTTTAACAACTTGTCTTAGTATTCTTCTTTCTTCAGGTTTAAGTATATGCAAAAAACTCATCTAAGAGAACTTTCTATAGCTTTTCGTTTTCTTAGCAATCTTCTTGGGTTGTTTAGATACTTGTTTTCCTTTTCTAATCGCTCTGCGTTTAGCAGCCGAAGTCTTGGCGTATTCACTGGCAGAAAGAGCCTTAATTGCTTTTTCAGGTAGATAACGTTCACCAGTAGCGTTTGGTCCTTGAGTACTAGGTTTACCTGATTTGGTTCTCCACTTCTGTTTAGTCCATGCACGAAGCGACCTTTGTGACTTTGCAAGTGCCATTACCTATATCCACCACCTTTAGCTTTATATTGTTTAGCTAACATCTGTGCTTTTCTTGCTGACCATTGACCTGCCCTGCCACCTTTGTTCCCTGCTTTTATCCTATTAAAGAGAGCACGTCGCATGGCAGGTTTGGTATAATTACCTGCTG
>VTLG01015974.1_pt1 | contig 12925 bp, 29 predicted proteins | sample 4694571 | NCBI WGS metagenome assembly VTLG01 (sample SAMN12604809, study PRJNA352737) | marine metagenome | biome: ENVO:00000447; feature: ENVO:00000209|ENVO:00000569|ENVO:01000036; material: ENVO:00002151; isolation source: viral sequences binned using virsorter ... | reverse complement strand
ATAGCTAAATCTTTGGTCTGATCGTCATAGCCTTCCATTACAAGCATTGGTTGAGATGCAACGTGCAAACTATGAATAAGATCAGCCTGTCTTTGAAAATGTGCAAGGTTAAGATATGCAATATCAAGTAAAGGTGGTTTGCTTACTAAATTTTCAGTTTTGCCAGAATAAATAGTAACTAAAGGTATTTCACCAAGAGAAAATTCACCTGATTCTACTTCTTTATATTCTTCACCTGTAGTTTGAGCATCAAATTCTCCAGCATATGAATTATCTGCCAAGTCATACATCTCATCAATCTGATCTGTTTTACGAAATACTCTATATTTTCCAGGTTCTATAACTCTTATTTGTTCAAATACTTTTTCTCCAAAATCTCCATCAGGTAATACCGCCTTTTCTGCTAATCTTACCTGTACAAGGTTTCCATAATTAGATTCTCTATCAAGTCTCCAACCATATAAATTATTAGGATCTACTTCAATCCAGTAAGGTCTACGATCTTGTGCTCTCTCTTCTGCAAGACTAACAGCACCAGATGGTGCAGGATAATCAACAAGAATATGACTTTGACCATAAGTAAGAGAACACATCAATATTCTTCTTGCATATTCGTCTAAATCAGACTTACAACCATCCACATCCATCTTGAACATATCTGTCCAGTAAGGATCTCCTATTAGTGATATTGGTTTTCTAAGTACTAAGCCTGTTGCTGCTCTTATTAATCTTTGAGTAAAAGGACTAAATACAGCACGATTCACTCTAGCCATATAAGCTGTATAATCTTCTCTCGGTTCTAATGGTAAAAAAGCTTCACTATTTTCTCTTAAATATTCAGTACCTTCACTAACTGCTTTCATTATTTCCCAACCTTTCATCATATCTAAAACTGCTCTAGTTCTAGTAAAAGGACTATCTACACCACCAACAGAAGTAGAGGTAATAATTTTTGTTCTAATCTGACCTGGGATTGCATAAGTCATTGATTAACACCTCCATCTTTTTAATGCTAACGCTTTTCTAGTAGGACGTCCTTTTTTATCTTTTAATGGACCTGGCATTCCTTCCATTCGAGCACAAAAACTTTTTCTTCTTTTCTTTTCTGATTCAGTAAGACCTGATTTTTTAGTAACAGGTGCTTTTAAATTACTACCTGTAGCACGATTGTATTTGGCACGACCTTTTGCAGTTAATCCACCTTTCCTAGATTTTTCTCCTCTACCTAAAGTTAAACTGACAGATTTACGTTTTTTCATTTACCCACCTTTGCTTGTGCCTTTTTATGGGCTTGGCTAAAAGTGTCTCCTGCTCTCATTCGCCTTTTCATAAACTCCATATGCTTATCGCTATGGTGTTCAGAATGTTTCTCTAATAAGTTTTTTTGGCGAGTGGTAAGTTTCACTTCTTTTTACGTTTTTTCTTTTTGGCATTAAGTTTTTTAAGATCCGCAGCCGTAATCTTATCCCGTGGTGGAGCAACAGCAGCTAATTTGCGTTGCTTCGCTGAGTAAGATGATTTAGGCATTAGACAGCGTTAGTAATAGCACCAGAAGAAATAAAGCTGACACTTACAGTTTCAAGCTCGCCTGTTGTAGCAGATAGGCTTGTTCCTGTGACAATTCCAGAAAAACTTACTTTTTTATCACCAGATGTATCTAAAAACAGTTCAAACTGTGCATCACCAGCATCTTCAGCTACTAAAACATCATCTAAAATATTTTCAGTTTCATTACTACTAGCTGCTGTATAAAGAAAATCAACAGTACCAGATGCAGAAATGAGTCCGCCAACAAAACTTCTTGATGTAGCACCATGAGCAGTTACATCTAAAGTATCTTTTGTTGTATCTAAAGTCCAACCTGTAGTTGAGACTATTGCTTCAGTAGTTCCAGAAGCGTTCTTGAATTTAACAGAACCTTCTTCTCCACGAAAAAATGCCATGATCCAAAGAAAAAAGAGTATTTATAGATAGTTTAACTTGTTGTTGACTTTTTTACAGTACCTTCTGTCAGTTTTCTTTGATATTGTTCACAACGGGGATCCCAAAGTGCAGGATTACGTTTTCCTTTCACTTTTTCAATGATATCGAGCATTTCATCAGTAATTTCAATCATTTTTTACTCCCTTTTGTGGATTTTTTACGTTTATGTTGATATGTTATCTTCTTGCTGCTAGTTTTTTCACGTTTAAACCTTTCTTTCTCACTTTTTGTCATTTCCCCTACAGTCTTAGGTGTCTTACTTGATACACGTTTACTTGGTCGACAAGCAGGGTAACCTCGTTTCTCACCTTTCTTACGGCCACAAGGCTTACCAGTTTTAACATCAACCCAGTTTTCTTCAAACCAACGGGTCAAACCACCCTTTGCTCTAGGATTTGGGCTACTTTTTGCCACGTTTCTTCTCCACCCGATAAGTGCCACCACGCTTTTTGTACTCTCGTACAAGCCACGCATTAGCATAAGCACTAGGATATACCTTAAACTTACGCTTGGCTTCGGCTTTTACTCTAGCGTAGAGAGCTTTATTTACAGGAACATTCACTACGTTTTTTACCTCCTTTCTTTTTTTTCTTCTTTTTCTTAGTAGTTGAATGATACATGATAAGAATTAGGTAGTTCTTAATATATTCTAAACGCAGTTTGACCTAATGTCTCTGGTTTTGCCAAGTTGAACTGCTGTAGACAAAGATAACCAAAAGCATCAAATGCATGATCAACTCCTAAGTTTTTATTAGGCAAACCAGTATTTGGTGCATATGTAAGAGTTCTTAATGCTTTTATCAATTCTTTACAACGAGGATGTATAAAAGTTCTTTGATCTCCATTTGCATCAAGTAAAGCAGTATTAACAGCAGTAATTTTATCTCTTATTCTCCAAGGTGATCTAGGACTCATAACAGTAAAACCAGACCTTCTAAGTATCGTATGATCTGTAACACCAACCCCACTAGTTTTTCTTGCACTACCAGTAGGGTCAGGACAGGCAATAATTCTTCGATCCACCCCATATCTTCTTGTTACTTCTTCAGCAAAATCCCATGTAGTAGCACCACCTGTTAGCATGATTTCATCAAAGACATAAAGACAATTATCATGTTTATAAGCACAGATTCCTGCCATAGGGTCAACGTTAAAATCCAATCCTAATAACAAGGGCATCATATGTAAATCAGCTACTTCTTTATCAATATTCTCATCACTGAAACTAACAGCAACAAGACCAGTAAGATTTTCAAAACTAGCTTCAAACTCCTGTCTAAAAGTTCTTGCATCTAACTGACCTCTTGCTGCTTCTACTTCTTCTTCTTTTACATTACCCCCCTCAATAGTTGTAAAACTCCACCTTTGCCAATCATCCCACTCCTGTTCACCACAAAAACACCACATATCATAAAACCAACTCGCAGTTCCATCAGGTGTACTAATAAACAATGCCCATCCCTGTTTATCAGCTAAAGCAGGTCTAATAACTTCAGCCCACACATCCCTTTCCATAAATGCTGCTTCATCCAATACAACCCCTGCTAAACTTCTACCCCTCAATGCCATAGCATTTTCAGTACCTTTTAACTCAATACTCGATCCATTTATCAAATCAATCCTCAAATCTGTCTCATTTTTAGCTTGAATCCAAGTTTTAGGTACTAACCTCTTCAACTCCTTCCACGCAATATCCTTTGCCATCCGATAAGTAGGAGCACAATAGAAATACACCTCCCCAGGTCGATTGATAGCTCCTCTGAGCAGTTCAATACAGGATAAATATGATTTACCAAACCTTCTTCCTGCAACCAACACCCGAAATCTTTTATCACTGTTAAATACCTCCCCTTGTGCGTACCTTAAACTGATTTCATTTAGGCTCATATAACCCTTTTTTTCATAATATTACTCATTTTCTTTCGCATTTTATACTTTTAAGGCTATTATCGAAATATTAACCCCTTTAAAGACTAAGTCCGTGGCTGAATCTTTCATTAACAACCTAAACTACGATCTCCCAGCACCTCAACGTAAACCTCGTGTTCAAAAATACAAAGGTACTAACTCAAGAGCAGTTATAGAAGCACGTTGTCAACGTCTATATTCAAAACAGCTTGAAGGTAAAACTACAAGACAACTTGTCATAGAACATTCCCAAAAAGAAGGCATATCTCTAGTAACAGGTTGGGCTGATTGGAAAAAAGTTAAAGAATGGAATGATGAAGATTGGCTTAAAGAAAGAGATAAAATGATTCCTCGTCTACAAGCCATGAGAATGCGTCTATTCAACAAAGCCATATCAAAAGGACAACTTCAAACAGCTGCACAAATATTAGACTCTCTAGGTAAAGTAGTAGGTGAATCCGTAGAAACTGTTAACATCCAAGCTCCAGAACTTGCAATTCGCATAGAACCTAAGCAATAAAGATTTGTAGAATATATTTATGTTACCCGCGTAGCCCAGGTGTAATTTTTTTTTTGCAACATAGCCCCTAGTTAATAGTTATCAGGAAGAATATATTTTATTTTTTTATTAATATGCATAGCTAAAATAGATATAATTTGATATCATTAATAGTAAGGATATAAAACTTTACTAGTTCTTAAATCCTTTCTAATAGCTCTATTTATCTTTCTTAGTTAAATACAGTTATCTAAGCTTAAACGCTCTTACAGAGTTAATAAAGCTAAACACATTAAAATTATTCACTTTCATTTAATTAAAACAATGAACATTCAAAAATTAAGAAGACTTAATGATTATCTTGAAACAATAGATAAAACTATTTTTGAGATGAAGAAAAAGGAACTAGTTGAGCTAGAGAAAAATTTAAAAATATATTTGGAGAATAATTAATCATGACAAGATCAATTATTTTTCTAAGTTGTTTTTTAATTCTAGCTTGGCAAGGATTGACAATCAGTAACACACTTAAAACAAGATTAGAAGATAGAACTAATCAAGTACAAACATTATTAAATCAAATCTAATCATGAAAAAATTTTTAAACTATGAAGAATATAATACAATTCTTCTTGCAGTAAATTCTTCTACTGATTTTATAGTTAATGGAAGTAGAGGAAAAAAAGATTTCTATAATAATTTATTTGAAAAATTATTTACAATACAAGAAAATGATTTTTTAAAAAAAGAAGAAATCAACCATCCAATAAGTAACTCTTAATTGAGTTACTTTTTTTATTCAAAATTATTTAATTTAAATTATGGATACTCAAGATTTAAGAATTGAAATTTTAAATGATATTGATTTATTAAAAGAAAAATTTAATAGTGATCAAATCATTAAATCAATTATTCAATTTTTACCGCAATCTCAATTAATAGAATTAAAGGATTCTATTGATAGGGATTATTTACTTTAAAAACTTATTTAATTAAACAAATGAAAAAAATTACTTTTGAGAAATGGGAATCAAGATTTTATGATGTTCCCTTTATAAAACCAAACTTTGATTTATTGGAATCAATGGGGGTTGATACCTATATGGTTAATTGTTCCCAAGATACAGAAGAAGGAAAGACTAAATTTGTAAGAGTTTTTCATTATGGCGGTTGGTATGAAATATTGGAGAATGGGAATCATTATTTATTATTAGGTAATGAAGATTGGATGAGCAAAGAAGAAGAAGTGATTAAGACAATGAAAAAAGAATTATATGATTGGGCGTCAACTGAACTTTCAGATTTTGGAGAATAAGAAAAATGAAACTAACAAAATTTCAAATTGAAGATGATAAAATCTTTCAAGGATTTTCGGATGGTTCAACGTGGAATGGATGGAGTAATCCATATTTCACATTAGAAGTTGCTAAAGAAGTATTAGAATATTATCAAAATCAAAGTTGTGAAGAATCAAAAAAACAATGGTTGAATTGGAAGTTAGAAGTTGATAAAACATTTATGGGGATAGATTTATATTATTTTGGTGGTGGTTATATTTGGTCAGAAGTTACCAAAGAAGAATTAGAAAGAATTGATTTAGTAAATAAAGTTATAGATAATTGTAAAAAAGATGATGAATATTTAAGAGACATAGTAAATGAATATTTTCAAGAATTAGAAACAACTTGTAGGGGATTAAATGGAATAAAAGAAACTTTAGAAGAAAGAGAAAAAGAAGAATAAAAAATAAAAAATAATAATAGTTGCTTAAAGGGATATTAGTAATATCCTTTTATGAAACTATTTTATTAGTTTCAAATATCCTGGAATCTTAAAGGCCGTTAAAGGCCGTTAGGGTTAAAGGCCGTAAACACTTATTTAATTAAAAACAATGAATAAAAGACTTAAAAAACTTTTTAAAGATTATGATGATAATCTTTTAAATTATTTCTGTGGTTTATCTCCTGAAGAATCAAAAGCTTTTAACAAGTTAGTTAAGGAGAATAAAAAGAAATGATTTTAAAAATGAGTAAAGGTAATGCAAAGTTATCAAAAGATACTTTGATATTATCTATATCAGCTGGGATAACTTGCCCAGGAAGTAACAATTGCAAAGCGTGGGTTACTTTGAAAGATGATAAGAGAGTATTAAATCGAGGTTCTGAAAGTATGTTCACTTGCTTTGCTGCTAGTGAAGAATTACGTTATCCTAATGTTTTTAAATCAAGGAAATATAACTATGATTTGATTAATAGTTATGTTATTAAAAAAGATTTAAAAGGATTAACTGATTTAATTAATCGATCTATTCAAAGTAATAGAAAGAATATTACTAAGATTAGGATTCATGAATCTGGAGATTTTTACCATCCTTTATATTTAAAGGCATGGTTAAATGTAGCTAAATTGAATAAAGATCTTAAATTTTATTGTTATAGCAAGTCTTTAAAATTCTTTTTAGAAGTGCTATTACCTAATAATTTTTATATGGTAGCTTCATATGGTGGACGTTATGACCATCTTATAGATACAGGATATTTCCCAAAATATTCTAAAGTTGTATTTAGTGAAGATGAGGCAAAGAAACTTAATTTAAAAATAGATAAAGATGACTCTTTATGCTTTGAAAATAAACCCTTTGCATTGTTATTACACGGGATGCAAGAAAAAGGAAGTAAAGCTGGGGAAGCTTTGAAACTCATTAAAAGAAATAAAAAACTAGTTAGTGTTTAGATTTTAAATAATTAATTAAAAGTAAGTTAACCAGAATATCTAAATTTTTATCATTAGATGAAAGTTTATCTATCCTGGTTAAGTGCTTTTTAAGCTGTTTATCGTCATGAATGTCATGATCATGAATGAATTGTTTGATGTAGCTCATATTAAAGGCAAATTTGATTAGTTTACTAATAATATGATATCATATATACATAACCTTATATCATTTAATTATGAATGAAAACACAAAAAAACAAAAATGGATTGAAAAGCAACAAAATGAAGCTGTCAAAATCCATCATAAAAATATAGAGAGGATAGATAAATTAGAGCAAAAGATTGAGCATAATCTTTATTTAATTTATTTACTTCATATTTCATGGAATAAATTGGATCTAGAACAGGATTCGGATGAATATGGTTATGGTATGGAACTTCTTAAGGAGAAATCAAAAAAATTAGCTCTTGATATTAGTGAATATCAAAAAAATATTGGAACTAATACCAAAGATAACTCCTGGAAAGTATGTAAAGCAGCGAAAGATGAACAGATGTTATCTAAAAAATATGACAAATTATTTGGACAAGAGGATAAAAAATAATGAATAAAAATGAATCTAGAGAAGATTGTATTGCAGCGATTAAAGAATGTATAGGAGATGATTTAGAAAGATCTGAAATTATTGACAAAATGGTTAATGATTATCCAGGTGTACATAGATCAACTTTTTATACATATTACAAAGTTGCACAGGATCAATTAGAAGATGAAGATTTCGTTTCTGGTGCTTGCATTATCGAAACTGAAAGACAGATTAAAATCCAGCTCAAGAAACGTCTTATTGCAGATCTTGAAAAAGATTATGATACAGAAACTGATCCAACATTAAAACGTAATTTAAGAAATGATTTACTTAAGTTACTCAAACAATTTTAAACACGAATTCGCTAACGAAAATGAAACAAGATTTAATCCAAGATATGTTATGCGACCTGTATGACATACAAAATATGGCTACCCTTCATCAATTTGGAGATTTACCTAAAGATAATGAAGGTACTCAAACTACTATTTCTGATTGTATTGAAAACTGTATTAACCATTTAAAAGAGATTGAAAATGATTGACAACCCACTAGAACAGCAAACTTTAGATAATTATGATGGTCTTTACATTAATGAAAAGTTTGAAGAACATTGTACTGATACTGCTAAAGAATTAGCTAAAGATAATAATCTCAATCCAGATTATTATGAACCTTTTATAGAGTTCTATATTGAAGAATGTAGAGAATCAGATAGAGGTTATTTTTTCGATAATGATAAATATATTATCGATATGTGGTGGGATCATAATAAATATCTGTATGAAACTAAAACACCTTATATGGAGATAAAAAAATGATTAATAAAAATGTAGCAGGATTGTTTTTAGAAATAGATTCACAACTGCAAGAATATCAAAAAAAAGAGTTATGCATTCTCTTATTAGCATCAATGATTAATCCAAAACCTTGTAATGAATTAAGTAGCTTATTAGGTGCTATGGCAAGAGATATGAATAAAGAATATATGTCAAATAATTATCCAAATCAATTAGATTAATTAATTTTTTATATATTCATTAATAGCAGTTCTAACTTGGTGAGCGATGGGGATTCCTTCTTCATCGCTTTTATCTTTTAAAGCTTCATATTGTTTGATAGTAAAATTACAAACATATCTGATGTAGTCGGTTTTAGGTCTTGGCATTGATATCAAAATATATGAGATATATATAACATAACATAAAAAAGACTACCAGGTATAAACCTAATAGTCTGGAGGTATTCTATTATGAAACGTCACCCGTGTTAGATGACTAATCGCTTATGAAAGGGTTAATTACGTCATGAAATGAACGTTGACTCCCCAGACATCCTCGATGGGAACTCATAACATCTTTGAATGAAATCCATTAAATTACTTAGAGTCATCAGTAAAAATTTCTATCAAAGGAGCAGCAACTGTTTATATTATATATCAGATAATTGATATCAATGTAAATATATATGACATCGTGTTATATCATGAATGGCGATTTAAAGAAAAAGAAAAGAACCAAAAGAAAAAGAATATATATTAAGTAAATAAGTATATTAAGTAGATAAGATTATAAGTGTATTAGATATTATATATATAATATATATATATATTAAATATATATTATTAAGGATAAGGAAAAGAATTTTTTAGATATTTGCTTGACAATTAAATAAGTATCATCTACTGTCAGTAGTGAACACTTAATTATCTATTAATGGAAACAAAGAAAGATATAAAGGTTTCTGTCTTCCTTGATAAGGAGATGGCTACTTTTATTGACGAAAATAAAACTTACGGGATGAGAAGATCAGATTATATGCGTGGTCTTGTTTGGGAAAAGATGAAACGTAAAAAGGTAAAACCATCAACTGCAATTATGAATGATCCTTTTAAAAGTTCTTGTATTACTGCTGATTTGATACCTGATGATCTTAAACAGTATTCTGAACTTTTTATTGAATGGTGGCCTATAAGAAAGCAAAAGGGTGGAGTTTGTTCTACAAAGGTCGCTAATCGCCTCTTTGATACTCTCAGGTCATTTCCATCACAGGATAGAAAACAAGCTCTTGAGAAGGCAATAACAGGTGGCTGGAAAGATTTATTTCCTATTAAGAAGTCTAAGTTTACAGAAGAACCAAAAAATAATCACCCTGCATCAAGAGTATTTACAGCTAAAGGAGGTTTTCAATAATGGAAAAACTATTTGATGTATCTGTTATCAAAACTCTTAAAGATGCAATCAAGAGAGGTAAGTTCACTCTTAAAGATTTAGATACACCTCCACCAGGTTGGGTTGAATGCGTTAACAATTGCAAAGGCAACCCTGCCTTCCCTCAAGGTTATCAAGGTGTCGAGTATAAAAACCTTGCTAGGCTTAAAGAACCTATCCCACCTCCACCTGAAGAAAAAGTAGAAGTAATCAACCCCAAAGACTATCCAACTTATTTTTAATTAAACATGAAAACTATTCAAAAACTTCCTAAACTTCCTGTCTTTAGAAGTGAACGTGAACACAAATACTTTTGTGAAAAATCCAATAAATGGCTTAAGTATTCAACTACTCAGGTTTGTAATGAGCTGGATGAAAAGGCAAAAGAAGTTATCGAACATACAAGGCATATCTGGCAACCAAGAGGAGAAACTGTTCATTACTGTTTAGAACAGAAGATGTTAGGTAGTGATGATATTGATATGGGTGACTATGAAGAATGGGCTATCCCATTGTTTGAACTCGAACTGTTTACACACTTTGAACCTATGGGTGTTGAATATATGATGTCTAACCCTGTTAAGGATGTTGGAGGTCAGCTGGATCTTATTGGGTATGACACTAAAGCTAAAAAGATTAGATTGATTGATCTTAAGACTAAAGGTTCATCTGCTATGAAGTTTGACTTTAAAAAACGTACAGGTTGGAGAGAACCATATAGGACAGATAAACAACTAGGTTGCTACATCGAAATGTTAAAACTAAATTGTGATATAGAACCAGATATCTGTAATACTATCTGGGCATACAAAGGCAAGTGTATGTTGAATGAAGATCAACCTGTACAAAGATGCAAGGATGCATGGCAGGAGGCATGGGAAAAGTTTGAAGCTAAACAGGTAGTGTTTTGATATGGGTTACATATATCAACCTTCTACTACTTCAACTACTTTTAGAACAACATTAACTACTTTGACTCCTACATCAAATGGTTTGGTTTATGACAATGGAGCATATGTAAATACAGAAGTTGAAGAAGAAAAACATTATGTTATTTCTGAATCAGAGTTAAAATCTTTAAAAATACAAGTAGAAGAAAGTAGACTTTCTTTTCATGGAAAAACACCAGTAAATTTTTATCCAGAAAGAAAACTTAAAAAGATTAAATCTCTTGATATACAATTAGGTCATGTTTACTTTTTTAAAAGTGCTGGAAGTCATAAAGTGGGTTGTTCTTGTGTAAGAAATATAAAAAATAGAGTTAGATCACAATGTCCTGATGAAGTGATTGCAGTAAGTGAAGCAAGAAAAGATTACAAGGATTTAGAAAAAACAATACATAAAATGTTTGCTAAAAATCAGGTTGGAAGATACGAAATATTTAATGATTTGACAGAAAACGATATACAAAAGATAAAAAGATTGCTAGGAAATAAAATAGCTGTTGATATACGACTCAGAAAACGATGAGATATATACTTGATGTCTCAGGTAGAGACTTAGAGCTAATTAAAGCTTCAATCGTTAACTTTGAAAGGTCATTAGAAATGTCATCTGAAGGAGATTTTAGTCACTTGATTGATGAATTGAATGACACTTATTTAAGTTTGAAAAGACAAAAAACAAAACAATTAAATGCAAAACTTAGAAGAAAATGGAAAATAATGAGATGAAATGTTTTTATAGAGAACTTGATCGGAGAAAGAAGTATTTGATTGCAAAGCTTAACAATGAAATTGCCACACTTGAATGGCAGTGGTTTCAAAGGGAAATATCAGATAAAGATTATGTCGTAGCATTTGATGATATTCAAAGAAGAATAAAAGAACTTAAAGGTTAGATTTCGTTAAATTTCCCGAAATCTTTAGCTTTGTTGCATATATATGCTATATCTGTATAATAAAAAAGTTGGGTCTAACTTGGCTCTAACTTTCCTTAACTTTCAATCTATCATGACAAATACTAACTGTTACGATTTTCGTGACGATAAAAATCTCTGCACACTTGTAGAAGATATAAGAAAAGAAATCAGACCTTTGCAAAAATCTCGCATATATGATGCTTGTAAAAGTGGTGATGATTTATTTAGAACAGTAGTTCAATGTGAACCAACAAATAGTCATCAACATTCTTATATGACTATGAAACAACTGTCAGAAATTAAGATGAATGATCCTGGTGAGCAGCAAATAGATTATAAAGCAATCGAAAAGTTGTTTTTTGGTAATTATGGTTTTTTAAAACATAAAAAAATACCTGATATGGATATTATTAATAAGCTTGTTATTCCCCCAAGAATTATTCTTTTTAAAAGTAATTCAGGTCAATTTGAAAATCCTGCTAATGGAAGCGGAAGACATAGAAACTATGCTCTACAAATGCTTTGTGCAGCTTCTAATGTTGAATGGGAAGATATTATGAAACAAAAAATTTGGGTTGATAAAACTGTTGTATCAAATAATTTTGAATTTGAAATGGCTATGGTTTTATCTAATGGTGCTCAATGTAGAAAACAATCAAGAATGGAATTAACTTCTTTTTCTTTAACAACTGCTGGTATTTCAACTGATGACGCAGAACAAATCATTGATAATCGTTTTAACGTCAAAAAAAATCAATGGTCAGATTTATTTGCAAACTTAGTTATGCAATATATACCAAGCCATAAAGAATCAAATAAAAAAGATTATTTTAATAGAGCAAAAACAGGATGGTATAAGACTTATCGTCTATGTGATGAAAACAAAAATAAATTAACTGATATTTATGAAAATAAGCCTCTAGAATTACAAAATATTGCTCAAGATCTTGGTAGAAATATGCATATTATTCATGATCAAGAATATAAAAATTCAAACACTATTAAGAAATTAACTCATAGGATTAATGAACGCATAGTTGATCAAATTTGTGTAGCAGCAAATCTTGATAAACCAATTTGGCAGACAAAACAAGAGTTAGCAAAGAAAAAATTAGAAAATTTACATGAGCAGAAAGAACTGCTAGAAAAACATTTATAAAAA
>VTLG01014269.1_pt1 | contig 12925 bp, 15 predicted proteins | sample 4694571 | NCBI WGS metagenome assembly VTLG01 (sample SAMN12604809, study PRJNA352737) | marine metagenome | biome: ENVO:00000447; feature: ENVO:00000209|ENVO:00000569|ENVO:01000036; material: ENVO:00002151; isolation source: viral sequences binned using virsorter ... | reverse complement strand
CTCGGCTAAAATTTCTTCTAAGTCGAGTTCTTCTTCCATGGAGTCATCTTTTTTCATTGCTTCTTCCATAGAATCATCTTTTTTTTCTTTCATTTCCTTTTTCTCTTCTTCCATCTTTTTCTCTTTATCAACTTCAGAAAGTTCAGTTTCTTCTAAATCTTCCATTTCATTAATTTTTTGAGCAAGCATGTCCTTGAGATGAGGAGTGAAAGCTTCTTCTAAAGCGGCTTTCGCATTAGCGATAGCAACTTCTTTGACTGCTTTTGCGTCTGCAATAGCGTCTGCTAACAAATCTCTGTTTGCCATTATTCCTAAATTTTTGTTGGGAAAGTACGCTTATTCTGTAGAAGCGTAATAGTGATTAATAATTATAAGATACCATATTAATTCCATGGTATATTCATATGTAAATATATGAAAAAAATTGAAGCGCGATTTTTGATCGCGCTTCTTTTTAAATTATTGGGCATTGCCCGTTATTACATAATATTTCTGTTATTACTTCATTTACTCTACTATACTTATTAGGTTTAAATACTGAGGGATCTAAACCTTCTTTTATAGTATGCATATATGCTCCAGGAGTTGATGGGGTAGATACAAAATCAAAACATAACAATTCAAAATCATCTTGTACTTCTTGTACTCCATTAGACATAGGTTTTAAACTACCCATGCCTCTAGAAGAAATACCTACTGTAATTCCATTTTTAAATAACTCTGTTAAGATGTTGCCTGAGGGAGTTGGTAAGATTTCTACTAAACCCATTACATCATCTCCTTCAAAGAAAATATCTTTAATATTATGAGATACATTTTTTAAATTGATAACAGAAGAGTCTGGGTGGTCTAATTCACCTAATGCTCTATTCTCTTTTACAGGTCCCTTTTTATAGTTTTCAACTTCTCTTTGTAAAATTTCCTTAGGGTAATATCTTCCATTACCATTTTTAGTCTGAGCAGCCTGTAACCTACCCGAAACAAGTAAATTACCTCTTTCAGATGTTTTTGCCTCAGTTAATGCCTGAGGTGAAAGTTCAAAAAGTTGAGTTTCTATAAGGGTTTGCCTCATTTTTTCATTGTATTGTAGTCAGCTTCAGCTGCCATATACTTTTTTTCTAATTCAGAAATTTCTTTTTTAACTTCTCTAATAGCTTCTTGGTTAATAAACTCAGATAATGACTCATCTTCACTTACCATCATAGCCTTTTTTCTCTCTTGCATAGCCTTTTTATAAACTTCCATAGCAACTTTCTTTTTGGCCATTTCGCCTAAACGCTCCGCTTCTTTAAGGACTTCAGGCATTTTCATTCTGCCTTCCTTTTTCATTTCTTTTTTACCGTAAGTTTCTTCCATTTCCTCTTTCTTCTCATCCATTTTTTTACCATAAGCTCCTTCTTCCATTTCATCTTTTTTTTCTTCTGCTAAAAAAGATTCAAATTTAGACTCATAGCTTTCTTTTTTACGATCCATAAATGGGTTGCCTATAGAGGGAATTCCAGCTACAGCTTCTTCTAATAATTCTTTAAGGTCAGTTGATTTACTCATTTTATTTTCTTTTAAGTCTCCGTAGCCGGAGGATTTATGTTTACCTTTAGGTTCTTCTTGGTTTTTTAATTCTTGATATCCTAATCCTTCAACACCAAAAGCATTGTTTTTCATGTAAAATAAAGGATCTTTTTCTAAATTTTTAGCAACTTTTTCTCTAGCTCCAGTTAGGTCTAATTTAGGGTCTTTTTCTAACTCAACTCTAACACCATTTAGATATTGATCAAATATTTGATTATCTAAATTCTTAGGATCTTTATAGTCGTATCCTTTAATTTCTGCTTCTTCTACTTCTTTAGTAGTTTTCTTTTCAGTTGCTTTAGCTTCTTCATTTACAAACTTATCAAAAGTAGTAAAAGGATTTAATCCAGAAGAGGGCATTAAAGGAAATATGTTTTCACTAATAACACTACGCTGTTTTAATAATTTAGTAGTTTGATTAAAAGTAGCGCTGTTGGGGACAATGTTAGGAAACAAACGTTTTGCTTCCTTTAGGAATATACCTTTATGTCCTTTTCCTTCTTTAATTAAATTATACTGTTCTTGTAGTGTTTTCATGGTAATAAATATTAATCCTTATATAAATCAACATAATCTATTCCCTTTGATTTTTTTCTAAGGGATTTACGATTAACTGGTTTATAACCCATTTTAGTATAGGTAGAAATTGGGGCTTTTCCAAATGCATATGGAGTTAAGTAACCAGGAATCCCCGCTGTAGTAGATGCTTCTTTTAAACCCTCCTGTACTGAAGATTTAATCATAGCATATTGATCTGGGTAGTTTTTTCTAAAAAATGTTCTGAATGCATTAAAAGTATCTAAAACTTTTTTATATTGTTCCTTATACTCTTGGTCACCTCTTAAATCTTTTTGGGTTGTTAAATCTTTAGCAATGTCTCTAGCATCATCTAAAGTATTAAATAATTCTACAAAACTAGGAAGTCTAATAATAGCGTGAGTTATACCACCACCTTCTCCCCTTTCTTCGGGTTTATCAGCTTTAAAATAAGTATCTAAATTAGAAGAAAAAAAATCGTCTTTACTAATAGGACCGTACTTATCCTCAATTTTTTTAAGAAAATTGGGATTTAATTCATTGGGTTTAATAGTGTTAGCTTTTTTCGCCATTACCCAACTTTAGTTAATTCTTCAGTTAATTCAAAATACTGAAGAAGATTAATTAAATCGTCATTGCTAATACGAGTACCTTTATCTATTTCTTTAAGTAAATTAACTACCTCTAATAATTTAATTTTAGTAGCATCATCCTTTACTTTCCTAGCTTGGAGCTTAAGTACTTTTTTTACCTCATTAATTTTAGTATTATAAATTTCTTTTAAACGAGGAGTATTATCAATAGAGTTCATAAACTCTTTAAGTACTTCTTTTTGTCCTTTATTTAAATTAGCATATTTACCATTAAACTTTTCAAGCATTACTTTATAAGTAAGTACTCTTAAATCCTTATCGTATTTAGCAAATTCTTCAACTAAATCCTGTTTAACTTTCTTTTGACTTATAGGACGCTCAGTTAAACACTCCAATATAGTTACTTTATTGTCTATAATTTCATTAGTTTCAGATAATTTATCTGAATTGTAAATTTCTATTAACTTATAAAATGCTGCATACCCCTTATAGTTAGGTACTTGGTGTTTAAAAAACTCATTAACATTATAGTGTTGTTGAATTTCTTTTATGAGATTATATTTTTCTCTTCTTAAAGCACTTCTATTTAATTTACGAGTAGCTTCTAATACAGCATTTAAAGTTATTTCTGCTTTGCCTTCACTTAAATTTTTAGTTTTAAATAAAGTTTCATAAAGTTTATACTCTTTTCCTAATTCAGTTTTAGCAAATGATTTTTTTAAAATATTTAAGGAAGGAGACTCACCACCGTTTAGTGTATCGGCAGTTATTTGTCTCACTAAGAGTTCAAATAAAAGGCCTGTGTTTTTATACTTTGAATGTTTAATCTTCATCGATAGGCTTTTTTATAAATATATAAGGATCTTTACTCCTTTAAGTTATTTTCATCAAGTAATGATTCATCTTGCTCAAAAACTAACTGTTTGCGATTAATTGGAATCTTTTTGAGCATATCTTTATTTTGTAAATAAGCTGTTTTAGCTTCTAAAGCTAATGGAGAACCTCCTTTATATGTAGGTTTTATTGAATCTGACTCATTTTCTACACCCTTCATTGTTTTAACTCCTAACCTATCCTTACCGAAGTTACTATCTTGGGTATTAATGTTTGATACTTTTTCTTCGGGCCTGCCCATTTCTTTTTCATTATACCCAGCAGGCACATTATCAGGTTCATCATAGTATCTACCCTTACCGTATAATGAAGCTAAATCATGAGGTGTACCATAAGATTCTCCGGATTCTACTGGGTCGTTTCCTTCAGCTTCAAGTTGAGCGTTACGGAATTTGCGTTTAGAATCTTCTCTAACTAAGTCTCTAAATTCACTATATTCATCTTCACTAAAGTGGAATAAATGATCATATACAAAATCAGATGGGAATAATTTAGAATCTACCATTGATGTAGCTAAATCCATTTTTTCTTTTAATAATGCTACTCTTTCTTGATCGTAAATTATTGAAGGAGTAGTTAAATTAATTTCAAAATTAACTAAGTCATCACCATCATACCCTTGAGTGTAAAGGTGAACTACGGCAATTTTATATAATTCAGAAAGTATAATTCTTTGAATACGTTCTACAGTACGAGCAAATCTAATATCTTCTGCTGCTAATGTAGCTTTACCATCTGTGTTTTCATCATATCCTAAAAATGCTTTAGGTACTTTAAGTGCTGCAAATAATTTATCTCTTAAGTACTCAACATCAGTAATACCATCATAATTTAAGCCAGGAGTAGTTTCTATTTTAGTTGATGCATCATTGCCTCTAACAGGAATGTAAAAATCTTCCAACATATTTTGCATGTTGTACTTTAAATTATAATCTCCAGTATTTTGGTCAATGTAAGGAGTACGCTTCATTTTAGAAATTGTTTTCTGCATGAAGTTTTCTATTTCCGCTGGAGGGATAGCACCCACGTTTATATAAAAAATGCGTTTTTCGGGAGCACGGACAATTCTATGAACTAACATTGCATCTTCAGCTAACACATATTGTTTAAATAATTTACGAGCGGGTTCAATATAGCTTCTACCATATGGTAGATAATTTACATCTGAAAGGAGTCTAAAGTGAGCTATTTCATAATTATCAAAGTAAATAGCTCTTCCACTATTCCCTTTACCACCAGCACTTTGCAATCCCCCAAAGTAACCCCCATATTCTCCTCCACCACTTAAACCATCAGGGTCAAATTTAAATTTGACTTCTACTTGATGATTACTAGTTTCACTAATTTTTTCTTCTCTAATTATATTATATGCTGTGTATGGAATTACATTGTAAACACCAAATTTTTCTGCTATTTCAAGTTTTAAGAAAAAATCTCCGTATTTACACATCTGGCGAATCCACATCCAAAGATTGAATTCTATATTTAGAACATCATAAAAAAGATTATAAAGTATTTTTTGAAGATTTTCATCAGAAGACTTAATTTGAAGAACCTCACCCATAGAATTTTTAAGAGTAGATTCATCACATAAAATATCTAAAGCAGATGCAATAATAGCATCTGTGTCCATTGCCTCATAATCAGAATAGAGTTGGGTTCTTAATGTTTGATAATTTAAAGCAGGGTTATAAACAGGCATTTGATTAGTAGTATACAATCTATTGTACCTATCAATCATTGAATTAGTTTCAACTTGTCCTGTTTGTTGATACTTACTAAAATCTAATACTTTTAGTTTACTTCCTCCTACATTACGAATCAGTACGTCTGTGGAAAATAATCTTCTTAATCTTGTAAATACGCTTGTATCAGCCATAATATATTTTTATATGCGAATAAATATTATAAAAGCCAGCTAAAATCTTCAGTTCCACCTTTTCCATTATCCATATGATAAGGGTTATCTTGGCCTGTAGAAAAGTAAGCACCTTGATAATTAGTAGTTGTTTTATGAAATGATCCTAGGGCTGCTTTTGTAATGTCTAATCCATGTTGTCTAAATTTAAGGGCAGTATCTCTAACATACAACCCTATTCCAAAACTCATTATCAAATCGTCATTATACCCTTGTTGGGCTTCTGCTCTACCATATTTCCATATAAACGTTTTCATTTCTTCTAATAAACGTTTTGATTGTATAGTAACCCCCTTATCAGCTACATATTCTTGAAATTTACCTATTACCATAGGTCGTGTTCTAGAAGACATAGTAAATCCAGCGGTCATGCTTGAATTATTTTCATAATTTTGTAAATATGAATCTACATTAACCGTATCAGATTTAGGAGAATAATAAAGATTAGGGTAATTTTTTTCTATAATAGTTTGAATAGTACTCCACCCAATATTAGCATTCTCTACTACTAATAAAGCATTATTATATTCTGTAGCTATAGCTACTAATATATTACCAAAATCTTTAGTTGATACTTGTCCCTTATATTCACCTACTTGTGTAGCTAATTCAACATCAAAAATATGAAAAGCAGAATAATCTTTTCCATCGCCCCTAGCTACATCCGCTGAGATCATATATTGTCTAGTATAATCAGCTGGTTGCCATATCCATAAATTCTGGTCTACCCCCCTTCTTTCTAATGGTTCTGTAAGAGTAGTTTTTTCTATGAATTCTAAATACTCAGGATAAAATACTATGTCTCCGGATGTACTAAAATCACAATCACACTCCTGTGCTGCTAATCTAGGGTCACCTAGTAATTCATCTTGTCTATCTCTCCAATTCTGATTTCGCTCTGGGTGTACAAACCACGGAAGTTTAATAGGGAGAAATTCATTTTCTTTAGCTTCGGCTCTAATCCAAGTTTGGTGAAACCAATTACCTGTACCATAAGGGGTAGATAATGCTATGCATCCTCCGCCAGTAGCAAGAGTTTGTTGAGCTGAAGCCCAAATCTCACCAATGTTTTCAATAAATGCCGCCTCATCAATTATTAAAAGTGATACTGCTTCTGATCTACCAGCATCACTTGATGCCGAGGTAGCTTTAATTTGAGACCCATTTTGAAGTCGAAGTGCTAATTTATTATTTTCTTCATAATCTACTTTAAGCCAAGAAGGTAAATTTTCATACATAAATTTAACCTTTGTAACCATGTTTTTAGCAGTTTCCTGTTTAGTAGCAATACAAAGAATATTTTTATCCTTATGAAAAATCATTAACCATAAAGAATATCCTGCAGATAAAGTAGAAATACCTAACTGGCGGGATTTTAAAATAATAGAGTAAGGATTATCCTGGAATAAATTTAAAACTTTTTCTTGAAAGGGATATAAATGAAAATTAATTCTACCTCTTTGAGGGTGCTGGATCATACAGTACTTTTTCATAAAGTGAATAGGATCCTGAGCACATTTTAGATACTCTTGTCTTATTATTTGTTTTAAATCACTCATTCAGGGAGTGTATAATCAAGGGCTTGAATTAAAATTATAGTGCCTAAAAACCCTGCTGCTATTCCTACGGATGGTTTATTATACCACTTATCTACCTGATCTAGTCTATCTAAATGAAGTTGAATTTGTTCATTTAAAAGATAAATTTCTTCATCTTTAAATTTAATTATTAAACTATCCTGTTCAGAAAGTAATTCATAAAGTTTAATAGTTCTTTCTAAATCTAAAATTAAACTAGCTTTTAATGAGTCTTGAACTTCAAGAGTATCTAAAGCCAAGAAAAACTCTTCAAGTTCCACTGCAGGGATTTGAAGAGTATCTTGAGAATAACAAATACTAGATACTCCTAAAAATAGAGTTAATAGTAATTGTTTCATGCTTTCTTTTTTGGGCGACCAGGTCTTTTTTTACGATACTTATTTTCAAAGTTTTTAACTGTTTTTTTAGCTGTTGTAGTATCCTTAACTTGTTTTTTAGTAGCAGTAGTTTTCTTTTTAGACTCAGTAATTTGCTTTTTAGTTTCTACTTTAGCTTTTTCTACCTTACGAGTTTTTACTTTTACAGCTTTAATTTGGTCTTGATTTTCTTTGACTTTTTTATCGTACTCTTTTTTCTTTTGAGTAGAGGCTACTGCAGCAGCACCTCCAAGTACTGCAAATAACCCTATGATCCATTTCCATAATTTCATGTTAATAAATATTGTATTAAATAGTTTTTAATATTTGTTCAATACGTTCTTCAGTTGATCCCTTAAGAGTATGGACAACAGAACGATGTTTAAATAAAAGTTTTTGGATTTCTTCATCAATTTGACGTCTGTAATCAGCATCAGTTTCACGAACACCATTGTCCTCTATATCAATTCCCTCTGGAGAAATATAAAAAATATGGTCATATTGAGATATAAATCTCTTAGCATAGTCTTCAAATGCATCACCATCAATTACACTAACCATTTTAGCACAATTAGTAAATGCCATTACATCAATAATAGTACGATCAGTAATTAAGTAATCTTGCATTAATTCTGTTACACGTTCTGCTAAAAATATAGTTTGACCTTCAATAGTTGTTTCATGATTTAATGGAATACCCAATGAATTAAGATATTTACTACGTTCAGTAGTACATGTATAACCCTTAAATTGCTCTATTTGTGATAAAGCCTTAACTAATGTTGTTTTACCAACACTCATTGTTCCACAAAGTCCAATTTTCATTTTATCCTCCTTGTCTTGCTGATTCACGCATTGCAGGATTTTTGTACCAAGGTAATCCTGTTCTGTCTCGTCTTTTTTCTTTCCATTCTTCTTCAGTATGAAATATACCGTAAAGATAATACTCTCTTAACCGTTTGACACCCTCAGGTATAAGAGCCGGACCATCCCAATTATGAAGTTTTCCATCCCAAGTGTGAAGAATAGTTCCATCAGGCGTTTTGATACGCCTCGGCTTCGGCCATTCGTTGTCTTTTTCCATGATTATTTTTTAAAATATTTTCTGCTACATAAGTTCCTTGTGCTCCGGATACTGTAATTCCTCGTGCACTTAAAGCATCTCCTACAAAGTGCACATTATCAAAGTTAGCTAATGCTAGATTATTATAATCTACAAGTGGTTCAGGTGAAAGATACTTTACTTCAGGAATGTACATACCCCAATCATCTTTAAGTGATGGGAATACTTTTTTCATATCCTCAATAAAATCTTCAATATAGGTAAAATAACCCTTAAATGCATCTCGTACTTCTTGAAGACCTTTTTCATCAATATAGTGAGCCTTTACCCAATCACCTTCTGAAGTAAGGGTTTTGTCTTTATATGAAGGGCTATAATAAAGACCTGCTTTATATTTTGCTTGGAAACGACCAATAGCTTTTTTACTGCCATATCCTTCACCTGCAACAATGTCCATTTTATTAACTTTAGAAACTAGCTCACGAGACCAATCAAATGGTTTATCAATCCCTCTAACTTCCATCAAAATACCAAAGTTAGTCATATCATTACGATATGCTTCGTCTTTTTTAGCATGACCATTGTAACTATAATCACCATATGTTTCTTCAAGTGCTACATAAGCTGCATTATTATTAGTACAGAATGAACGAAGTGATACACCTTCATCTTCAAACTTACGATATAATTTAAAATCGTAACTTACATCAATAAGTTTTTGGAAGTGTTTTTGTGGTGCTTCAAATCTAACACCAATTTGTACTGGTTTTGCTTCTGTAGGGAAATTGTAATCTTCCGCTAATTGTTTACCAAAGTCAATACCTGATTTACCCACACCAAAAATTAAACGGTCATAATTAAGAGTACCTCCACCTCTACGATCCCTATTGATATGTTCAAATACAACTCTGTTTTTTTCAAAAATTACTTTAGTTGCCTTAGTATTCCAATGGAATTTAACACCTTTAGAACATAAGAAATCATACCAATTTTTACCAATTTCATGTAAATAATCTGTACCTACATGCCAAACTGGAAATAAACGTAAACCAAAATATGGTTTAATAAAATCAGGTTCAGCAACTGGGTTAGAACACTGAACTTCATCTGGGTTTGGGTGAAAACGTTTAAAGTTTTCAATTACTTCATTAAATAGTGACATAGCCTTATCTTCACCACAATACTTAGACATATGTCCTCCTATTGATGTGTGGTAAGTAAGTTTGCCATCACTCCATCCTCCAGCACCCATAAAACCTGTCATTACTTCTTCAGGCTTGCGCTTATAAGGATCATTACCCATGTCAATGATGGTAATTTTAGAACCATCATACCCATTATCTACTAATTTAGTTGCAGCATTAACACCTGCTACCCCTGCTCCAATTATTACTATTTTTTCCATTTGTAAGTTTAAACGTTTAAATATATGAACAAAAAGAGATGCAGCCAAATTGAGGCCACATCTCTCACTTAATTTTAAAAATCGACTAGGATATGAATCTAGTCTATATGTTTATTAGGCTTCGTCAACCCAAGTACCGTGCATTTCTGTAATAATCCAACCATGTTCTGAACCATAAATTAACTTTACATAGTCTCCTCTTTTAGCTGTTGCTTGAGTGTTAATAATATCTTTATCATCAGTACCAGTACCCCCAGCTGCATCAAATAAGAATTTATCACTCGCATTAGGACTAATAGTTAAAAGACCAGTACCACTAGGATTACCATTAATAATCCAGTATGCGTGGTGCGCCGTTACTGCAGGAAGAGTAACTGTAGTAGTTCCTGTTACTATTAAAGGATGGAAACCGTGGTTTGCCATGTCGACTGCAGTATCTTCTGTTATAGTAACTGCATTAGAAGCATTCACAGGGTGGAATGCTGGGGTGGTTATCATATCTACTAAATCCTGGTTAGCTGCAAATGCTGCTTTTTTATAATTAGCATCACCTCTAACATTTTGATCTAAAAGACTTTTTAATCCATTTTTTGTTAAAATTGCCATGTTGTTGAAGTTTTAAGTTTATTGATAAATATTATAATTTTGTTATTTGTACACGAAGATTACCTCTTCCTTTGATAACTCTATGTAAAAAACCTTTTGGTATATCTATTTTATCACCTGTAACTAATTCAAATGGTATACTTTCATCAAATTGGAATTGCCAACCATTGCCCGTTAAAACTTCTACTATTCTATCTTCTTGATCTTCATGCCAAATTAATGACATTGGATCAGTATCAGCAGCAAATTCTCTAATTACAATATTGTCAGTAGTATGATCAGTGTAAGGATTCATTAAGATAATTTAGATGCAATATCTAATACTTCTTTACCCTTTAAAAGAGCCAGACCCCCTTCAACACCTGATACTACAGCATTTGATGCGTTTGCTGCATCAAATCCTGCTACTCCCGCTGCTGCTACTAACATAGCGGCATAAGCTTTTTCTGCTGATTTATGGAGTTCAGAGTTTTCATCTTTAGGGTCTTGACCTTTATATTTATTAGGATAGGCTGCTTGTAACCAACCCGCTAAAGAATTAACATAAAATTCTTCAAGTTGATTTCCTTTCTTTTTTAAAAATTCCCCAACCTTAGTTTTATCTTTACCAAAAGCTTTACCAACAAGATTAGCACCCTTACTTAAAATATTCATAAGCCCCGGGGCTCCTATTATTGCTGCTCCTACTGATAATGCACCTACTTCATTTACCTCTTTATCTTTAGGGGAGGGTTTTACTTTATCCTCAGCAGCATCAATAGCTTTTCCTACTTTTGTCATAGCAGCAAGCATAGCCTTTTCAGCATCTGTATTTTCTTCTAACTCAACCTCTGTTAATAAAGGATTATTGTATACGTATTTTTTGTAGTCAAATGTATTCATTACCAAAAAGTATTCATTTTAGGACCAAGACCTAAAGCCGGAGCGTATCTTGGAAGGTTACAGCTCCAGTATGAAGCTTTCATTCTATCTTTTTTTTCTGGGCATCTATGCCTTGCAGAATATGCTTTTCTTGCTTTAGGATTTCTAATTTTAGCTTTTAACCCTCCAGAACCAAAACGTATTGTTTTAATTTTTTTAGTTTTAGGATCTCTTACAAAGACTTTATATGCTTTACCACCAGAAGAGGAACGCACTGGCTTTCCAATAGGAGGATCTTTTTTCTTTTTCTTTTTATTTTCTTCTAAGCTCCACTCATTTAACATAGGTAAATCAAGTGGTACTTTTTGGCCTTCTAAAATCCCAAACTTACCGATATCAGTATTTTCAATAAGGAATTTACTATTTTCATCTAAGCTAATATTACCCCACTCATTTAACATACGAGCTTCAGCAAATAATTGTAGGTATTTTTTAGATCCAATTCTAAATACATTCTCTTGCAATGATATACCATTCTCGATGTGGTAACGGAGGCCCTCGCTTATAGGCGTTTTACTCTCCAATAATGCAAGTTTAGGTGATGCATCATCACAAGTATTACAACCACATGAGCATGATTTTTTAGGTGCAGTAAACCTCTTTAGTGCTTCTTGAATGCGTTGTTTAAGCATGGTTATAAATATTATGATGCTTTAATAAATATTGCACTTTTATCTGTACTAGATGAAGCGTAATTAATTATATCAGTAACTATTTCACTTGGATCATCTGAATTATTTATAGCATTTACTACAAATAAAGCTAAATATTTAGAAACTCTGTAAACTAGATTTTGGTTTTCTGTTTTATCAGGGTTATTAAATTGGGTTTCAAAATCGCCTGGATTTAAACCTGGGGTAGAGTTCCATAATTTTTGAAAGTTTTCTTTAAATTTAGGATCATTATCAATTACCTGATTTTTTATTTCCTTAGGTTCAGGGGGGTTTATACCATTATCCTGAAGGGCTTTTTTTATAATAGTATACCCTACTTTTCCACCCGCTGCTTTTTTACCTAAAATTTCTCCTTGAAAAGATCCTAACCCTCCAAAAGTTCTAAATTCCATAGAAGCATCATCAAATAAAACAAAAGCTTTAGCGGCATTAGGTCTAGGATCAATACCTTTAAACTCATATGTGGTTTTAGGAGATTCTGGACTGTTAAATACTTTTAGTGAAGCTTGTTTACCTGCTTTTTTAAGTGATACTCCTATTATTTCACCTTCTTGATACTTAGCTAATAATAAAGAATTTATTTCATCTATGTTATCTGGCCAAGTAATACTCATTTCACCTGGGGCTACCATCCATATGTCAGCCGGGCTCCATTTATTAATGTCTTTAATTCCTACATTTTTTAATAGGGGTTTAACAGCAGTTTCTAAATTTTGTACCCATTCTGAACCTCTATTTTGGATAAAAGGTCCCCTAAATTTAGAAGCTAATTCATTAGCTATACTTACACT
>VTLG01008357.1_pt1 | contig 12927 bp, 15 predicted proteins | sample 4694571 | NCBI WGS metagenome assembly VTLG01 (sample SAMN12604809, study PRJNA352737) | marine metagenome | biome: ENVO:00000447; feature: ENVO:00000209|ENVO:00000569|ENVO:01000036; material: ENVO:00002151; isolation source: viral sequences binned using virsorter ... | reverse complement strand
CTCAAGATCCAGAAGTCTTCGATGAAGATAATGATCGTGGTGAAGCAGAAGAATTAGTAACTGCTGCTGTATCCGCACCTCCAACTACCTCAACGGTAGACAAAGACGAGGATGATGCATTATCGTATTTTGCGAAACTCGCAGAAGAATAATTACACAGGAGGTCAAACGACCTCCTTTTTTTTATATTAATTTTATATTAGAATTTTCTGTTTGTATCGTGACATCATCTAGATATTCGGATGACTCTTGATAAGTCATAATACTCCTCATATCATCTAAAAAATCTTGTAAATTTTCTTCTCTTAAAATATTAATATTTCTTTTATCATCATTCAAACGAGTTTCATATTCATAATTACTCACCCCAACAACTGGATTTAATGTTGCGGTAGGCACACCTGGTTTTGGTATTGTAAAATTACTATCTACTACTTTTCCTTTTGGTAATATCAATCTACCATTAGAGTCTTTCACCTCTTTTGTTTCAAAAAATCTTGTTGAGTTTAAAGATTCTCCATATTTATTATTTGCATAATTATATAAATCACGATTACTTAATGGCCATTCGTTTCTAACATTTATTATACCTGCAACTGTTAAAATAACCCAATCAAAATTAGCACTACCGAAAATTTCCTCTGCTACTGTATCTGGTCTTGATCCTTCTGGTATTTGATATTTTTCAAAAATAGTAAAATTATTGAATAAATCATCTCTTAATTTTACTCTACGAAAAATATTTTTTACTTCAATAAAATCAAGAGATGATGTTTTCTCTGGTAAAAAAGATGGATATAATAAATTTGGTAATTCTCTGAAATATCCCATTAGTATCCTACTGCCTCTGTGCCTGGTCTTGTATCATAATCAACATCATAAATTGGTTGAATTTCTTTAAATGTTAAATCTAAAATCATTGATACTGGTGTACCATCATCATAAGTGGCATGCACACCCTCTCCTGTGTACCTCACTGACATGTCAGATAAAAAACATTGTTTAAAACGATTTAAGAATGGATGATTTTTTCTGCCAGTGCGATATCTTAATTTAAATACATTAGGAGTTTTTAAAAACCAATTACCTGACGAGATAGTTCCACCTTGTGCTTGTGGAGCCATATTTCTTTTAAATGCACGAATTATTAGTTTAACTTGCTCAGCTTCTTTTTCATTTCTTGGAGTTAATTTATAGTTAAATCTAAAATTCCTTAATGTAGGACCATTAAATAACAATTCCATGTTTGGATTGAGAATCTCACCATTTCCCCTTGCTAGTAATTGGTTAACAGTGACATTAGCACCGAACACATTTACAGCTTTTGATGCAAGAAATTTAGTTAATGCGTTGGTAGCAACCTCTGGACTTCCTACACCTTCTACTACTCTTGTTTTTCCAGTTTCATATGCCTCTTTAATTTTTCCAAAGGGATCTTCTCCTCGTTCTAATGATGTCATCATAACTGTTTCTGCAGCTTCAACACCTGCTGCAGCCATACCATTTAATTCTGATGATCCATAATTAACTGAGTTTGAATCTTGTAGGTCTGTTGGTATTGGTAATAATATAGTACCTGCATTTATTAATGGTTTTTTAGATAATCTGTCAGGAGTTCTACGACCTGCACGATCAGAACCAAAAAAACTTCCTGTTACGTACCTATTTCTATCACCAGGTGCAGATACATATCCAGAACCTACTGGAACATATGCTTCAATATCAATTTGTAAGTAATCGGTTTGTTCTGTTAATGCTTCAAGTGGATATCTTAATACACCACCTTGTCTTTTCTTTGCGTATCTTCTTAATCTTTTTTTTGTTTCACTAGCAACTCTGTCTTTAAGTGATTCTCCTTGTGTAAATGAAATATTTAAATCACTAGTGTCTATGAATGGTATACCAGTGATACTATTTAATTCACCAACATCATATGAAAAATCTATGTTTGAATTGAAGTCAGCATTATTAAAACCTGCACCTGACAGATCCAAATCAAGGTTTTCAAAACCTGAAATTGATTCTAGTCCTTCTGTGTTAAAGGGGATATTATATACATTATCTTCTGACATAGTATCTTTTTAGTTATTTATAAGGTATTTTGCAAATGGTATTGTATTTAGGTCTTGTAACTCCTCATTTGTAACTTGATACAATTGACCCACCACTTCTTGAAAGGTATATGAACGTGATTGACCCCAGTGAAAATTGATTCCTTTAAATCCCCAATCAAATATATTAGTCACTGCTACTAATGGATTTTGATCATATCGACCAGGTGTTTTTGGTTGATATACAAATACATAGATTTTGCCAACTTCGGGGATTGATGCTATACTATCACCTAAGACATTCATGATTTCAATCATAAGATCATCAGCATCTTCTGTTCCAAGAAGATCTCCTACCAGTGGGGCGATTCGACTCATTTGATTCCTAGTTCTTTTTCAGTCATGACCTTAAACTCCCACATACGATCCTCACAGAAATCTGTTGCTGCTTTCCACTTAGCTTGGTTCTTAGCGTATTCATAGACTTCTCTTAAATAATTCTTGGTCTGTCTTTTGGGTTTTTTTGGTTTTTGTGTTTGTTTAAGTGGTTTTACTTCTATTAGATATGTCTTGATACGACCAGTATTTTCTTGAACTTTAATGTAGAAGTCAGGAAAGTATCTATGAACTCGATTATCAACAGGAGAACGATAGGGTAGTGCGATTTCTTCACTTCCCCATTCAAGTATTTTATCATTCTTGTCACAATAAACCATGAATTTTCTCTCCCAAAGTGACCTGTATATAATATTTGTGGGGTCGCCTTTATACTTTCTGGGATAAGAAGGATAATATTTTCCTTTATATGACATAAATAGAAATAACATTCATACTTATTTAGAGTGGCAGAGACAACAATAAGACCATTTAATCTTTCTGTAGCAAAGAATCTAATAGGTCCTTTAGCACAAACCAATCACTTTCTTGTGACTTTTTCATCATTAACACCAGCAGTTGAGTCATATCTTGCTAATTATACAGGGATTAGAAATATAAAAAGTTTCTTATCAAGACAATTGGGTATTTTGTGCAGTGATGCAGTTTTACCAACTTCGACGTTAGCAACAGCAGAAGTTAAAAATAATTTTATGGGTGTTCCTCAACAGTTTGCTCATACTAGGTTTTACACTGATATTAGTTATTCTTTCTATATTGATGAAGATTATACATTACTTAAAATATTTGAAGGATGGATGGAATATATTTCAAGTGGTGCAAATAATCAAGTTAATCAAGATCATCGTGGTTATTATAGAAGAATGAGATATCCTGATTCATACAAGTGTAATACAATGTATATTAATAAATTCGAGAAAAATTACAAGAGAACTTTAAGATATAGGTTTGTAAACGCATTTCCAAAAAGTATTGATACTATTCCAGTGAATTATGGTTCTGCTGAAATACTTAAAGTATCTGTGAACTTTAATTATGATCGCTATATAATAAGCGGTTAGAAACTCCTATAAATAATTTTACTGAATTGATAATTCATTATGCCTTTACCAAAGATTAATACACCAACTTATGAGTTGGTATTACCCTCGTCGGGAAAAAAAATTAAATATAGACCTTTTCTTGTTAGAGAGGAAAAAATTCTTATAATGGCTCTGGAAACAGAGGATCAAAAACAAATCACTCGTGCTGTCATTGATATTTTGAGTTCCTGTATAATTACAAAAGGTATAAAACTTGACAAATTAGCTACGTTTGATATTGAATATCTATTTTTAAACGTTAGATCAAAATCAGTGGGAGAACAGATTGAAGTTAATGTAACCTGTCCTGATGATGAAAAAACATCTGTTCCAATTACCATTGATATAGATTCTATAAAAATTGAAAAAAATAAAAAACATACTAATATTGTGAAATTAGATGACTCTCTTTCTTTAAAATTAAGGTATCCATCAATGGAGCAATTTATAAGCACCAACTTTGAATCTGCTGAAGAAAGTGGTAATGAGATTAAAACTACTCTTGATATGATTATATCTTGTATTGATAATATCTTTAATGATGAAGAGAGTTGGCCAGCATCTGAATCAACTAAAAAAGAACTTGGAGAGTTTTTGGATCAATTAAATACAAAACAATTTAAGTTAATTGAAGACTTTTTTGCAACGATGCCTAAACTAACTCACACATTAAAAGTCAAAAATCCGAAAACAAACGTTGAATCAACTGTTAAATTAGAGGGATTGGCATCTTTTTTCACTTAGGTATGGCTCATACGAATCTAGAGTCATACTATAAACTTAACTTTGCTTTGATTCAGCATCATAAATACTCTTTAACAGAGATAGAAAATATGATACCTTGGGAAAAGGACATCTATGTTTCTTTACTGCAACAACATGTTGAAGAGGAAAACTTAAAGGCACAACAAAGAAAAAATGGATAAATCCCCTGCCTATGAAAATTTTATGAATAAGATGGCTTCCATGCAAGGTCAAGGTAAGCCAAAGATGAGTGCGACTACCATGAAGATTGGTTCTGGTAGTTTAGAGAAAAGAGTTGCAAATAATGAAACTAAAATTACATTATTAAAAAAGATATTTAAAGCACAAAAGCAAGAGATTGGTGAAAAAATAACTCCAAAAGTAAATACACTTGAACAATCATTAATTGAGACAACCAATATATTAGGTGTAATTTCCCAAAAATTGCAAGTGGATATTTCTCAAAGGATTCAAGATCAGAAAGATGCATTTGAAAATCAAAGAAAACTTAACTTATTAGATAAGAGAAATAAAAAAGAGGAAGATATAGAGGCAAAGAAAAAAGTAAAAAAAGTATCGGCACTTGGTAAAGCAGTTATGAAACCATTTGGCAATATTTTTGATAAGATTGCAGAACTTGGAATGATTTTGGGTACTGGTATATTAGGAACTAATTTAATAAGAGCACTTCAAGATGAAGATTTTCAAAAAAAACTAAAGGGTATATATGATTGGACAACAAAAAATTGGAAAACATTAGCTATTGCAGGTGGTGTTTTAGTTGCATTAGACATAGGATTCAAACTATTCGGTGCATTTAAGGTTTTAAAATTTGCATTTGGAATATTAACAGCACCAGTTTTATTGAAGGCATTAGCTATTGCTGCTTTTGCATACGCTGCTTTTAAAATAGTTGAAGCTGCACAGGAAAATCAGAAAATCATGAATGAGAATTTCAGAGAGCAAAAGGTTGAAATGCAAGGAAGACCTCTTGATGAAATACAACAATATAATTTTGATCAAGCATTAAATCAAGGACTCTCTGATACACCAACTACCTTTGGAGCAGGTAGTATAACTGGTACATATACCCCAGCTTATATTGGTAAAAGGGATTCTAATTTTGATATTTTCGCAGAATATGGTGCAATTCCATTTGGTCTTGACAAGAAAAATTTTGATGATTTTATAATCAATAAGTTAAACTTAGAAGAAAAATATAAACAATTAGTAGCAGATAAAGTAATAGATGTTGAAGTAATTGATAATGGAACCATTGATTTAAGTAATAATAATCAAATACGACAATATAAAGAAAATAATTTACCTGCAAACGAAATCAACACGATTAGTTCTATGAATGGTGGTAATCCATATATGGAACAGGTTCCAGAACTATTTGGATTCGCTGATTTAGTGTACGCATAATATGAAAGCAGCAGAAAATTTAAAACTAACAGTTGAAAATCTTAATAGTATGTTGTCAACATCTCTTAAGAAAATTTCTGATACAAGAAAAAGAACAAAAAAATTAAAAGCAATTTCTATTTTAAGAAGACGAAGAAAGAAAAAAGAAATGAAGTTAGAGATTCCCTCAGAGTTTAAAAAGGCCGCAGGTAAAATAAATAAAGTGTTGCCCAAAGGGGTGGGACAAGGCATGATGACAAGTATTGTTGAATTGATTGGACTTTTACTTGTTGGTGTTGCTATTAATAATATTGAAGAGTTAAATGCTAAAATACAAGAATTAAAAGCAGGGTTTGAAAAAAATATGAAATTTTTAAAAGGTGTAGTAGAGAATATTTACGATGGCACAAGAGGTTTTATTGCCCTATTTGAATCAGAGGATAGAGAAGAGGAATATAAAAATAATCTTAAAAAAACAAATGAATTAAAATCACTTAAAAAGGATATTGATGATCTTGATTTAGAAAAATTGAATAAAAAAATTCAAGAAGAATATACCACTGTTCAAAATAGATTCAAGATGAATCAAAAAGATATAGAAGCAGCATTTGAGTTAAGAAAATCTGGTATGTTAAGCACTGGTGAGAAATTTGAAACAGTTAGAAGAGGTGGTGAAGATAAAATAAAGGTTATTGGTAAAAATGGTGAAGTAAAAACCTATTCTTATGATGAGTTTAAAGAAAACTTTAGAGAAGAATTACCAAATATAATTCAACTAAAATCTAATTCTAATGCAGAAAAAATGTTTAGTTCCTTAGAATTTTCAACAAAATCTGATGCAGAATTACTGGCACTTCTCAATAGTTTACCAGAAAATGAAAAAGAAAGAATTAAATATGTATTTACGGAGGTGAAAACATAATGTCGTTTGCAGGACCATCTAATTACCAAAAATTCCAAGTTCTCAAAATCAAAAATAATAATAGGGTAGAAAAAAGAGTGAGAATAGAGGGTAAAATAATTGGAGTTAACTACTATGAGAGTGTTTATTCACCTATGGTAACTTGTAGTTTTTTACAGGAAGATACAGGTGGAACAACATCTAATGATACATCAGGTTTTGCAGGAACACTAAAAGATACTACACCTATTGAAGGATTTGAGGAAGTTATATTTGAAATTGGAACTGGGTCTGGTAAATTAAAATTTACAAATAGAAATAACCAGTGTTTTGTAATTATAGGTAGTCCTTTTAATGTTGATGATGGACAAAAACAAACAGCATTTTTTCCTATGGTATCAAAAAATGCTATTAAAAACGCAACTAAACCTTTAAATACAGTGTATCCAGAAGCTAATATTAGTGAAATAGTTAAAAAAATATTAAAGGATAAAAAGGGAATGAAACTTCCTGATAAATTACTTGATATAGAAAAAACAAAAAATAATTTAAAGGTTGATGGTTCAAACCAACCACCATTAGATACTATTTTGAAATTATGTTCTAAAGCTGAGCCAGAGGATGGAAGTGATCCTGGTTTCTTTTTCTTTGAAACACAAAGTGGATATCATTTTAAATCAATTCAAAAAATGATTGTTGATGGTATAGAAGCTTTTGGTGAAAAGAGTGACGATGATAGATATTTTGAAACTTATAGATATTCAAGTTTATTAGAAGCAAATTTAGATAATGATGAAAACAACTATAAAATTCTCAAACCACCAGTTGTAAGAAGAGATCAAGACCAAATTAATGCCATTAGAAATGGACAATATACTGTTCGTGTCTGCACAATAAATTTACAAACACAAGAACACAAAGAAGAAATAATTAATTTTGATACAAATAAAAAAAATACTAATTTAGGTTCAGTTATTGAGGTTGATAATAATCCAACTGGTGAAGAAGAAAGACCTTGTAAAACATTTACCTATATTCTAGATGAGGGTTCAGATAACATAGGTGTAAATAGTGAAATTTCAAATAACCCATCATATTATGAACCAAGAGCAATAATGAAGTATGGTCTACTTCATGCTCAACTTGTTGATATTCAAATTCCTTGTAACGTTGAATTAGAAGCAGGAATGGTGATAAGGCTTCTTTATGAAAATATAACACAAGATAATAAAGTTGAACATGCATATAATGAGCATCGAAGTGGTTTCTATTTAATTTTACATTTGTGCCATCACTTTGATACAAATAATTCATTCACATCATTAACTCTAGCTCGTGATGGATACGGGTTGTATAACAGCAAAAAATGACGAAAGATAACACAAATTTTATTGATCCTAGTAAAAAAACACTATATGGTAAACATGGTGCAGAGTTTTGGATTGGAAAAATAGTTGCTTATGCTGATCAAAAAGAACAAATAGAAGAGGGTTTTGGGTGGAGATACAAAGTTATTATTCTTGGTGATAATTCAGAAACTGATCAAGTTGAAGATAAGTATTATAGTTATGCTTCCGTTCTTTTACCAACAACTGCTGGAACTGGTGCTGCTTTTAAACTTAGATCAGTCAGATTAAGTCAGGGTGATTTAGTATTTGGTGTTCGTGGTGCTGGAACATCTGCACCAAAATTTATCATAGGTTCAATACCCAGAACAAGAAAAACAACTGTGACAAACGGTAAGTTTGGGACATTATCAGGTTTTGGATATTCTTTAAATAATAATGATATATTAGATGGTGAGCATAATGAACAAGTAGGACCTAAGTTCCTAAAAGGTGTTTCTGGTCTTGAACCAGGTGAATGGACTAAAGCAACTGCCGAAGATCCATCAGAAAAGATAAAGGAAATAGTTCCCGAAGGAGAAAAGGGTAAAATAATAACAGATGATGATACGAAAAATACTGATGTTAAGGAGAAAGTAGGTAAAGTAAATGAAAACTGGAAACCAGGTGATAACTTAAATACAGCAACTATAGACTATTTAAAGGAATCTTTTGAAAAGGGTGAATTATCAGCAGAGGATTATATAGCAGCATTAAAACAAGCAGAAGAACAGGGACTTGATGGATATGAAAAATCTGTTATTGATGGTATTATTAAGGAAATAGAAAAAGAAGAAGTGAAAGAAGAAGTGAAAAAAGAAGAACTGAAAAAAGTTAATAAAAAAAGTAAAGCAATAGAGGTTCTTAGTAAAGCTTACCCCTATGTAGATACAAGTGAAATAAAAACATATGCTGATTACATAGCAGAAGGTGTTGAAATTACAGAAATAGGACAAAATGATTTTGTCTTTAAATATCCAAACGGTAAAGAGGTAATATCAAGACGGTTGGGAAGTAGTAACGCACCAACTGTAGAATCAAGATTCGATTCTCTGGCTTTTACACTACAGAAGGATAAGCAAGATGATTTAATTGAAAAGCAAAAAAAAGATGAAGAAAAGAAAAAAAGAGATGAAGAACAAAGGAAGAGAAATATAGAATTTGCTAAAAAATTCCCTAACTTATATAATCCAGATGGAACTCGTAAAAAGTAACTAAATAATATGAGTGTAAAAAATTATGACTAGTATACCATTAGCAGTTAGTTTTGATTGTACTCCTCCTAATGACGCATCAAAAATTCAAAATTCATTAACTAAATTTTTGAATGGCGCATCAGGAAAGTTTGGTAAAGCTTATGATATGGTGGATGGTCTGAATACTGCTGTCAGTGAAATATCTGAATCTATGTCATCTTTGACGACTAGTATGAGTTCTCTTCTTGAAGATAAATTATCTGAATTTGTCAGTTCTGGTTTAACAGCAGCAAAAGATCATATTTTTAATAAAATATCAAGTCCACTAGCTGCTATTGCACAGAACACTTCATTTTTAAATACTGCTTTTAAACCGATAGGTAAACTTTTTGGTGCATTTGGATGTCTTGGCAAGACAATTAAGAAGGCATTAACAAACACAATCAAAAATTTACTTCAAAATATGATATCAAAAGGATTTATTAATCCTCTTGAATGTGCAGTTGAAGATTTTATCGGAACACTTACGAATAAAATCAGTGGTATGATGGAAGGAATCATCGGTCCTTTAATAGAACCAATTAATAGTCTATTCAGTGTTGTTGGAAAGGGATTTGGTTCAGTTGCGGGAGTTCTTGGAAAGGGTCTCAACATCCTTAATACAGTGAATGGTCTACTAAATTGTAAAGAGAGTGGTGCTAAATGTCATGTAGTTGAAACTTGGAAATTAAATGGTGGTGGAAAAAAACCAGATAGTAAAAAGAAAAAGCAGAACTTTATATCAAAGGCTATTGACAAAGGAACAAAAAAAATAGATAATCTTGCAGGGAGACTTGATGATAAAATCCAAAACTGGGATGGTGTAAAACGTGTTGATAAGTTTGAAGAACAAAAACTCCTGAATGAGTTTAAGGAAGAGAATCCAAATGCAACTGAGAAAGAAATAGAAGATGAAAGAAAAAGAATTCAGGACAGTCTACCAGAATTTACACCAGATTGTAATACAGGAAATATTTTTGATTGTGGATTACCAAGAGTTCAGTTCTTTGGTGGTGGAGGAGAAGGTGGAGCAGGTAGTGTCATACTCGGAAACTTTATTGAGAATCTTGATACTGCAATATCAGAAACAGAAATTGTTACTGTTGAGAGAGATGATGAGGGAAATATAATACCTGGCACTGAAAAGGATAAAAAAATTGGTGAAGTTACTGGAAGTATTTTAGGTGTAGATATGACATATCCAGGTGAAGGATATACAAGTGAACCTCTTGTCTCATTTGTAGACAATTGCGATCAAGGTTATGGTGCATATGGTCGAGCAACCATTGATAAAGACCCAAATTCCCCTACTTTTGGACAGATAACTGGTGTTTTGATGTTATCTGAGGGAGAAAATTACCCTACAGGTGAACAAGTTGATGTATTTGTAGAAAAAATCGTGGTTGAAAAAGGAGGTTCTGGTTATAAATTAGATGATAAGATAGAAGATTTTGAAATTTGTGGTGTTGACGAGAATGGTTCAATCACTAAAGTATGTACAAACGATAAAGCATATCGATCTACCCCTCCAATAAACATTAATACTATAACTGGTAGTGGAGCGATATTGACACCTGTGATGACAACAAGAAGAAGAGAAACTGGTGTAATTACAGTTATAGATTGTATTACTCCAAAAGGAAATATAGTTGGATATGTAAATGGAAAAGAATATAATGGTCCTTTCCATGTTCATCCAGAAACAGGTCAAAAGATGGTTGGTATTGCACATACAACATCACCTCATGCTATAATATATGGAACACCACAAGAGAGTTTAAGGTCTGGTGGAGCACCATCATCAAATATTGGATCTACAAAAGTTAGATTGAGTTCAATACAAGAATTAATTCAAAAGAGTGAAAGTACACAGGTTCAACAAACTGAAACTACTGAAACATCTGAGAATATGGAGTTGTATAGTGATCCAGTTGATGAGGCACAAACTCAAATTGATACATCAGGTGGTAGCACACCTCCCCCAAGCTCACCACCACCAAGTTCACCACCAAGTAGTGGTTCATCAGGTGGAGGTTATGGATATTAATTATGTCTAAAGGTAATGAAGCTAGAGTATTAGATGTATTCGGACCTAATTTACTCATTGAAACTAATGGTCCTGTGGGTGTTGGTGGTGGTGTTGCGTACCAAATCTATTCAGTTAATGATAAAGATTACAAGTGGCAACAGGCATTACATCAAAGTGGTCTTGCTACTATGGAAGCAGATGGTAGTTTAGAAATACAAACAGGAGCAAAAAATAAAGAAGGAGATGTTAGTTACGTTGCGATGGCACATAATGGTGACATGGCGATGACTGCTGAAAATGGTTGGGTAAGAATATATGGAAGAAATATTGTTCTACAAGCAGCAGATGAACTTCATTTACAGGGAAATACAGTTAAAGTAGGAAATAAAGCGAATGAAACCCTTATTTTAGGTAGACGTATAGAACTTGGAGATGAAGAACAGACAAAGGAAGTTGTAGTTCCAAAAGGTAATAGAATTTCAAGAGAAAATGGTAATATATTTTTAAAAGCTTCCAAAACTGGTTTATCTGGTGTAGGGGGACTGGCAATAGTTTCCTTTATAGTATCAAATACACAGTCATTACTAAAACCTGGTGAATTTAAGGGTGGGAGGAGTCGTCGTTAGATAATGGATAGACCTACCAGTTCAGATCAACAATTTGAGAACGTATATATTTACGGAAAACTCAACTATGATTTTGATAAAGATGATATCACATTTGGAAATGCAACTTTTACAGGTGATATAAATCTTGATGAGATAACTTGTCGCAATGCGAATGTCACAGGAGTTGCAACAGTTACATCTGCATTATATGTGAATGGAAAACTACATGATGGTGATGGTGATTTTGGAACAGCAGGTCAATTATTATCATCAGACGGAACAGATTTAAACTGGATAGATGCAAATACAACAAGTGTTGCAAACTCAATCAATGTAGGAACAAATCTTAACTCTACAAATGCAGACCAATTTGTCACTTTTGTTGAAAATAATAGTGGTAATAATCCAATTCGTGTTGACGCAGGTATAAAATATAATCCAAGCACAAACAGATTAACTGCAGGTTCATATGCAGGTGACGGATCTGCACTCACTGGTATAGAGGCATTTGTTACTGGGATGATTATATTATGGTCAGGAGCTGCTGATGCAATTCCATCAGGATTTGTTCTTTGTGATGGGAATAATAATACACCAAATTTATCTGGTAAATTTGTGGTTGGTTATGATGCAAGTAATGGTGATTATGATGTAAATGATACAGGTGGTGCAGAAAATGTGACTTTAAGTATTGCTCAAATGCCTAATCATAAACATGATACATCTGTAGATAATACAAATCTTTTCCCTTCTAATGGTCAGACAAGCATAAACTTTGGTGGTGCTGGTGGATACCCTGCAACCACATTTACTATGAGTACGACTGGTGGTGGACAATCTCATGAGAATAGACCACCATACTATGCTCTTTGCTACATTATGAAAACCTAGTTGACATGATTAGTATATTTGCATTATAATATAAATATTGTGGTTAAAATAGTAAAATGGAGAAAGAAAAAACTCCAGTAGAAAGATTGCATGATGATATCCGTCGAGCAATCGAAAAAATAGAAGACGATGTGGATGAGATTGTGCGTATCCATTGCCACGAGAATGATGATGCAGGCTAAATAGTTTACCTGCTTA
>VTLG01004853.1_pt1 | contig 12927 bp, 18 predicted proteins | sample 4694571 | NCBI WGS metagenome assembly VTLG01 (sample SAMN12604809, study PRJNA352737) | marine metagenome | biome: ENVO:00000447; feature: ENVO:00000209|ENVO:00000569|ENVO:01000036; material: ENVO:00002151; isolation source: viral sequences binned using virsorter ... | reverse complement strand
AGGTGTCAGTAAGGGCCACATCGCTACTAGCAAAGCCGCTACGAGTAGTTTGAGTGGCAGATACAATCGGAACGTTCGCCTCAACTGCGAGACCCCGTAATTCTTCTGCAATGGCTTTGATGTAAGAGTAGGAGTTGACCGATGTGTTTCCTCTATATCTGGATGACGCACAAATATTAAGATAGTCTATGAATATTATATCAGGTCTAAATGATTTTTTCAATGCCAGTTCATTTAACAATGCTTTGAAATGTCCTGAATGTGCTGATGCAGTAGGATACTCCTTTATAATTAAAGTTCCTTGAGTTTTCTTGGCAAGAGTAGTTACCTTACTCTCAAACATTGGTTTAGGTAAGTCTGTGATCTCCTGAATATTAACATTCAAGAGATTCGCATCAATACGCTCCGCAATCTTCTCCTCTGCCATCTCCATCGTGACGTAGAGTACGTTGCTCCCGTTAGCGAGACAGGAGCTAGCCATATGACACATGAAGAGAGACTTACCAACACCTGTACCAGCGAGAGCGATGTTAAGAGTCTTATTAGGAATACCGCCTTTCGTAATCTTGTTGAAATACTCCAAGTCAAATGGTATTTTATCCTCTTTCCTATGATATGATTCATACCTTTCTTCGTAGTCTTTTAGATAATCATGACCAATATTATTATCAAACGATACTGCTAGAGCGTCAGAAAGAATGCTAGGTATAGCGTCTCGTCCTTTCTTATCATCTTTTCCATCTGCTAATTGGATGGATTCCATTAATGCTAAGTATATAGCACGATCCCTACACCATTTCTCACTTGTATTAACTAACCAATCTTGATCTGCAGGAGCATCATCAAGGACTCCTATCAGTTCCTTTACCTGTTTATAAATTTCTTCATTAACATCCTCACGTTTCTCTACCTCAATATAGAGTGCCTCTTTAGAAGGTAACTCATCATACTCAGTAATAAATTCTGATACTTCCTCAAAGACAATCTTCTGAGAAGGTTGCTCAAAGTAATCACCTCTAATAAAAGGTACTACCTTCCTAGCATAATCTTCATTATAAAGAAGACTTCGTAGAACCAATAGTTCAACATTATCCATAGTGAAGATAAGTGCTCATAATGTACTTAGTGTTACTGATAGGTGCTTGACCTTCATGAGGATATTCCCATGTAGGTGGAAAGACAGTAACGTATCCCTGAGTTGCTCTAAAAACTTTTCCCTGAAAAGGAAATGTAGTTTGTCCACCAGCAGGAACAGAGTTCAAATAGAATAGCATAGCAACGCAACGTTTGGCAGATGCGTAGTTAGCAATGTCAACATGCTCATCAAAACGATCATCACCACCAGTCTCATATCTCTTAATCCTAAACTGCTCAAAGTACTTGGCAGATGGAAGATACTTTGCTGCTGGTACATCTCCTTTATAGAGATCCAGAACATCTATAGCATATTGAACAAGAGTTGGAACTATCTTAGCATGATGCTCGTTTAAATTCAACTGTGTGAATGTTGGTTTCGCTTGATTGTCCACACGTTCATGATGTTGAACATCATTCTCAAACAATTCGACTAAGGCATCACAAAGATCATCAGGTAAAATCTGATAACTATGTACCATAACCGAATTCCTTCTTCGCACACTCATCAAGAGCTTGCATCACTTCCGGCGTAAAATACTTTTCAGGATTTTCGAGAATAGTTTTCGGATAAACCTTCCCCTCTGGCGTCTCGATTCGGTTTCCAACTCGTTTAAATACTTCGTATTTTTCTCCAAGTGAGAGTAATCCGTAATAGGGGTCCAACCCCCTGTCAAAGGAGAGTCGTACTTCGACACGTTTTCCCTCCTTGCTTAGCCTTGATTTATGAGTCTCCGCTTTGATAATATTTCCGATGACTTCTTTTCCATCCTTATCCTTTTTCTTTCCGAGATAAATGATCGAACTCGCTGCATATTTAAGTCCCGATCCTCCGCCCATCTCTTTAGTTGGTATGTAAGCTCCGACAACATCGTACGTGTGGTTAGTAACAATCATTGGTATTTTAAGCTTACCAAGCTTTAATGTCAAGATCCTGAAAATACTCTTAACAACTTGAGCACGTGTCATGTCACGAGTCTCCTTGCCAGCAGAAGCATCTTCAATTTCTTTGGTCGTACTCAACATCCCTAAGGAGTCAAGAACGAACAACATTGGAGGACGATTATCTTCATCCCCTAACTTATCTAGGATTTTTATACTTTGCTCTCTGAACTCCTGCACTGTAGTGACAGGAACAATAACCATTCTAGAGGAGTCTATACCCCTCTCTTCAATCATTGACTTAGTAATTGCTGACTCAGATTCAAAATAAATGACACCGCCCTCAGGATTATTAGCCAAGAAAGACTGCACAACGCTAAGAACAAAGAAAGTTTTACCCGTGCTTGACTCACCCGCAAGCGCCGTAATCTTGTTCGCAGGGATCCCGCCATATATCGAACCCGATACCAGTGCGTTAAAGATAAAACAGCCAGTATCGATAAAGCTATCACAGTCGCCCGCTGCAACACCATCAGAAACGAGTCCAGCATACTCATTGTCAATCTCCTTTACAATAGTTTTGAGGAAGTCCATTTTAAATACCTAAAAGTTTACGCTGACGATCAAAATAGTTATTGAGTATCCAAGAACTACTGTTCATCTTGTCTTCACCACCTGTACCATAAACAAATTCTACTCTAGGATCATCAGCATAACCTTGTGCTTCTGGTATGTTGGTCTTAGTCCTATCACCTCCGTTACAGAAAACAACTCTTTCAGAGATTTCTAAACATTTAGCGATAGCACCAATAGCAGAATCATCAGCATCATCCCAAGAAATGACAGCATCTACCATATCAAGATGACGGATGATCTCCGCACGTTCTATCCATGGTAAAAAATATTGTCCCTTCTTACGTGTCAACCACTCGTTAGTATTGATTCCTACTACAAGATAGTTGGAGAGATCCTTTGCCCTCTCAAAATATGATATATGTCCACTGTGGATTGGGTCAAACCCACCAGTAACCAAACTCACTTTTTTAAAAAACATTAAATAACCATCCCCTTTTCTTCACGTAAAATTTTCTTGTAAGGACCATCGGGATTTGCATCCCTAACTTCTTTAACCTCCTTTAAAAGATGGTACAGTCTAGCATCCCCACCTAAGGCGAGGGCCTTAACTATTGTCGATAAATCAGCGTCGTTAATAGGAAGATCCATTAGGAAAAAAATGATTCCAGGTTTACAGTTTTCTCTGAACTCCACCCAATAGAGTCGAGAATAATCTTAAGAGGTTCCAAGAATGACTTATTAAATTGTAAGTCATGATCAACGTATTTGTCCAGCCCCAATTCCTTGGGGAAGTCCTGTATAAATGATATCACATTTTCATGCGTTGGGTTGGGTTTTGTAAGATAACAAAACTTAATTTTCTCACCGTTCTGGATCAGTGAATACTTATGATCCAACTTACGATCCTTTATGAAATGATTATATAACAAAGCTCCACGACAATGTATAGGCGTTCCCTTCGCATAAATGGTGGACGACGCCTTATACTTCTCCACGTCAGAAACGGATCGTGGAAAAGCAATATCTTCAGGTGGCATTTTATAGAACTTCTGACGACAATCATCAATAAACTTGATGACATCATCCTCCGTCCCTGTCATGATCTTATTAAATGCATCCTTTAACATCTGGCGACAGGGAGCTGGAGTTGAAGACTTCACAGCTTCAATACCCATCACCTTCAACTTAGGGTTCTCATAACGAACTCCTTCACTATCCCACACGTTGAGGATGTATCTTTTTTTAGCAGTCCAGATGCCACGGTCAGCGATATTCTCTCGCTTCATGAACATCTTCTGCTCATAGGCATTCACATAAGACGCAAGTTCAGCATACGACTTTTCAATGAACGGTTCCAGTTGCTCCTGACACGCTTTATCCAGAAAATTAACAATTTTTGTCTTATCAACATCCTTGTCTTGACCAAAGATAGTCTGAACAAGATGTCCCAGATTGAGATATATGGAATCAGTGTCAGAAGCGATGACATAATCTTTTTGGTCTGTCTTAAGCAATCTATTTAGATACTCATTCATCTTGTTCTCTATCCATCTGATAGAAAACTGTCCTGAAAGCGTAATAGCTTCAGCATTCTCTAACTTATAATACCTAAAATAATTATTGCCAATAGCACCATAAGCAGAGTTAAGTTGTATCTTCTTCGCCATCTGAATATTATTACATCTGGCAATCTCTTTCTCTAACTTCTTACTTGGTGTATGCTCATACTCCTGTTTAGCAGCAAGCATTCGCTTCTTAAATATAACTCTCTCACCATATATCTTATCCATCAACTCCGGAAGAAATCCTTTCTTATCCCTACGGTACTGTGCTCCATTAGCAGCAACAGCATACTCATCACCAATCTCTACCTCTTTCTTTAGAAGCCTCTCAACGCTTGCGCGGGGATGTCTAGTCTCCCTGAGGGTCTCCGGGCTGATATTGTATTGCATAATAAGATGAGGATACAAGCTATTAAGGTCAAAAGAGACAACCCAATCATAGCTTCCTGGTTTCGGTTCTTTGACATACGCACCTGCATACTTGTCGGTTTTATCAACACTTTTGCGAGGAGGAATTACTATGTTCCTTCTCTTAAGATAGTTATATATTATTGAATCCCATGTCCGGACTTGATAGAACACATCAGTAAAGTTTACCTTTGCGTCATATGCCATAGTAAGAGCAAGTTCAATGAGTTTCATCTTGTCTTCCAGACGGTCAACAAGTTCAACGTCCACCACGTTGTACTCAACAAACTTCTGCCAGTTTCCAGAGTAAAACTCCTTAAAGGTATCAAACTCTGAGTGATCTAGTTTCTTCTGCCCTAACTCAACTTCAGCAATATAATCAAGACGATAGGATTCTCTATTAGTATAAGTGAATTTCTTATACAAGTCAAGGTAATCGAGTTGTGTGACACCTCCTATGTCCATTTGCACATGTCTTCTACCCTTAATATAAACTTCTCCCTCTGTCACCAATCCCCAGGGTGACAAACGCTTCATCAACTTCTCACCTAGGACACGCTTCAAACGTCCTGCAATATATGGTATGTCAAATAGTTGTACGTTCCATCCAGTAATAACTTCTGGAGTATATTGCATCCACCACTCAATAAACTTATTGAGTAATTCAAACTCATCCTTGCATGAAATATAACTGTGATTATCCTGCTTAATTTTATATGGACCAACACCCCAAGTTATAATCTTCTTAGTACTATAATCCTGTAAGGTAATACAAAGAACCTCCTCAATACAATCCAATACATCAGGGAACCCCTGTTCTGCAGTGGTCTCAATATCAAGAGTAACTAACTGAATCTTTGATATATCAAACTTAATCTCATCCTGAGGATACTTCTCAGAAATATACTGATAGATATACCTCTCGTTACCGTAAATATTAAACCCTTCTACATCCTGATACTTCTTATAGAACTCCCTACAATCACGTACATACCCTGGTTGAATAGGTTCAACTGGTTTCCCATCTAATGTATGATACTTAGTTTTCTTCTTCTTAGCATCAACAAATAAAGTAGGACGCCATTCTTCCCTATCAGTAAACCGCTTCCCATTATCGTATCCACGAACAAGAAACTGGTTTCCAACGAGTTGGACGTTTGTATAAAAGCGCATTAATCAAATACGTCTTCGTATTTTGCTAGTAGGGTTGTCTTGGGTTCGACCAAGGTTAATATTTTATCAGATGATATCATCACTTCGTTCTGATTTGTTATATTAAGTAACCAAGGCTCAACAGTACCTTCCTTTGTAACCACATATGGTTCAAGCAACTTACAATCAGGTTCACCTAGTTCTGTGCCAACTTCTTCAAGAGTCGCTATCAGTGTTATTCCCGTTGTCAGGACTACCACTCTCGCGTCTTTCTTCGATGCCATTTACTTTTTCCTCATAAGAGTCTTTTACTTCATCAACAGGATCTACCAAGGTCACAACCCAATCTGGATTAATTGGTATGTCCTTCTCCTTAGATAAAGGCATCCAAGGAAAGAATGTTAACCCAACTTTAGCAGGTTCATTTGTCTCTGGTATATCAGACTTTTCAAGAGTGACCGTATAAGGACTCTTGGCAAGATAAGCTGCTACCTCATCATTCTCACCGACTAGTTCATGCCAGTCAGCAATGACATCTTCACCAGATTTTAGTAGTGCTAATTTAACTGTCATAGGAATATTGTAGCATAAAAAAGGAGGGGATGCAACCCCTCCCTATGTATTAAAGAAACTCCTTCCTGGAGTGATGGTCCGGAACTATTCTCCCCAACTCAACCACGAGGAGTCCGTCGTTAAAGCTGACGGATCTAACCTCCGTATCGTCGGCGAGCGTCCATTCTCTGGTAAAGGAACGTTGGGCCAGTCCTTTGTGGACAAATTCTCCAACATCCTCCGATTCTTCTTGCTTGCCTTCCACATGTAGTTTTCCAAACTCCGTGAAGACTTTGATGTCATCCTTTTTGAACCCCGCAAGGGCGACTTCGAGTCTCGATTCGACATTGTTTATTTGAATAAGATTGAATGGTGGATAGTTGGAAGTGTGTGATACGTTAAAAAATCTGTCTAGGTAATCATCATTGATTCCTATGCTGTTCTTCATGATCTTATCCATTAACTCTGGAAGATCAGACGAACGGTACCTTACTAGGTTACCCATAATAGTAGCTCCTTAAAAAGCGAGTTTGTGTTTTGTTGTCCCTTACGGCGACATACTAATTATAACACTTTCAGTGTCTTTAAAGGAATCCACATTGTACGTAAAACCCCCCATTTTCTTTACTGCTTCCCCCAAAGAGTGGTCGTTTCCACCCTCATCCATCATATCACCAAAGAAATATAGTTCATCACCTGTAGTAAAATCTCTTAATATTTGACTTTTATCAGCACCCTTAGGTCCAATATCAAGACCAGTCTGTCCTCCAACTGCCACAGTTAAATTAGGGAACTGGTTTCTAATTCTCTCTGCTATGTCCTGTCTCTCATTAGTCTGTCTATCCCATTTAACATACTTATCCCTACCAATGAAAGGATCTTCTGCCCTACCAAGAATAGTAAAATTGACACCACCTGGTCTTGTCTCAATATGATTTCCATTACGAATCATAAACTGGCTATAATTTAATTCATCATACAAGAATGATCTTACATCCTCAGGTAATTTCCAATCATCTCTATAAACATTCTTATCACCTTCATACACATCAGAACCAGAGCAGTTATATACTCTCTTACATTGATTGTATATTTCTGGAGTAATTTGTTCCAAAGTCTTTTCCCTGTCACTACCTGTGACAAGGTAAACATCATTTTCCCTAGCAAAGTTAGAAAAGATAGGGAAGAATTCACCGGTGATTTTCCTCCGACTAGGTGTCAGAGTACCATCAACATCAAAAATAAATTTTTTCAATTACTTTTCAGGAGAAACTTTTTTCTTACCAATATTATACTTGGTTTCTAATGTCCACTCATCCTTCTCTTTAAATGCGAGAACTTTAATCTGATTAAGAGGAGCAATATCAGAAATAGAATCTGCCTTAACTACTTCTATAAGACCCCAATCAGAAAGAAGTTGAGTAATACGGTTCCGACGCTGAACATCATTAGAAGTAAGGTTAGCATGCTTACCGTCTAACGCAAATAATTCTTTAAAATGAACAATATAATATCTTCCCTGCTTATGCAGGATATGACATGATTGATATAACTTCTTTTCCTTGCGCGAAGCTACACCAATTCTGGTAAGAGTTTCTCTGACTTTTAGAAAATCATCTGGTTCATTGAGTTGAACCTCTACCATTAATTCCTGATTCCAATTGACCTCAGGTTCCTTCACAACACTCATCTCATTCCTCCGGTTTCAAGTCGCTTTTTAATGTAGTCCAGTTGTTCGTTAGTCAGAAGTCTTAAAGCCTGTAATGCCTTTTCATTGGAGTAACCATAATATTTTTTAATAATATTAAGGTTGTCAACTTTGTCCTTTCTTAGCCAGGGTGAGAATCTCTTCCTTTTCCTCAGACTATTTAGAAAAAACTGATATTGCATATCCTTATCTAAGTTAGGATGCAAGTTCATTTCGTTAGCATAAAGTACGGTGTCAAAATGTCCACTAAGACACCGATTAACAATATAAGCAGGGTAATCCTTAATACAATCTGGATCATCATAAGTCAAATCATCCTTATTGAAATTGACAGAGTTCAACCAATCTTTTAATTCCATTATTTTGTAAGCTCCTTGATTTTGTCTACCCAATACTCTCTATCCTCATCAGTTATCCAAGGATTATGTCTTTGGATCCATGCATGTTGCAACCATTGTTCAGGAGTCCAATCTTTCTTTGGTCCTTCATAATCCTTTAAACTCATCGGATAATCTCCATATCAGAACCAGGTTCCCATATCTCTAGTTTAGTACGAACTCTTCCTTCACGTGTAAGTTTGTCATATCTCTTAGACGCTTTCTTCTTCCACCAATCAATTGCTTGTTGTGCTGTATGTCTAAAGTCTCCAAGATAATATCTCTTCTTCTCAGTAAGCGACATAGCATGTTTGATACATGCATTAAACTCATCCAACTTATCTAAACATTGATGATACATTAGACAGTTTCTAGTAATTGAAATCATCTTAGTCTGTATCTTAATCTTCTTAGATGACTTATCTGCAGAGATAAGACGTTCCCCATCATTCCTTTCATTGAACCAACTAAAGAATTCACGGAATACATCATCATGGAATAAGGGAAGAAACTTGCTCTCAGTGTCACCTATATGCCTCAGGAAGGGTTTCAATCCATCATACATGGACATTCCCTTGGTTGTTCCATATAAAGAGGTTGTCTCAAAATATTTTAAATCAGTACCATACTTGTGATCAAACTGACTCTTCAGTTCATAAGATGATGCCAAAAGAGCAAGCAACTTACCACCAAGATAATTGTATCCAAAAGGCTGAGTAGGAACAATGTTAAAACCCATGACAAAATGAGGATTAATTTCCTTAAGGGGTACAACCCTCTTAAAGTAATCGTTACGAGGTTTGCTATTAATTGTAGGGGAACCAAACCTAACAACCCCAACTATCTTTTTTGTATTAACTTCTTCTACTATCCACTTATGAGTACGTCCTGGTATTGCTTCCTCTACTGCATTAGATGCTGTAAGATTTAATACCTCAGAGTACATCCATTGGTTATACCTATGTGTCATCTTAGCACGAGTATCAACCACATGAATTGCAAAGTCCATCTGGTTAGGATGCATATCAAACGAATCAAACATATCTTCCTCGGCACTAAAAAGATATCCAGGTCTATCAGCGACCCGTTCTTTCTTTACATGCCTAAGATAATCATCAATCCGGTTGAACCGAGAATAATAATTAATAAACTTATCAGCAGCATAGATGGCATCTGATTCATTCAGTATCATTTTATAAGCATAGGATGATCTTCCCATTGATTCTCAAATGGACTTTTCCAATGATATTTTGGGACACCTATGTCCATTCTTATGGGAGCATCTAATACCTTCTCAAAACTATCTGCCATTCTACGGAAACCACTTCCCACATATAACTGACCAGCAACAACTGCAACAGTTGCTGATCCCCAAAAGAGATAATAAAACCGAGACTTAACTTGTGCTCTAAGTTTTTCTTTTTTAGATTTTTTCATTCCTTGATAAGTCATGAGTTTAATACAACAATAAGTCTAATAACCATCCCCAAAAATAAAAGATAGTAAGTCCACATGATAGTCATTCCTATCTTATTGTGGCGGGATCCTCTTACATACCGAACTTCACCTTGACGGTCCCAACCATCAACCATGTACTCACTTGGATCAATCTTTCTCATTTGAATTCACATTCACACATTATTTCAGTGAGCGCAGCCAAGAGGTTAATTTCTTGGTCAGCAACGAAAGCAATCTGGTACTGGTACTTGGCAATGATAAGAACAGCAACAGGAATACTAGGGGGAACCACTGCATCAGTGAGAGATTCATAGACACGGCGTAGGATAACCCCAGGATCGTTATCGAGGTTACTAACAACCCACTTACGCACTTCAGTGAAGTTCTTCTCCTTAAGTTTTCTGATGAGATCCGATGTCTTGACATCACTAAACTCTGCTAAGATCGATGTATCAATTGTGCCACTAGCACTATACCGTTGACACTCATTTAAGACTCTCCTCCAATCTGGAAAGTGCTTGTTGATGAGCTCAGCGAGTACTTTCTTCTCAGCTTCAATCCGCTCAGTGTCCAAGATGGATACAAGGCGTTTGAAGAACTCAGCCGCAATTGCTTGCTTTTGTTTTCCTGAGATTGAAAACTCAACGACTGCACAACGTGAATGGAGGGGTTCAATGATTTTGTTTTTGTAATTGCAGGTGAATATGAATCTGCAATTGTTATAGAACGCCTCAATATTCGCCCTAAGTAAGAGTTGTACATCATGTGTAGTGTTGTCTGCCTCATCTATAATTATAACTTTATGAGTCCCAGTTGCTGACAATGAGACAGTAGAAGCAAAGTTCTTTGCCTGATTCCTTACTGTATCCAGGAACCTACCCTCATCAGACCCGTTGATGACGATATAGTCAGCACCCAACTGTTCACATAATGCCCTGGCAATTGTAGTCTTACCACAACCTGCAGGACCAGAAAGGAGAAGATTAGGAATCTCACCTTTCTCTACAAACTCCTGAAAAGTATTCTTAATACTCTCTGGTAGAATGCATTCTTGAACAGTCTTAGGGCGATACTTCTCTACCCATAAGAAATCACTCTTCATAACTAGAATCTGGTTCTAGGGCAATGTAATATTTCAAATCATGTTCACGACAAGTAAATTTAGATAAAAGTTTCTGAGAAACTACTACATCATATGAACCAGGAATCAATTTAATATTCTCAACCTTAAAGTTAAGAACAAACTTACCGTCAGTTTCACCTACAACAACAGCAAAAGTATTGGAGGTTTCATTCTTCTTGTCTCTTACAACAAGTTTAACAGCACCATCCTCACCAATAGCAGACAAGTCTGGTAATTGATAGATACCTGCTGCCTTAAGTAACTTATCTAATTGTTCTGTCTTCAATTCAAAAGAAACATCCTCAGTAGGAAGTTCAATTGATTTGTCTGGAGGACAAACAATTACATTAGGATCAGCAAAGAAATACTTTGAACGAGATCTACCTTCTTTAATGACAACAAAGTTATCATTCTCAAAATCCAAATCAGGATTATTATGTAAGGACAATCCATTCAGGAATTGGTTCAAATCATAGATACCAAAATCCTTTGGCAGTTCCTCATTGATTGTAGCCTCTGCAAGGATATTCTTCATCACACTAATGGTGCGAAGAGAATTTCCTTTCTTGAATAGAATCGACTGATTGATATTACTGAAGTTCTTCAGTAACGTCAAAGTTGAATCAGAAAGTTTCATAACCACGGGTCGTAATTTCATCGTTTGTGTTGCCACTGAAATAGTATAACAGAAGGCAGTAATGCATTGCCTTTAAAATATCTCTCTTCGCTTGTCCCTTCTTATCATACCGACTCAAATACTTTATGGCATTAGAGCGGCAAAAAGACTCTGCATCCCCGACGGAGTGGATAAGATCGAGCGTCTGGACATTGGATCCTTCGTTGGTATAATGTCCAGAATACGTTGAAGCAACGTAGTCCGAAAGATCACTGAGTCCTTTGTCTTCTTCATACTTTCTGTGTCCATGTTTATCAAGGTCAGGTTCAGGTTTGTTTAGATACTCATCCAAAGGAACTCCTGGTTGTCTGTAAGGTGGTCTTTGAACAACCTCCTTATCAAGAGTACCTGCCTTACGACGGGTTACCGTTTCTCCTCCATCAGGTGATTCATACACATAGTTTCTTGGGTCATCTGGGTTGGAGGTATACTCATAACCTCCATTTTCTTTCACCCATTTACTGCCTTCTTCAGCAGTTTTGAAATTGTTCATAATGGGGTACTCATCATCAAGTGTTCCGTTCAATACATCATGTAATAGACTCCAGGAATTAATCATATCATCCCTCCTGCTGAATGTCAACTTCAGCATCTACCTTGTCATAAAGATCAAGGAAAGCCTGCTTAGTCTCATCATCAAAACGATTTAAGCAAAGTTGAATTGCCTTTACCTTATCGCCAAAAATGGAATAAGCACGTAGAATGTGAACAAGACGACGAGTGCTAATAACCTCATCAATACCTCCATCATAAAATGTTTTGCGGATAATGTCTGCCCAGTCAGCAAGTCTAGCACAGAACTCTTTATCTTCACACAACTTATTAAGAATATTAGTTTCTATCTTAGTGGAAGGATACTCCTGTTCAAACGTTAAAGCAAATCTCTCCAGGAATGCTTCATTAAGTACATTAGTACCAATAAACCTACCGTCGTCAGATCCTTTACCCTTTGTATTAGCAGTAGCAACAACATTAAATCCTGCCTTTGGTTTTACATACTTACCAATCTTCTTCAAGAACACCCCTTTACCTTCCAGGATACTCTGTAAGCACAAAATCTTATTGGATGCCAGATCTATCTCATCTAGAAGGAGGACAGCTCCCCTTTCCAGTGCTTCGATAACTGGTCCATTATGCCATACAGTGTCACCATTAACAAGGCGAAACCCACCAATAAGGTCATCTTCGTCGGTTTCAATTGTAATATTGACTCGGATACATTCTCTATTTAACTGAGCACAAGCCTGTTCTACACTTATTGTCTTACCATTACCAGACAATCCAGTAATGAACGATGGATAGAAGATACCAGACTTAAT
>VTLG01013624.1_pt1 | contig 12928 bp, 15 predicted proteins | sample 4694571 | NCBI WGS metagenome assembly VTLG01 (sample SAMN12604809, study PRJNA352737) | marine metagenome | biome: ENVO:00000447; feature: ENVO:00000209|ENVO:00000569|ENVO:01000036; material: ENVO:00002151; isolation source: viral sequences binned using virsorter ... | reverse complement strand
ACCCTAGTCGATGAGCCTAATCTATCTGTATCAGTGCCACTAGACCCTAACAACAGACACTACGCAGAAATATTAAAACAAGTAAAGGAAGGCACACTGACCATCAAGGACGCTGACTAGTGTTTGACCCAATCACCATATCAGCAAGTCTTAGCGTAGCATCTGCAGCATTTAGTAACATCAAGCGTATGTTTCAGGCAGGGCGAGACTTGGAAGCAATGTCACAAGACTTGTCACGGTGGATGGGAGCAGTCAGTGACGTAGACAACGCACACAAGTCAGCCAAAAACCCATCAATGCTACGTAAGGTTTTTAGTGGTGGCAGTATAGAGCAAGAAGCCATCGAAGCATATACTGCTAAAAAGAAGCTAGAGGAACAACGCTATGAGCTAAAGCAGTTTTTGATGTTCACATATGGCAGTAAGTCATGGGACGATTTGCTTGCAATGGAAGGTCAAATACGCAAAAGAAGACAGAAAGAAGTATATGACAAGCAAGTGTTCAGAGAGAAAGTTATAACATATGTCGTATTGGCAGTGGTTCTTGTTGTTGGTATTAGTGTTCTGGGTGGGTTTGTATACGGTCTTATGGGGTTCGACAGAGGTTGGTGGTAACTGCGTAAGAAAAGATGGTGGACAGTACACGTTTGAATGGCTTTGTGCAGACAAGTATGGTATAATAACTTTAGCACAATCAGACAACATTAAGAACTGTTACACCTGCTTTCTCAAGAAGTTTAGTGACTGGACATGGGAGCAAGAGAAAAGACTAGGCATACGTGAAGACCCAAAGTATATCACATGTCGTAGATACAAAAGAGTGCAAGCCAAGAATGGACAACAGGTGTGCTTGTACAAGGGAGCAAACGATACATATACGCTAGTGGTTGAAGGTCAGTGTCCAACAGAGTACCGTTGCAAATATGATCCTTTCGGTAAAGAACCTAATATAGACAGCGTAGTAGACTCACTCAATGATAAGTTTAAGAGGTAACGATGGAAATAGACCCAGTAATATTTTGGAACGTAGTGTTGACACTTATTATAGCTCCTGCAGTGTGGGCTTTTCGTAACATGATGGCAGAGATAAAGCGTATAGACATACTGCTAAACAGAACACGAGAAGACTATGCATCACGAGCAGAAGTAAAAGATGAAATGCAACATGTAATGGAAGCATTACACAGACTAGAAGATAAACTAGATAGAGTATTAAGTAGAGAAAATAGATGATTACATTTCAAGGATTTAAACCGTCAGGATTAGAAAAGATAGCTAATGCGATGGGCTTTCAAGGTGAAGAAAAAGACTTTAAGAAGTTCTTAGAAGAAAACCCAGATAGACAGGCAGAGATGCTACGCTATCAGGACATAGCACGTAAAATGGTAGAGGGTGGCTATGTAAAGAAGATGAGTACAGGTGGTGGAGTAGATGATAGAATTTCTAAACCAAACGAGTTAGTACCAAAACCAAAAACTACTATCACAGACGTAACAGCTAAACGAGTCACAGATCCTAAGTTACCTACAGGTGCAGTGATAAATCCATATGGTGTGCCTACAGATGACAATCAACTTATAGATCCTGATAAATCTAAGCTAGGTGCTACACCCACAGGCACTGCTAGAGGTGCGTTAACAGAAGATGCAGTGGCAACTCCAAAGACAGATGCTTCTACATTCGATGCTACTACAAAATCAGATGAAGTAGATGCAGTTAATAAATCAATAGAGACAGCACAAGCAGACCCTAATGATCCAAGAGCAAAAGTAACAGCACAAGCATCTACAAAATCTTTAGTTGGAGATTTAAAAGCAGCTGAAGGTGTTGCTCACATAATAGATAGTCCTGCAAAGAGAGAGCTTGAAGCAGGTGAGATAGTAGATCCTGTAGCTAATGCAGAGAAAGCATCTAAGTTTACAGAAGAAGTACAGGCAGCCACTGCTACACCATCAGAGAAAGCTACTGTAGCAGGACAGTTAGCTACACTTACATCTGACTTTGATGCAAAGAATCCACCTGCATGGGCTGCAGGAGCATTACGAGGTGTTCAAGCTGCAATGGCTCAACGAGGTATGGGAGCATCTAGTATTGCAGGACAGGCTATGGTTCAGGCAGCCCTAGAGTCTGCCCTACCTATTGCATCAGCCGATGCACAAACTCAAGCATCCTTTGAAGCACAGAACTTATCCAACAGACAGCAACGTGCCATGCTTGCTGCCCAACAACGTGCTGAATTTATGGGCATGGAGTTTGATCAGGCATTCCAAGCAAGAGTTATGAATGCTGCAAAAGTTAGTGACATAGCTAACATGAACTTTAATGCAGAACAACAAGTCATACTAGAGAATAGTAGGGCTGTAAATACTATGAATCTTGCTAATCTAAGCAATAGACAAGCTCTTGTAATGGCAGAAGCAAGTTCACTAGCTAACTTAGATATGGCTAACCTAAACAATAGACAGCAAGCACAGGTCATGAATGCACAAAATTTCTTGCAATTAGAAATGACCAACTTATCTAATAAACAACAAACAGAATTATTTAAGGCTCAATCAATGCAGACTGCCCTGTTCAATGACCAAGCTGCAGAAAATGCAGCAAAACAATTTAATGCTACTAGTCAAAATCAGACAGATCAGTTCTTTGCAAATCTTGCAACTCAAACATCTCAATTCAATGCTGCCCAACAAAATGCTCACAATCAATTTAATGCAGGTGAAGCAAACGCAATGGAGAAGTTTAACAAAGAGATGCAGAATCAACGTGACCAGTTTAACTCAAAGAATAGATTGATTATAGATCAAAACAATGCACAGTGGAGAAGAGAAATAGCTACTGCTGATACTACAGCTATCAACAGAGCTAATGAACTCAATGCTACTGCACTACTCAACATGTCAAACAGTGCATACAATAACTTGTGGAACTATTACAATGACGTTATGGAAATGTCATGGGAAAGTTCTGAGAATGAAAGACAGAGAATTGTGCAGATGGCAATAGCACAGCTACAATCTGAAACATCTAAGGAGTTGACAGAGATGAAAGCAGATTATGATAGTGCTGTAGGTTTTGGTAGTCTAATAGGTACATTCTTGACTGCAGGAGCAGACAGTATAATAGGAAAGATGTTAATCTAATGAGCAGATATAGTCCAACAAATCCTGCCGCAGATGCTATTTTAAATTTAGAAGCAGTTATGAACAGGCAGAAACCAATGAAGATAGAGTCAAAAGCTACCAAAGGATTGGTGAGTAGAATGACTCCTACTGCTCCTGAAGCTAAAGATGATGCTATGAGCAGAGTAGCAGAGTATGTAAAACTCATAAGAGAACTAAGAGATAAGAATAAACAAGATGGATAACAGACAGATACCTATAGATTCACCTATTCCGGGAATGGGCATGACTGCACCTCTTGGTGGTAGACCTTGGCAACAGCCACCTCAGTTAGCAACTGTAGAGGATGCCATAGAATACTACATACCCAAGTTTGCAGACAGAGATTTTGCACCAGAGTTGTTAACAGTTATAGAGCTAGGTATACCACTAACTACTTTAGCTAACACTATGCAGTTAGCGTCTGTAATGGAAGGAAAACATAGTATAGATGTGGGTGTGCTTGTAATGCCTGTGCTTGTTGAGATGATGATTAACTTAGCTGAACAGAATGATATACCATACAAGAGTGGACTAGATCCAGAAAAAGAGGATGGCATCAGTAATGCTAGAATAGCTCTGGCTAAGAAGAAGGGTAAGATAGACTTAGGACAAGCACCCAAACCTGTGGCTGAGAAACCTCAGGAAACACTAGAGCAACCAACAGAACAGCCACCTATGGGCTTGATGGCAAGAAGGGAACAGTAGAATGAAGTTTATAACAGCATTAGGACTAGCTGCAGGTGGTGCTTCTAAGACTATTGGAGAGGGACTAGATAGAGAAGAGACAAGAAAAGCTAGAATATCCAGAGAATTACAAGCTCAGAACTCTATAAATGCACAGTTTAAACTGTATGGTCAAAAGAGAGAAGATGAAATAAATGATCAACTTCAAGATCTAATAGGTGCATATCGTGGTATGGATTTAAATGATGCACAGATAGCAGGTCTAATTCAAGGTGGTAATACTACACTAGAAGAAGTTAAAAAATATTATGATGTTGCACAAGCAAATGGTGCAAACTTTTCTTCTTTGCTAACAACTACCTACGGAGATGGTCTTACTGCAGAATCTTTTGATCAGCAAAGTTTTAACACTGCAACTCAAGGATTTTTAGACGCTAGACTTGGTCCTACTAGAACACCTTTTAAATCTCCTGTAACGGTAGGGTTTTCTGATGAATTAAGAACCATGATGAAAGCAGAAAAAGGACCAGTAGATTTTGATGAAGCCGTTATGCAAAATCTTAACAGAATTATGAGTATAACAGATAGAATAGGCACAGAAAATGAACAACCAAACGACAAAGACACTCTTAAAAAATTAGAAAAATACAACAAGACAATAATTAGAGAAAAATTAAAATCAGAAGGAGAAATAGGTGCAGGAGCAACGGAGAGTGCCATAGATTCAAGCGACAGAAATAGTATTCGTGCCACTTTAACAAGTTCAAAATCAAATTTATTTTCTGAGTTTGCAACCGTAGGTGTAGATGGTACTATAACTTCTTCTTTAAGTGGTACTTTTGATAAAGCTATGACAACCTTTGAGGAAGGTATTAAATTAGAAAATCAATACCTAGAAAGTATGAACCCAATAACAGGTAATGTTCCTTTGACAGCCTATAATGTAGCTATGTATAACGAGTATGCAAAAAACTTAGGACAAAAATTTCATGGGGACTACAAAATTAGGTTAAAAAACAGACTTTCAAATTTTGATAGAGGTGCAGCACCAAAGTATGATCAAAATTTAACAGGGTTACAAAATGATGTAAATTCAGGTGTAATAAAAAAAGGCACTGTTATAATGGTGGGTAACACACCACTTATATATAATGGTATACCTAATCTAAATGACCCTAATGCTTTTATAGATAGTGAAGACATTGCTGCAAGACCTTTGCCAAAACTATTAAGAATGAATGCAGATGGTCAGTATGAGTATTATACTCCAAGTTATTAATTATGAGTGGTGCATTACAAAGAGCCTTGGGACAGACAGGGCAACAAGAAGAAGATAAACAACCTGAGACTGGCTATATGGATATGTCAACTACTCCTAAAGATAAGGGTAGTGGTGGTGCTTTGCAGAGAGCTTTTAATGAAAGACCTCCCATAACCCAAGAAGAAAGTCAAGGTGAAAGCTCTCAAATACCTTCCTATGAAAATCCTAATGTAGAAAAGACAGAGTCCTCGTACCCTGAGTGGGGAATAACCAAGGGTAAATCTAGGACTGTTGACTATGGTGTTGATGTACTAAAGGGTCTTGCAAGAAGTCCTTTCGTAGCTGTATCAGAGGGTTTAAAATTTGCATCTGAGTTTGATGATGCATCTAAATCTTACCTAGGCACACTTGCTTGGGAAGATAGAGGTAAGCCGGGATTTGACATCCATGACCTCATACAATTTCCTGACTATATAACTCCATCAGAGTACAGGAAATTAAAAGATAAATATACTCCAGAACAATTAAGAAATACCAGTATGCTATTCAATCTATCAAAGAAGATAGATGAATGGTATAGTAGGAGCTATAACAAAACTAGGAAGTTTAGGTAAAGGTTACTATGTAAAAGAAGGTATAACAACTGCTGCATTTTTTGATCCTGATGAAGGTTTGTTTATGAACTTTATTGAGGATCTGTCAGGTACAGATTTTGGACTTGTATCAGATATTCTTGCTGTAGATGAAGATGATACTCAGTTTGAGAAAAGAGTAAAGGCATTTGCAGAAGGATATGGTATGGCTGTTGCAGGAACAAAAGCATCTGCCTTAATAGGAACTGTATTTACTGCTATAAGAGGTAAGAAGATAGCCATTGAAGATGCCAAGGCAGAGCTAGAAAAGAATGGTGAAGTGTCAGACGAAACTGTAGATAGAATAAATGAGAATGCTCAGATAATAAAAGATAATGGTAAAGAAGTGGAAGAGCTTATTGTAAGTGCAAGAGCTAATGCTACCACAATAGATAAGGCTAAAGGTGTAAGCAGAAGAACTCAGACTATTATAGCCAAGCAAGATGCAAGAGAAAAGATAGCACAAGAAAATAATGCAAAAGAAATAGATGCAGACAAGTCAACAAAGAAAATACATAATGAATTAGTAGAAGAGTTTGAAGCTAATCTAAGTATAAACAAAGGACTGACAAGAGAAGATGCTGACTTTACTCCAATAACAAAGGCTGTGGGTGGCAAAAGAGTGTTGGACACGGACTTGTTAAATCAAGCAAGAGAGAAAGCTTTGGCTAAGAAACAAGATATGCAAGAAAGAGTCACAGAAACTGGTGATATATACATAGAAGAAGGTATGATAGAAGACACAGAAGAAATATTTGACAAGGTCTTGAAGCTAGAAAACATAGATGCTCTAACCATAGTGGCTAAAGAGCTAAAGAAAGCCAGACCTGAGAACTGGAAAGAAACTAAGAAAGAAACATTTTTAGATGTTGATGGTAAGAGAAAGTCAAGAACAGTAAAAAAGACAGTCATGGAGAATATATTTGAAGCTGTGACTAAGAGAGGTACAGAAGATGATCCTCTCACTTTGGCAGAAGATCACCCTCTATGGAATGCACTAGATAAAGCAAAGTTATCCTTTGAGGATTTTACTCTTATGCATCTAGGATCAGCAAGTCTAGCAGGTAAGATACTTAATAAATATTCTCAGATAGCTAAGAAGGTAAAGCCAAAGAGTGTCAAAGAGCAGGAAGAACTAGATGAGATGCTAAGAAGACAAAGCAGAACTGCAGGTTGGTTTAGAAGAGTGGAGAATATAAGACGTGGACTTCTTGTATCTCAGATAGCAACTGCTGCCAGAAACTTAGAATCAGGACTCATAAGATCTCCTGTAGAAGCTATAAACAATATAGTAGAAACAGCAACTATGGACTTAGCTGATGGTAAGTTTATGTCAAACAGAGCATTGAAATGGAAGACATGGCAGGATAGCTTCACAGGTATGCGTTATGTATTATCTACAGGCAGAGAAGCTAAAGAGTTTACAGACTTAGTTCTTGGAGAAGACAGCACAAGAAAGTTTGCAACTCAAATGTTTAATACCATTAATGAGATACAGCTATCTACAGGTAGAGGTACAGGTTCTCGATTTGATGCTGTAGCTAGTAAACTAGAGGACTTTACACAGTTTCTAAATAAGCCTAACCAATGGCAAGACTTTATGCTAAGACGTGCCACATTTATGGGAGAAGCACAAAGATTATTTAGACTAAGATGGGATATAGATTTTATAGAGGAGCTACAGAATGGTAGACTCAAGGACATTCTTAGAGATTCGCAAGATCTAAATCCTACCAAGGGACAATACACAGCCCATGAAATCATAGCTGAAGCTACAGAGAGAGCTTTAGATCTTACCTATGCAAACGCACCTGAGTCTCCTCTTGGTAAGGCATTTGCAAACTTCATAACAAAAAATAATCTGACTGTTATCGTGCCATTTCCAAGGTTTATGGCAAAGAGTATGGAGCTTATGGCAGAAAACTCTGCAGGTGCATTGATACCTGTAGTGAGAAGAATGTATGGATTGACAGGTATGGGAGCTAAAAGACCATTAGAGGGACTGTCACAAAGAGAACACCGTATGATAGCACGTAATGCTACAGGTGCAATGGGTATAATGGCTGCCACCATGATGTTGGGAGATGAAGATAGGGGAGAAGATTATAAGTTAGTTCCTGTTGGCGATGGCACTGTAGTAGATGTAACTCCTCTGTTTCCTCTAAGACAATTCTTTTTCTTAGGTAAGATAACCAGAGACTACATGAAAGCAAGAGAAGATGTAGGGTGGTTCTCAGGGGGCAAAGAAGCTTTCTTCAATGCCTTTGATAGAAAAGAATGGGCTGAGACATTCCTTGGCACTAGCTTTAGAACAGGTGTAGCAGGTAACTTAGTGGATGAAGCTGCAAATTTATTCTCTCAGACTGATATAGAGAACTCTGAATGGTGGGCAAAGAATGGTGGAGCTACACTAGGTAATTATTTATCTACATTTCTTGTGCCAATGAATCAGGTTATTGATGCTCAGAGAGCTATGGGTATGAGAGGTACAGTATATAAAGAAACAGGTAAAGATCCTGAGATAGTGGACGCAGGTGGAGCTTTTGTTGAGGGATTAGTCAAGCCATTTAGAAAGTATGATCCCACAGGTGCATTCGTGGATGAAGAATCTATGCCAGTAAGAGAAGATCCTTTTCAAGAGGGCAAAGAAAAGGTAGCTCCTCTGGCAAAAGTTCTTGCAGGTATTAACATGTATACTGAGGACAGTCCAGAGGGTATGAAGTTAAAAGAGCTAGGATTTACCAAGTGGGAACTTAGCAGTAAGTCAAGTATACCAACAATAAGAAACTTTGAGAACAAACTTATACGTACTTATCTACCACAGATAGTCAGGGCTGCAGAAAAAGAAGCAAGTGTGTTTGAAAGAATGTACGAGCAGGACAGAGTGTCCTTGTCAACTGTGGGTGGGGGTAAGCTTTTTGGATTTGATACTGGCATAAGCAAAGAAAGATATGTAAAGAATAATGTCAGGGCTAGTATCAATAGAATGGTTGACATGCTTAGAAATGATCAACGCAGTTTGTCAGCCATTCCAGAACGAGAGAAGCAAGCACAGGTAAAAGCTATGCTTTCTTACAGAAGACTGCCTAGTGAAGCTAAGAACAAGGCATATTATAGATTTGTGGAAAGAGAAAACAGATCACCCTTTGACTTTACAGATGATCTGATTAATAGATTTCATCCTAACTTTAGTGAATACTCAGAAGAAGAAAGAAAGGTAGCCTTAGACAATCTTAAATTAAGAGACATGGCTACCCTTGGAGAGTTAGGTAAGGTTTCTAGGTAACTTTTTAAGAACCTCTTTTATTTCTTTTAGATTCTTCTCACATTCTCTTAGTCTGTGATTCATATCTGTGAGAAGTTCGAACATTGTCTTGGGTTCTCTGCTTCTTTTGTCCATGAAAGCCTTTGCTTCTTTTTCTAATTCCATCTCGTCCTCTATGTATGTTATCATAATAGGCTGTGTTAAAGCCACGTTCCCACTCTCTATATAACATAGTGTCGGAACTATAGGGGTTGCGAATCTTTCCATAAACAAATGCATCGTAACCTTTCATCCACTGTATCTTCAGTGGTGCATCATGTTTACCCAATCCTCTTTCTTTTCTAGATAAGTGTCTCATACTAAGCTCCTATGTCCACTATCTCACAACTGTCACCAGAACAGGCAAGTGTTTGTGAGGAATGAGTGTTATCTTCTTCTTCATAACTTTTAAATTTATCCCAATCAATATGAGTGAACTTACTGCTAAAATCATTGTATACAGCTTCTGTGCAATCCTGATAGGGTGCTTGCTGATAAGTATGATCGGAGTGTGGTAAGAACGATACACCTGACATCTCATCAAAGTGTTTGAATACAAACGCACCTACTTCCATCCATTCTTCATCACGCACTGACACAGTCACAGAAGGTTTATGCTCACACCAATGTCTCTGGTAGAGAAGCCACATCTCTAGCTGTTCGATAGCTGTCATGTCGTTTCTAACCACAGACTTCTTAGGTGACTTCATAGGAAAACTAAATACAGTTTGTGTATCAGGCTTCATGAAGTCAGCTTCACTTGGTATACCACTGTCCTTCATGAAGTTAGTAAGAGGATCTTTATTATCCCCCCTGACAGTCCTAATATAATAACTGCTATGACGAGGGTGGATACCACTGCTTGAGTCAACAAGCTGTGATACTGTGCCACTGGGTTTGACGCAGGTGATTGCTGTGCTTTGTGGGATTCCAAAGATTGCTGACCATTCTTTGTTTGTTTCAACTGCGATTTCTCTGAGTGCTGTGAGGGTTTTTTCAAGTCCATGTTTCTTTCCATTAGTTAATTCATTATCCATAATACCTGTAAGGCTAACTCCCAAGAGTCTTTCCTCTTCAGTATTCTTCTGCCATATCTTTCGCAAGTATGGGAACTTAGTGAGTGTAGCCTGTGCTGTGCCAAGTATAGTGGCAAGCATGACCTTCCTCTTCAAATCTTCAAACTTATCTTTCTCTCGTATCACAACCTCTGTAAGATTACAGAACTGATAGGGTCTGAGTATGATTTCACTACAAGGATTACAACCAAACTCATGATCAGCATCTCTTCTGCCAAACTTCTTTGCTTGTTCCTTTGCAGATATTCTATTAAATATACCACGTTCACCTGACTTAGACTCAACAAGAGATGTCCACTCTCGTAAGAATGTCTCTCCGTCAGGTTTGTCAGTGTAAACAACAGAGTTATTTGAAAGAGCCATCTGTGGTGCTGTCTCCCACCACTTGCCAGACTTTGCATGTCTCATGCGTCCATCAGATAGATTAGACAAACTGATCATGGCAGAACGTCTAACACCACCAGAAACTACAACTTCCCCAACCTTACACATAAGATTATGACAATCATAGCTAGATAGCTTACGACCTGCATTCTGTCTAAACAAAGCAACAGTAAAGCTAAATAAATCAATTAGAGGTGCAGGACCACTAGCTCTACCACCAAATACTTTGAGTCTAGCACCTGCAGGTCTTACATTTGACATATCCCACATGGGAACTTCCCCCATATATAAATGTCCTATAAGCTTGCGTAAGGCTCTTGCCCATCCTTCTTTGCTATCTTGTACTTTTATTACAGTGTCAACATGATCTAAGCTTTGTGGTATCTCTGGTAGCTGACTTACATATTGTCTTTCTACAGAGAAGCCAACACCTGTGCCACATAATAATATATACATGGCTTCATCAAAAGCTTTTGGATCATCGACAGGCAGATAGCTACAGTTATATCCTGCTGTATTATCTCTCTCAAGTGCAGGACCTGCAGTCATCAAGGCTCTCATAGAGGGCATAACTTCTAAATTAGTTATAGCATCAATAATCTGTGGTTTAGGTAAGTGTCCTTTTACTTTCTCAGTAATATAGTCCACATATCTTTGTACAGTTTCTTCCCATGTTTCTCTTCTGTTCTCTTCATCAATCCATCTAGCATATCTAGATATTGCAATAAATTTTTGATAATCGTTCATGTTACTCCTCCAATGTTATTCTAATATGTTTTACTTTTAGTCCATCAATATCATAGATAAACTCTTCTAAGGCTTGTTGTATCTCTTCACTAGGATCACCGTCAGCAGGAACAGGGTACTCGTCTTTATCTAAATCAAGAGTGAGATATACTTTAACAACCATTGTCCAACTCTATACCAAAGCTAGTATAGACATCCGTAGAATCTTTACTAGCCTTTTTTATTTCTATCAACTTATTGAGATACCACTGTGCTTTCTCAAGATCTTGCACACCATTCTTATATCGGTATCTCCAAAGATACTTAATAATATTACCCTGCAAATAATACTCGTATCCTTCACCTGTAGCTGACTGAATAGCTTCGATGCACTCTACACCATACTTATTATAATGTGGTGGATTATTTACCATATCTTTATCCTTACAATTCATTTCCCATTTTGCCATATTATGCACTCCCATTTAGTTTGTCTTTCATTGCTCTAAAGTCTACCTTAATTACATTACCTTGTCTACTAGTAACTGCAACTGGTGGCTTTTCTTTTGGTGCTTCCATCTCTGATCTAACTATCTCATATACTTTCTTAGCATGATCTTCGTCAGACCTAAGTAGGTCAATACTTACGAGTGTCATACGAGCAAAGAACATTATTTCATTAAAGTCTCTATCGGATAGAGGGTTTGCTATTGAGTCTATAACTTGTAAGTTAACATCACCTGTCCAATTGTTCTGGTGATCTAGAATAGGTTGCATTCTTATTAGAATGTCTTGGTCATCTAATTTAAAATGTAAATCTTTAAATCCGTCTTGTGTCATTTAAAACTCCTTATGATCTTTTTTCTTGGAAACTCTATGAGTTCAGGAAGTGGTTTCTTTTTACGTTCTTTAAGCCAAGGCTCTGGTATAACTCTATCATGATACAGGAACTGGTTCTTCTCGCACCAATCTCCATAGCTAGTCTTAGAACCTTTCTTAATCTTTCTTTTACTACTCGTAAACACAAAACGTATGTCTAACTTGGGGTGCTGTTTCTTAATACATATGTGTTTTCTTCTGTCTTCTACGGTGAAGAGTCCTTTTGTTTCTATTATAATACCATTAGGTAGCACAAAGTCAGGTGTGTAATGTCTATAAGCCAAGTCTTCCCACTCTATCTTGATGCCCTCGTAAATATATTTTACTTTTAGTTCATCAAGAAACTCTGAGAGCTTCACCTCAAGCCCACTACGATAGCCTAACTTACGTGCTACCTTGTACTGTTTAGAAGTGTATAACACTTACCATTTGTACCAGAGAGTAAAAGGACTCTCTAGTTCTTTTCCATACAAAGCTTTATGCTCCACTAAGAACGCTTCTCTAGCAGCATTATATGATGCATACTTCTTTTCATGGTATGCTTTTTTCATTTCGGCTAACTTTTTTTGAGTCATCTCAATTTGTTCAGCCATCTCTTCTAACGTAGGTTCTTTCTCTGTCATATAAGTTTCTCCTTTCTTATTTCAACATATGAAACAATCTTTGGTTCTTTTGCCTGAGATACCAGAGAAGGTAGCTCTTGCAAGTTAGTCCAACAAGAATGTTTAAATCTACAGAATGAGCATGTCGTTCCTAAGATTTTATTTCCTGTAGGCTTACCTCTGAATGTTTCTTCAACTGCATCAAAACATCTTTTGA
>VTLG01010089.1_pt1 | contig 12929 bp, 15 predicted proteins | sample 4694571 | NCBI WGS metagenome assembly VTLG01 (sample SAMN12604809, study PRJNA352737) | marine metagenome | biome: ENVO:00000447; feature: ENVO:00000209|ENVO:00000569|ENVO:01000036; material: ENVO:00002151; isolation source: viral sequences binned using virsorter ... | reverse complement strand
ATGACATCACATATCTCTGCTGTTATTGCCATTGTCCATAGTCAAGCCTTGTGCCCGGGCGCATCGACGGCATATCTCCCGAGGATTCTGACCGCTCGTCTGCGATTCTAATCTCCTCTAATATCTGCTCCAACTGTGCTTTCCAAAGGGGGACACGTTCATCAGACATCAAGAAATTCTCTGCTGCCAAAAGTGTTCCGTAAAGGTATGCATCAGGGTGAGACGTCAACAACCAATTCTGAGTGACAGAATCAGTCAGAGGAGGAATCTCTGCATAGTACTGCAGCTCAAGCGTGTATTCCTGATCAGGGGTCGGAACTAACTCCAAGGACGTTCCTACAATTGCAAAGTAACGAGGAGTCCCTGATGTGTCTCCCTGAGCCTGACGCAGGTCATCTGCAAGAGACGTGGTAACTTGCTCGAGACGTGCCGGGGGAGCAGTGTTAATCTGCACGTTCTGCATCTCCAGCAAGTCAGACGGAAGTCCAACAAACTGTGTACTGACAGTCGCTTGAGTGCGTGTGAGTTGCGAACGAGTGCGGAGGCGTCGGTTGAACTGAGACTCAGACAGATCAATAAACTCTGCGATCCGAGCTGTCAGATCAGTCCGATTCAACCAATTCGCAGCAGCAGTCTGTAACTCTGCATACGTTGTGATTGACACGTCGGCTACTTACGCTTTTTTGCTCCACGTTCTACTGCACGTTTTGCAATCTGTGCCATCACAACCCAATCTGCACTTTTACCGTTCAGACTCCTCTGATATTTAACAAGTACAGACCAATCAGGTTGCTCACCGTCCAGCATTGCGTCTACTTGTTCAATGAATCGATCATACATGAGTGCCCTTTTTAATAGATGATGTTTTCGTATTTGAACTGCGGGTTTGCGTTCACCCACTTTTTCAACTCTTTTGTGTCAAACAACCAACCATCCCGGATTGCTTGATCTCCAACAACCTCAGGCATCTCTGCAATAACTCGCAAAGGACGCTTTTTGTCAGCTGTTGTGTGTTCTCTGATGTAGTGCAGACCCTCAACGAGTGGTTGGAGGTTTTGGCGCTTGATCCAGCCAACGCGACCGTCAGGGTCTGCAACATACGCGCACACAACATCCCCACGGTGATCATAGATTGTGTGAGACATAATCGGCGTAGTGGGGGCGGTGTAATGCCCCCGCACTAATTACGCAGTTATACCTGCGTATGCATTGGTGAGATTCGTGCGAATTCCACAGCTATCGAAATTCGAACACTCCGCACCCCACTCTGCAATGAGTTGTTGTGCATCAGAATCCCCCTGCTTTGCGATCTGCTGCTTCGAGAAATTCCTCAGAAACGCGACCTTGAGATACTGCCAATCTGCCATGAGCAAATCAGTCCCTGCGGCGCCACTTGACCCGAATGTACCCATCGATCTAGAGGTGAGGATTTTCAAATCTCCAAAGTCAGATGCAACGATGGTGATATTGTTAGACACCTTTTCAGGGTCCACAATAACCTGCGTGCCGCTACGTCCTTGAAAATCCGAGATTTCCCGCTTCAACCCGGGTCCACAGACAACTGCCTTCATCTCTCCACCGTTCTCGTACACACTCTGTGCGAGTTCCATAAAGATTGATTCGGTCAGTTCCTCCGTTGCAGAACCCTCTGTGAACGCTGCAGTTGCACTCCCCGGGGCAGACGTCCCGGAAGATGCCTTTGCCTTGAAGTTGCTGCCCCTTGCGACCATATGCGGGATAGACTCAGTCTGACGTGCAGTTCCATCATCTCCTGCACCTGCGACGCCTGCGTTATGAGACACAAGTGCTTTCTCAATATCCAATTTGAGTGCTTTGGACTTGATCTCAAGCTGATGTGCCATCTCAGAGGTTTTACCGTACTGCGACACGGAACTTTGAGTCCCTGAAACTACTGCATTTCGAGTCGAAATCTGCGTGTAGTTGGTGCGTCGAACAACCTGCTGAACCTCTTCAGACGTAAAGTCTGCACCCTCCTTTTTTGCATTCGTTGCATCAGACGAGGGGAGCGATTCTTCGTTCCATTCAAATGTAGTGTTTCCTACATCACGTTTTCCTGACAACGTCAGACATGGAGTGTCAAGCGGGTCGATATTAAAAATAATATCAGACACGTCTTCTTTCATGTTGCCTGAGTCATATGACTCTGCGACATGTGCTGCTGTTACCGTGATTGCCATTACTGCCTCCTTTACGTTTGTAGCAGTGCTTGAAAAGCGGCACGAGCATCTTCACGCGAATTGGACTTCGCGAGTCTCTGCTTTGCCTTCGTAAAATCCGAGTGTTGCCGTGTGCCGCCTGCCTGAAGTGCTGCTGCACCTGCAGACATCGGCTTTTTTAGTGCCTTCGTTTTCATCTCTCCACGACGTTGCTGGAGCGTGTCGTAACGCATTGCTTTGAGCAGAATCTCAACTGCTCTGTGATCGAAAACCTGACTCAGTTCCTCATCACTGAATCCCATTTGCAGTCCGTATGAACGGATTGCTGCACGTTCTGTTTGAGCGACCTTTTCGTCTGCCCACGCAGGGACTCGTTCTACGAGTTTCAGGTGTTCGTCTGCAAGCTTTTGCTGCATCTCCAGCTGTTGCTGGTTTTGCATCTGTTGCTGCAAATCTGCGTAGCGTTTGTCTGTTTGCTCCCGCTGTAGTTTTCGCTCAGTCCACTCCTGTCTCTCGATCATCCATTGCATTGGATTATCAGTTTTTAACTGATCCCAGTACGTCTGATCTGGCTCAACAGGGTCGGCTTCGCGTAGTGCCCCCAACTCCGATTCTAACGTAGCCTGAGTCTCACGGATTGCTCGTATCGAGTCCCGTTCTGACGTCAGTGCACGCCTCTCGTCTGCGATGGCTTGTGTTTTCCGAGTGTAATCTTGCTGACGTAACAGATGGTTTTGCAACTCATCTTGTGTCAGGTCAATCAACTCTCCATCGTCCCCCAAAGGGAGTCGATAGGTTCCTGCCGCTAACTCCTCCTCCTCTGCAGTTGTGTCCTCCTCCTGTGCAGTTGTGTCATCCTGTTGTTCCTGAGTAGTATCATCAGCAACAGTTTCCTCAACCACTTTTTGCTCTGTGATCTCCTCCTCTGCAGCGGGTTCTGCAACGGGTTCCGCAACGACGGTCTCCTCTGTTGCCCTGCTGCTGCGTCCGTCTAGGACGTCTTGGAATGCCTCTGCGCTCGTCTGTGGTGAATCCGATCCCGGTTGTTCACTCATATTTGAAAACTTGTAGTCCTATTTTGGTCAAACTCATGTGACGCAAGATCACCTGCGTTTGCTGTCACTCGCAGTTGCCCCTGTAGACGCTCTAGCAGAGTGACTGAAATCCAAATCCGTTCACGTGAAGCAACATCATCGGGCTCAGTACGTGCCCAATCTCTGATCAAACCGTCTCGAACTGCAGTCCATGCATCTGTATAGACTGCGGAGTTGAGGAGATTTTCGGCGTCCCTGCCTCGATCAACCTCTTCCTGAGTTGCCATGGGCACGTTTTCTGTTTGTGATTGTATCGTTGTGTGCTACGCTAAGGGTCAACTATTCATTCTTTCCACAGGAAACGCCATGGAAACGATCACACACTGCCGCAGGGGGGCACTCACACCTGTACCACAAGCAGACCGCGAGAAGTGCTACAGGAGGGTCCGCAAGTTTGATGACACATTCACCCGCGCAGAACTCGAGGGGGACAACGTGTTCTACGTCGAGGGTGAAAAGGGAATGTACAGTTGCACAGAGCAACTTGGTGCAACTACACGAATAGACCCTGCAGGTGAAGACGAGTGGCAAGAAGAACTCGACTTCTACAACCGCACCGATGGTTGCGTTGCGTTCACGTCTCAGAATCGCTAGCAGTCTCAAACGCGATCCCAAATATGGGCAGTGCTACAGCTGGGAGTATCTGCCCATTATCCAATGCCTTCCTGAGTCCCTTAAAGCCCTCCGCTGCAATGATCTCTAGTGCACGCATGTGATCTGCGCGTAATCGATCACTCCACAAGACTGAATGCAGTTCTGAAACTGCCTTGAGTTTCATCTTTATTTTATCAATCACAATCTGTCTGAACTCAGGAGAGTTATCAAGTTTCTCTAACAGTTTTGGAGTCCTTGGGTTCTCTAGATGTCTGAGCAACTCTGCAGTTGTCTGACCTGACCCGGGCGGTCTTGGGACTTCGTCTGCATCTTCAAACATGTTGACACTGCCTGTGTCAACCCGTGCGCGGTCAATCTTACCTGCGTCTTTGAGCATCTCCTCAAGCTGGCCCCGCAAACCTGCGTCGAGTTTCTTTCTCATCTCAATACCCGTGGGGGGGTTTTTGTTATAGTGTGCCGGGAATAACACTACACCCTCTCCGCTATCACTGATAAAGTAGTCCATCTTATCCGTTAAATCTGCAAGCTTTTGCATCTCTTCGACCTCCAGCGCCCGTGGCATTGGAATCCAAATTCCGTTTGCAGCTTCAGATTTAACTCCCCCCTCGCGGAACGGATATGCTTTATGCCATGCACCCACGTTTTGTATATCCACATATGACCGTGCGGCCTCTGCAGCAGTCATACTATCCCGAGACGGTTGTGCGACTCTTTTACCTGATGCGTCTTTTGTGTGAGAGATCAGAGGTTTTGCAACATTGGCAGGATTCGTTTCGACTCCCTGAGGACCAAAAAATATACCTGCTGCAGGTTTTGTCTTGCCGACATTTCCTCCAAGCAGTGCATCATATATGACGTCACGTCCCTGCGGGTCCGTCCATGGCACTGCGTCTGTATACTGTTGACGCTGTGACTCTGACGCTTGCAGCAGACTTTGCATCTCTCCCGTACCTGCCCCCGGCACTATCTCATACGTCCCCTGTGCCGTCGCTTTACGTGCAAAATCAGGGTAGGTTAGAGACGCCCACTGAAACGCCTGTTGCGGGTCATGTCCAAACTTTGCTGGCTTTTTATTGTATGCAGACATCCCCTTTGCGTACACCCATGCGGACGCCTGTATCTCTCCTGCACTCCAATCTGATCGACCTCCCAATTTGCGCTGGTTTGCACGATCAACTGCAAGGACAGTCTCTGCGTCTAAAAATGCATGTTCTTGTGGAGTAAAACCCCGAGAAAATGGTTTACCTTCCTTGCCTGTATATCCGAATGCTCTCCCATGCCAGATATCGTTAGTTCCTGTTGTTGGCAGGTCTGCAGTGGGGTTTAGTTGTGATTCGTAGTTCCCTGTTTTTAACCCCTGTTTTATCCGACGTTGATTTGTGAATGCATCAATTGCCTTTTGAGTCTGTGCACCTGTTTTGACACGTGGCATGGCAGACCCGGGCATCAGGACTTCGCCTTGTGCAGCTGCTGCACCAAGCTCTGTTCGACCTGCTTGTAATGCGTTCCTGATCTCAATTGCCCATCCCAAGTTTGTGTCAGGATTTGCCTGTGCACTGAAGAGTGCAAGTTCCTGAGCCATTCTGTCTGCCTTTGCCGGGTCTCCTCCTGAGACTTCATCAATCCAACTCCGCACCCGCTTGTACCAATCTGCACCAACAACTCCCTGATCAACCATCGCGTCGAACCCGTCCCGCATTTTTCTGAGACGACGTCGATTCGTAACCCATGACGGGGCACCTACCAACCCTCCTTCGGCACCTTTTTTTACATGTAATTCCTGACGTGCAATCTGTATTGCATCCTCTAACGACTTATCTCTGAGTTGCACGTCTGTGATTGCAGATACTTTGTTGACTCCCAGCAGATCGAGTGCTGCACGTTTTGGACTGACCTTACGCATCACCCCGGCACCCAAACCTGCGGCGCCTAGTGCCCCTAGTTTTGCAACATCTGCGACATCAAGTGGACCTGCAAGGGCACCCGCCAACTCTGCATACTCAGATTCTCTTGAGTGTTTGGGAAGGACAGATTCTTCCAATAGACCTGAGATTTCAGAGTAATCCGGGAATGTTCTTGGAACTCCCTCGAGTTTTGGACCGCCTGAGTGTATTCCAAACTCCTCCAACAGAGATGGAATCTCTCCGAGGGCTGCAAGGCGTCCTCTAACAAACCCTCCTAGTTGCCCACTGTACCACGGGGGTGTTTGTGGTTCTGCCCCTGCTTGTCCGAAACGCTGACGGTGTCGAGATCGTGCGTTTGTAGTCACTCAGGTCTCCTGTTTGTTGCAAAACGTGCTTCCAACAATCCCTGTTGCCTCACCAACTCCCTCTGAGTTGCCATTGTCTCTCGCAGTTGTGTTGAGTCTATAGATTGATTGTATTTTGCCTCTAATTCTGCAAGTTTGAGTTGTGCATCTGATTCCATTTTTGCTTGTTCCAAGACTGCAGATGTTTGTGCTTTATCCTGATCAAGTTGCAAACGTGCAGAATCGATCTGAACCGTTGCCTGTATCTGCTCTCGTTGCACTTGCGCAAGTAGTTCCTCTGCAGAGGGTTCAGGAGGTTCAGGAGGCGGAGGTGGAGGTGCAGTTTTTGGGTCTTTCCAGAATGCAGATACATCCTTAAATCCTGCCAACTCTGTCATTCGAGAATACGTGTTGTAGAGTTGAGAGATATCTACAAGTGGGTTATCTATCCCTGCAATTTGCAGCACCTGCTCTTGTTTTGCTGCAATCTGCTGTAGCGACGCAAGTTTGAATGCATCATCTCCACTTCCTAGTCCAACATTTACTTCGACGTCATAGCTTGCGTCCCACAGTTGTGGATGCATTGGAATCCACTGATCACGTAAACGCAGAGTCTGCACCTGATCTTGGTTTTCGACAACTAGCTTCAGAAGCCCCCGAAACAGTTGTGTCAGTCCAGTTTCTGCAAATACACGTGCAATCATCTCGATCTTTTGCTGTGCTTGAGAAATCGTGTTGTTAACTGCACTTGCAGTTGTTGATTGTAGGACATCAGGGTCAAGTCCTGCTGCTGCTTTGGTCACTCCTGTGCGCTCTTCTCGAATCGAGTCAAAATAATCGAGCATTGGCTGTGCCTGTGCACCTGTATATGGAACAGACAGAGGTTGAACTGCATTGGGTTGACGCATTCTAACAAGTGCACCAACCTGATTGTTCATCAAATCCTTTACTGATACCTGACCATCCATGAATGCCATCCTTGGATGCACAGACAACGAGAGTGAATCTAGCATTGATCTCAGGATATTAGTCTTAACACGCTGTATATCTCTGAGAATATGCCAAAACGACAATCCTGTCCAATCATGTGCTTCAGGAAAAGGACATAGGTTGACAAAGGGATGAGAAGACACAGGTTCATTCATCAGAATCTTCTCTGCACGGTCTCCTACTGTGCAGACCCTCCGCCACTCCTGCAGACCATCCTGATCATAATCAACACGCAGGTATATCTCGTGATAGAGGACACGACGTCCTGCTTTGTCAATATTCAACCCACTCTCTGATCCATACTGTGTTTCAGGACGACGAGTTGAATATTCTTGCTGAAAATCAAGTGCGTTCTCTGAGGTTGCAAAGGATTCTAGGTCTTCTGTCTCATATCCAAGAGATTGCAACTCTCCAAGTGTGACTACACGTCTGTGTGCAACAAAATCGAGGCTTCTGTCATCAAAACCCTTGTTCCGCCTGTTCATCAACACCTCTTCAGGAGGCACAGACTCAATCCGTATATCTCCCTTGACACTACGACGCTGCACCTCACAATCGTGCTGCATCGGCATCTGTTCAGGAGGCAGGTCAGATGGAATATCAAGGGGAGTAGAATCAACACTTACAACTTCAATCTCATCATCATCCAACAGTAGTGCAAGGGTGTCATCATCTAGCCCCGTGTATTGACGTGTGTCAACAGTTTCTGATTCTTCATACCAATACTTCAGAAACCCATTTCCACGAATCAGGGCATCCTGAAACGCAGAGTGGAGTGCCATGAATCCATTGTTTTTTTGTGTGAACAGCCAGCGTATGTAATCTGTTGCCTGTTCTGCAAATGGAACATCAGATTCTCGTCGAGGGACAAACTGCACAACACGCTCAGACGAGAAGAATATTTTTAGTAGAGAAGGAAGGATGCTGTGGACGGTATCCCGCAGAGTTGAGTCGATATACTGAGATCGGCCCGCTTCTTCGTCTCCGAATTCTCTGCTGAGATAGTATTTGGTCGCTTTGGCGCGATCAGGTGCAAGGAAGTTATCTACAAAATCTGTTGCATCCGATAGTCTGCTCTGAATAATCGACTTGAACTCCTCGTCTTCAAGATTCGTTGCGAAATCAGGAGTTATCGTATCGGAGGACTCTGTGGTTGTATATGCCATATGTCGCTGTGCTGCTTTGGGGAGAGGAAACGCAAAACCCCTTTAGCAGCACAGCGTAGCAGGGTCTCCCCCGCTAACGTCCAAGTATGACAACACCCCGTAGGGGCGATGGATCAGGGCATTCAGGGCACTCGTTGTGCTCGTCTAGCAGACTGCCACATTCAGAGCATTCATCGTCACTAGACCAATCATAGTTGCTGTCAGGGTCATACATGTCGTTTTGTCTCCCATGCTCCCGCGAATTTAAGAATCCCGGTGTTATCGTATCCAATCACAGTGCCAGTGTATTTGGATACTGCACTGAGAATCGTTGATGTTGACGTGTCAGGTTCTTCAAACTTCAGGTATGTGATTGCACCTCCATTTGACAAATACTCTGTTGTTGCTGCCTCAAGCTCATCACGTGTGACTGCAGGTGCAGGAGTGTGGTTTTTTAACGTGTAATGCTCGTGTCGTCCATAAACATAGGGGTCACTCATACAACTCCACTGATTGTCCTCTCAAGTGGTTCGTTCCACCGTGCACCTCCAATTCCAAACAGTGGCGTTGCAGCAAACGTCAGACAGAATGCATCTGCAACATCAACTGATCGTAATCCTCGGTTCCGCATCTTCTCCTTTGATTCTATCTGTAGTTTCATTGTACTTGAAAACGTGTACTTCGGCTGTGCAAGTTCTGCTGCAAGCCGAGCGTCATGTAAACGTGTGACATCAGACTCAACCCACTCCTTTGCACGTCCCCATAACTCTGCACGCAGATTAAAGTACTGTGGGTCAGATGCACGTGAAGAGACGTTAACTGCACGTACCGGGATTCTACCGTCTTCTGCAAGCCTGTCAAAAACTCCTGAGCCCAAACCAATTGCATCAATGGCACATTCAACAGGCTTATCCTCGTCTGACGTGTTTTCCCACTCTGAGATGATTGCCCCACACAGCTGCATCAAATCTAGCTTACGCCACGTTTTAACAGGCTCTAGGACTGCATTAGACCTACGCTTGCAAAGTGCACTCTTGTCCTGCCCCATTCGTGCGATGTCTAACCCCCACACAAGTGGAGTGTCTGCACTGGGAGTGATATCTCGGTCAATTGAATCCCTGCAGGTTTCCAAGGGAATAAAAACATCATCCTCTGAAAGCGGAAATTCTCCAAGCACTCGGACACGATACTCGTTGGATTCCTCGCCCCACTGTATCTTCTGCTCCCTCACATATGATGAAGATACTCTAGGAGAATCCAAACAACTCACATGATAGTTCTTCCACTCAGGTGCGAGTGTGTGGAATGTATCATAGAAATACCCGCTTTGCTTTGTTGGGTTTCCAATCAAAACCATTCTTGCAGATTCTGAACTCATAGACCCGTATGCTGCTTGATATACCTTCATGTGCACCCCTGCAGCTTCGTCTATCACTAAAAATGTATGCTCTGAGTGCACACCTTGCAGTGCATCGTAGTTATCTAATCGACTCACCTTTGCATGTATAAAACTCTCGTTTGGCGCCTCTACTAATCTGACACTCTCAGCAGTGTATTCAACCATGTCTCTCAAAACTGCAGGTAATCCATCAATCGTTGCACGCAAATCAGGCCATAGTGCACTGAATAACTGATTCTGTGACGGCGCCGTGACGACACTCTTTTGTGGAAACCTGAAAAACAAGTGCCACAACAATGCCCAGCAGACCACTGTGGATTTTCCTGTGCCATGTCCACTACGACAACTGATCTTGCGCTCCCCCTGTGGGTTCGATGGAGTTGCAACGGATGCAAGAAAATCAACCTGCCATTCGTCAGGTTCTAAACCAATGCACTCGCGTACAAACATTAGAGGGTTGTTCCCATAGTCTGAGATGAATTTGGTGATCTCACTACTCATACCTGCCACCCTTGACCTTCCAACCCCTCACAGGTAGACGTTTGTATCCCTGCTGCACCATCCACTCCCTGTGACGTTGACCCTGCTCCTTCTCTAAACGATTGATCACACGTGTGTGTATCCGTATCAGTGCGCTGATGTCTAAACCCCGGAAATGCATGTCCATCATCTCGCTGTGGGATAATGTTGTTAATACTATGTCCAAAAGCCTGTCCAACTCATCTAACTCGTCAGGACGTATCATTAACGACTTGCTGCCGACTGCGTTTGCCATCACATCATCAATGAAAGGTGCTCTTGCACAATCTGTTTAAACCCTGCAGCCTCTTCTATAGAGGTGAACTTACTGCAATCAATGACGCCCATTGGTAACTTCTGTGATTCCAAAAACCGTGTCTGATACCGAGTTGGAACTGAAATGTGTAAATACGTGGCGTCGTTGTACTCCACTAGTAACCACCACCTGATTCCGCTCATCCTTGAAAGCATCTCCATTGAACATAACTTGTACATGTCTACCCAAAACTCCTTCTCCTGATCCTGATGACGTCGCTTATACTCAATGTAGGCATAGTCAGTCCACGACTCGTGAGGAAGTCTCCTGCCACGTAATACCCAATCTATAGGATGATATCTGCATGTCCCTTTAATCTCCATGTCATCGAATAAACCTGTGCACTCAAGACACGTCTCAAACTCTAAACGTGCAGCGTCCTCAAACTCCCTGTCTGCACTCGTCTCAGACATCCTTACCTGATGCCTCCAAAATCCGTTCCTCCACTGCATCTCCAAAATCCCTGCAAAACTCTCTGTCTGAATCACTTAAACGAGATATCCACCCCTCTGATGCGCCTAGTAATACTCCTCCTAATATCCGCATCACATCCCTGTAATAATGCTCTCGAGACTCCTTGCCGCATTGTGTGACCATGTATTTCGATATTGCCTCTGCGTATTTGATCAAATCATTCCGAGAACGCTCGATTGACCTCACGTCTACTCCTGTCCGAGCAAATCGATACCTGATGTAATCCCTAATGTCTGTTAAAACCCTGTGCTCCTCCGTGTCCTCATCAATGCATAACTGATAACGAAATAATGCGTCTGTTAAATACTCCAAACTCTCGTCTGATAACGATAATGGACCAATCCTGTCCACTATAAACTCCGTGCGTATGCGTCTAGTGACCCCCGTGTTAGAAAATGAGCCCCGCGATTGCTGTAACGCTTGCTGCTGATACGTCCACGTTGTAAATGCTTCCGCATTCCGTCTATACTCATTCTGATCCCATGTCTACTCAATAAATACTCGCAGGCACCAACCGTTGTTAAATAATCCATCCTCATATTGACCACCTCCTGATGCAATCCCTGCAGTGCCTGCGGATTGCTATTACGTTTATTCCACCCCAATCCTTGCGTAATCTCATAGATGCTAAATAACGCTCGTATGACTCCAATACAGGTAATGCAAATCCGCTCTCTCTGTCTGTGCGCTCCTGTACTAAATCAGGAATAGAATCCAAAAATAATATCTCGTCATGCGTGCTCCATCTGTGACCCGTTGACCACGTAATCCCGCTTGTTGTCGTCTGTTCCATTCTCAATCTCCGTCTGTTTTGTCTTCCTCCGAAAACTCACCGTCAAACCGAAATACAGGCTGAGCGTGGTCCCCGTATATGTAAAATGGGCGGAGTATCTCTGATTCCGATTCCTCAGAATACAAATACCCACGTAGCTGCTCCCTCTGCTTTAATGAATAATATCGAGGCATAGAATTGTTGAAGGTTGGTTTGGGTTGAATGGGGTAGGAGATGTGGTGTCACAGCGACTGCCGACGGTGCCGGGGTGCGGGGGGGTCGAAAAGCGGCCCAATATCAGTGGATCGTTGGCAGGTTTTGCCCCCATGCCCCTGCGGGTGTATTGTGGGTAGAACATCAATATCCATGTGGCGGTTCTACACTCCGCCACGCCTCTAGTGATATCAGTGACTTACGGGTGCAGCATCCATTTATACCGTCATTTATACCGACAAATGTGCTGGTCTGACAGTGGTTTGACACAGGTGAGGATCGAGTCACGTTAATAGTCGGTAAAAAGTGCATGGTCGCACGCTAGAGCACGTACAAATATTTTGGTCACTGTTCTCGCCTCCAAGTGTTCAAAGCATCATCCCCCTTCTTCTTCTCACAACATATCTTCAGTCTCATCACATTACTCTCACAGTTATCGAGTAGTATCCGCAGTGTATCTGAGCGTTTATACTCGAGTTCTAGGTCTCGGATGGTCCCCATGTTTACAAGTTCTCGGGCCGTGTGAGTGACATGAACGCCCCCTTTCCCTGACAGCACGTATTCACTCGCGAGGCAGTAGAGGTGTTCGATTGCAAAGGCAAAGGTTGGAGATATCAGCGTTCTCCCCGAACACAAGATTGAGATACTTGACACGCTTCGCTGGAGATCATTTGCAACATGTGTCATAGTCAGACCTCTTGCACGCAGTGCTTGTTTGAGGCGTGCCCCCCGTTCTTTAGCCAGCTGTTTTCTTCGTGTTTTATCTTCTTTCTGTTCCGAGTTCAAGGCAGTCTTGTTTGAGTTGTTTGGATTCTTGTTTGAGCTTTTCACAGTCTTGTCTGAGTTGTACATTAACCTGTCTGAGTTGTTTACATTCTTCTAGGAGTTCTTGTTCTCTTTTGAAGTGGCGACTAATACGGAATCCACGTTGTGCCAGAAGGTTAGTCAGAGCTTCCACTTCTTTTTC
>VTLG01003788.1_pt1 | contig 12930 bp, 28 predicted proteins | sample 4694571 | NCBI WGS metagenome assembly VTLG01 (sample SAMN12604809, study PRJNA352737) | marine metagenome | biome: ENVO:00000447; feature: ENVO:00000209|ENVO:00000569|ENVO:01000036; material: ENVO:00002151; isolation source: viral sequences binned using virsorter ... | reverse complement strand
TAGAGTACCTGAAATTGTACGAGTAGCCATATTTATTAAGGGACTTGATTAGCGTTTAAGAAAGTAAGAGTAATCTCAGCATCGATGCCATGTTCTTTCATAATATTTATAAAAGTCTGGCGTTCTACTGCTTTATTATATAGCATTTCAACAAAAGCCTCCTCCAACTCCTCTCGATCAAATTCTTTAATCGCTATGGCAGTTGCATGGATAGCAAACTGTTGATCTATATCTAGATCTAACATGATGTTTAATCATTATTCACTATCCTAACAGCAGAAACTATGGATGCCATACCTGTCAGTCTTCATAAACTTTATTTTTTCTGGAAGGAACTATATCACTCTTCTTCAATCCCTGATTTAGCATGTAAGAGCTACTGGCATTTATTGAATAAAAGATGATAATAAAGGTAAAGACAAAAGGTTCCACTCAAACATCCTTGAAGTTACTAACATTCTAGACTCTATGATTACTGAAGCTGCAAAACAAGAGTTCCTAATCTCAGCAATTAGTGGTGCAAGTAAGCCACAGATCATGAGACATATGGAAGATTACTTCGACTGTGATGAAGATGAAATAAAAGAATTAATGGAGATACATAAGTTTAAAAAGAAACCTAAATTTATAAATTATAAAAAATTTTATGACCTGAAAATACCTGAGACAGCAGAAAAACTTAAGTATCCTTTCACTCAGATATACTTACAGAAAAATTTTTTAAGTCAGGAAGAATGCGATGAAGCTATTGAATACATGGATACTGAATTACATCCCTCTGCAGTATCTAATGAAGAGGACAGGATAATGATATCTGAATACAGGACATCCATGACTTGTAATTTCAGTGCTCATTTAACAAGATTAGGAGCTGATCTGACTATAAAGATAGGTAACTATATGAATTTAGATCCTTTCTTAGGAGAAGCTATACAAGGTCAGAAGTATGAAGAAGGTGAATTCTATAAAAATCACTGGGATTACTATCATCCTCTATCAGCAGAGTACAAGACATACTGTGAATGGATGGGTCAAAGAACATGGACATTCATGGTTTATCTTAATAATGTAGAAGAAGGGGGAGAAACATATTTTAAATTTCTTAATCTAAAAATTAAACCTGAACCTGGACTAGCTATCTTCTGGAATAACTTATACAGTTTTGGTTGGCCAAACTTCAAGACTATGCATGAAGCATTACCACCTACTAAAGGTAAAAAATATATTCTCACTAAATGGTATAGAGCCTGGCCTCTTATTTAGATATCACAAACAGGAGTTTCTTTCTTGTCTTCTTCATCTTTAGGTGAATGATATACCAAAACAAAAGCATCACATCTAGGACAAGTTAAATTAGTAACTATATTATACTCTTCATTACAATAGTCCTCACCATCGTGATCTCCACCCCAGATTAATTCATGATTGCAGGACCAACAGTTCATTTAGGTATTCTGTAACTCTTCTAAAACTGTAGATTTATTTATAGCTGCTATATCTTTAAGACCATAAGCATCAAACCAGGGAGCATCAGCCCAGTCAAATCCTTCACCGAATGTATTATCTGGTGCAGCAACATACCAATGACAAGCAGCATCAGGTACATCCACTGCACACTTGGACCAGTCATCACTCCACTGTGGGACCTGTACCCAAAGCACGACTGATAATATAAAGTTAACTAGCATCTTTTTCTCTCGCTGTATGTAACTTAGATATAACATGTATAGGTCTTCTGTATGTCTCTACTGTGGCTGCACATCTAGGACACTTTAAAAATGTTACCATGTCATAAATATCTCTGTACTCATCATCATTATCGAGACGAGTATCACCTGTATGTGTTAATTCTGTACCGCAGTAATAACAATTCATGACACTAAACTATCGTGAAATTAAATTTTGGCAACTACCAATTGTAATTACATGCCCACCAGCCGGGTGTTAATTTATCTTTCTTCTCTGAGCATCTGTGACGAGCTTTAAAACTTGCTCTACGTTTGGGATCTTTATGTTGTAAGAAGTCCTGCATACCTCTATAACCAAACCTTACTATCTTCTGTTTACCATCATCACAGGCTTTAACTATATATTTCTGTTTAGCACCTTTCGGAGCCCTCTGGGGTTTGTTACACTTCATCTTATCTTTTCTCATCTGGGCTTTACTTTTAGCCTCTTTACGGCTTGCCATTATATATAGTTGCTAACCCTCTCTGGAGAATTGACTGACATATCAGCAGCTCCTTTCATAGCTCTTTCCCCTTCTTTAAGAGTTCTACCTTTTCTTAAATCTTCAAGAACTCTTTCAACTTTACTTCCTAAAAAAGCTTCTGCTTTAATTTCTTTATCAGTTTTCATTAAACATCTCCTCCCATAGCTTCTTCAGATTTTCCTATGCCTTTACCTCTTTTCATAAAATTACTTAAGAAAGAACTAGCCTCTATAGGTGTTCCAAATCTTCTCATTGCAATATCATCATCTGGATCATACTTAGCTTCCAATGCTGCTGCTCTATCATTAGCTGTTCTTTTTCTAAAGTCTTCCATTAATTATTCAGGTGTTAAACTCAACAATACAAAATGTTGATCTGTCCATTCTTTTATTTTACTTGCCTTTGCCTCTGAATAACACGGATGAGACTCATTAAAGTAATCAAATACCAACTGTGATCCTTTTTTAGAATTACATTTACTACAGCAGGCACCCATATTACTTCTAGTTGAATGACCTCCTTTAAACTTTGGTTTTATATGATCAATGGTTGCAGTCTGTTCGGTAAGCTCGGTGTCGCAATACATACATTTCCATCCCCACGATTCAAAAATACTTTCTCTAAATTTTTTTCTCGCACTCTTTGGACTGGTAACAATAAGGTTTTGTAATAGTTCATTTTCCGTATGGAACATGGGCACTCATGCTTCATTAGGTCAACCCTAATGTGCATACATTTTCCTTATCTAGTTATTACTGGATTCTCTAGGATGCTTAATTTTTTCTTCAACATCCTCTAACAATCGAAGAGTGTAATAATGAAATCTATCTGTCACCCAACGGAGATCTTCTTCTTTTATATCTTTGTAGATTGACTCAAGAAGTAATTCACGAGAAGGGAATTTAAGAAACTGAGACACTAATGCCAAAGCTTTAAAACGTCCTTTTGTGAATTCATCAGTCATCAGCTACTCCCTATAATCTCCTCAACGGTTTCTTTTTCTTGCTCTGCAAGTTTAGTCTTAATGATGTTAATAAGCTCAAGAGCACCTTCTACTTTCAAGAAACCTTCCTTTGTACGTATCAAAGCTTCCTCACTATTTTTGATATTAGTACCAAGTTCCATCCTCTGATCAACTAATTGTTTTTCTAATTCTGTAATTAAAGTTTCCATAATTAAAAGCTATTAACTAATTACTAACACTATTTGTCACTGGTAACAATCTTTATTGGTGCCTGTTCGATTCTTATAGTCTGGGTAGGCACAGCAGATGGTAGATTTTCTTTATCTTTTCCATCTTTCTTTTTCTTACCTACATCCACAGAAAATGTGGCTAGACATCCCGTGAAAACACTTGCTATGAAAGTGATGTCCTTGGGTCCACCATCTTTTGCTAACCCTGGAAAAGTGATGTAGTTCAAAGAAATTATGAAACCGGCCCAGACCATTACACCCAGCCGGATAAAGGTTCCTAGAATCTCTAGTTGCTCCTCTTTATCATCAAGACTTTCTTTAAGTTTACCGAGAGGTCCTTTCTTCTTAGGCTCTTCTCCTTCTTTGTGATCTTTTGTACAAGACATATCTAAATTTGTATATAAAAATAGTCTACAGGCATCAATTTTTAACAGATAATTCTTGTTTATGGTGGTGGTAGACTAATGAATATTTATACTTAAACATCATGTGGAAGATACTCCCTTTTCTTCTGTTGTTTGCAGCCCCAGTCAGAGCAGATATTACTTCGAAGCTAACTAGTAGTGTCCAACTCCAGGTGAACGCTGCAGCAACCCAGGTTGAACGGATAGGAACAACCTATTCAGTAAGTGGATCTGGTGTCGATACAACTTACACACCAACTGGTGGCAGTGCAGTCTCAGATGGTATTGGAGGCTTAACTATAGCAAGTGGAGTAGGTGCAATACCAGCTCTAGAAGTTACACAGAAGACAGCTGGCAACAGCTTCTCATTTACACAATCCTTTACTCAAGGAGATGCGGTTGCTACAAGTGCTCCTAGTGTCGGAGCAGTAGGTAACTTCAGTAGTCAAACTTCTACTGCATCAGGATCAGCAGGTGACCTTGCAGGTACAATCACAACTGCAGGAGCGATCACACTAGTTGGAGGCGGTAGTGGTACCAGTGCTGTTGGTCAATTCACCAGCGAGATCAGTATCAAATGAAGTTAAGAGATCATGCTTTTGCAATCAAAGAAAATGAAGATGAGAAAGATCTTAAAAAGTGTGATACCTGTGGTCGTATTAAGCTCACTGAGTGCATCTGTAGAAGCCGTTCCCATCGTTCCCAACTTTCAGAGTGGTAGTCTTACCAGTCACACTGAGACATCCAGTACGGTAACGGAGACAATAAATGTGATCGAATACCAGACAGGCTGGCAATATACAGTAACTGGTAATAATATAAGCACAGATAGCAATAGCTTGGTGCCTCCTGCTACAAGCACAACCCAAGCAATAAATGGAATTAACTCTACGTGGACAAGCCTAGATGCTACAAATATGCCGAGCTTCTCTGTAACAGATTCAAGCAAACCTTGGCAACTGACTACAACTTTGAGTCAACCAGGACTAAAATCTCAGACCATAATCCAGAGGACAACCGAGGTAACTTCAGTCACAGACACGGTTTCCACGTTCAGTCAGTAAAGTATTTACTAGTTGCATTAAACATATTCAGTGCTCCCATCTATGCCAATGAGGTAGGTGGTGTCAGTGCTACTGCTAATCCTGTAGCTAACAGCTCAGGTAGTGTTACGAATCAAGCAATACAGGTATTACAGGGACCATATATAACTAACACTTATGGCAATGCAGTTTCCTGTCAGGGATCTACCTTGAACATCACTCCGTTTGTAACTCTGAGTGATTCATGGAAGGAACCATATGAAGCAATCTATATGGACCCAGTGTTCGACAACAGTGATGCCAATAATGATGGAGTGTTAGACAATCCAGGATCTATCCTCTATCACAAACCTACCAGGACAGGCCAGAAAACTAATCACAATATTGGATGGGGTATCTCAGCTACAATATCCATACCATTAGATAAACGTCATAATGAGGGCTGCCTGAAGGCTGCTGATATACAGAATCAATATCATGCCCAGCTGGTAGCTAATAAAAGATTAGACTTTGAAATATCGAGATTGAAGCACTGTGCGGAGCAACGAAAATTGGGAGTGACCTTCCATCCTAAAAGTCCTGCATATCAAATCTGTGCAGACATTGTTGTAACAAATCCACATGGTGTTATTCCTAATCATCAACACGAGATTCCGAAATAAGTTTCTTCTTTCTTTTTAATCCTTTAAATTTTTCTCCCTGTTTTTTACCTAGTAAACCTTTAATTCTCTTAGTAACTTGCTTTAATAAAGGCTTTATTAACCTTAATAATAGGGGTGTAGAAGCTGCAGCTGCTGTTGCTACGACTGCGATTGCAGCTGTTGTACTTACTTGAGGTATAGTTGGTAATAATTTTTCGACAGGTGAGGTCAATTCATAATTTGTTATACAGGTTTGACCATCTTCTGAGAGTGTATGAGATACAACTTTTTCCCTGGATTCAGCATTTCGCATATCACCTACCCTCTGGTCTGTAGGTCCAGGACAGGGTACATCTTCTTTTGGTGGAGTATTTGGTATATCTAAATTAGGTTGAGGTGTCTCTAATTCTGGAGGTGGAGCTACAGGAGGAACTGATTGTTCCTGTACGTATACCAGATTCTCTGGTTGATAATCCATAGGTTCAAACCAGGGGACAGAGCCATCACACATGACACGAGATCCTCGTTCATCTTGATTTACAAGTTCTATAGAATTTTTATTTGCAGGATTATATTTAACACAGCCTGGTACATCTACTATTGGAGATCCAATAGATAAAGTTACAGGTGGAGTTTGTGGTATTGAAAAATTTATATTAGGCAAAGGAATTGCATTAATCCCTATATAATTTATTCCTATATTTTGTATCTCAGGCACTTAGCAATCTGCAAAGTCTCTAGCCATCTGACCACCTATCTCTCCACCCTGTTTCTGTCCAAACATATTAAAGAATCCAGCTACCAACCATCCAACATATGGTATCTCTGTAAGAGCAGGAGTTATAGGAGCAGTGATGCTGGCTGCTGCAAGCTTCCCTGTAGCCTCTCCAGAGCCTTCTGCCTTGATACATGCAATCTGTTTCTCAGTTAGTTCAGAGCTCTCTGAGACGCTTCCAGAGCCTCCTCCTGCTACTGACTGTTCATATGTCTTTAGTTCTGCTTTACCTAGACCAAGAAAACCTGCTGGTTTATCAACATGTTTCTCAGTTTCAATTATCTTTGGTGAATGAGATTTATATCTGATGGTATATCCTTTCTCTGTGACACTTGCTATGTAACTTGTATAAGGTCCTACAGGTAAATTTATTAAAGGTAAGCTACTTTTTTTATTAACTGTTGACTGTATCAAAGCAAGATGAGACAGACCAAATAATATTCCTAAAGAACCTACAAGTATTTTTCTCGATCTAGATGGTCTCTGACTGTACATTTTTCATGTTATATATACTTATTCTACTGTTATTTTTATAAACTAACCAGTCTAGATACCTAGCTAGGTTTTGGATAATCTGATTTTACTTTAGCAATAGCATCTTTCCATTTTGTTGTACCATTTACCTGGTCCCAATACTGCATGTCAAATTGTTCCTGTTGACTAGGATAAGCTGCTCTTCTTTTTGATCTATAAGAATCATTCTCTAATTCCCACTCAGTTACTAAAGTTGCTAATCCATCAGTACATTCTTTTTCTGTTGGTTTGTAACCTCCATCATATACTACAAGATTTGCATAAATTTTGTTTTTAGAATCTGTCCAACCAAACCATTGTCCTGTTCTAACTGTTACAAGATAATCTTCTATGTGATCTGGTTTGAAAGTATTTAAATCCATAATTAAATATCCGCTAATTTAATAAATACTGCATAGGTAAAGCTTTCACTTGTATTACCTTGAATATAAATGGATGCTTCTGCTTGCACTCCAAAAAAGACTTTATCGTTAGATGTATTAGAACATTTAACAATCATTCTTGCACTCTGCGTATAGTGTGAATTATTAGCCGGAGAATACATAGATGTATTATTACTAAGATTATAATCAGTACCACTACTGGTATCACCACTAGTTGTTGTTCTTATATATTGAGTAATATTGTAAATTTGACTTCCAGCACCACGATAACCTGTTAAATTAAATTCTACATAATAATACCCAGTAGAAGGAAAAGTAAAGAGTCCACTTGATTCCGACATACCTGTGCCTTTTTTATCCTCAAGTTGCGAATCTGCCCTTTCCCAATTATTCTGTATGTGATAGGCATTCCCTTGGAAATTAGAAGTAAGTCTCCAGTAATCAATTTCAGTTATACCACCACCAAAACCTGTGGCAGTACCAGAGCAGGTAGCATTTGCAGGGAAGGTAACATTTCCAGAAGCATCCATAGTGATTGCATCTGCTGATGCTCCTGTATGTCTTATACTGTTGACTATTAGTTTACTTGTCATGGTCAGCTAGAGGGTTTGTCTGCTATTAGTTTTGCTTTCCAAGCAGCTTTTACATCAGCAGTCCAAACTGCATTACAAATTGATTGCACTATTGTTGGTTCTGATGAAATATCAGTATCAACTAAATTATCAGAATCATCTAATAAACCAGCATGTAATACATATCTTTCAAATGATCTTGACCCTGGAATCTCAACACCATCTCGTTTAATAATTGTTGCTTTTCTGACTTGTACTGCTGAGTACACACCAACAACTTCTATTTTGTCGTATTCAATTGATTCGGCTAGTGCCATTTAGGAAAGTCCTCCAGACTTAACAGATTTATGGTGCTTAGTTTATAGACGTAGCTCGGTCTATGTGTCAGTCATATATGTAAAAGTATTTGAGTGATACCACTGTGTATTATCCCAATCATTTGTTGACCAAGGTTGATATGATTGGTCACTTATATTACGATACCCCCACATAATTGTCCCATTATTTGGCATATAAAAATAATAATGATTGTCGCTATTAAATACTACTTTGTAATTCATGCCAGGCCCAGGCATAATATGAGTTCCATCAGTAGTAAAGGGCAATCCATGAATTTGGAAATATTCTCCGCTTGGCATATAACTTCCGTTTTCTGCTGAAAAATGTAGGGTACATTGAACCAATCTACCAATTTTCGTATATTTTCCAGATCCTTCTATAACAGGACTACTATTACTACTATGACCTCTTGCTGTAGGAGTGAATGTACCCTCTTCATAATCGTCGAATAACTCACTTGATTGATTTACATCACTTGTTGCAGAGAAATCAATACCATAACCTGCGTTAAAAGCAATATTACTTGCACCACCAGCAGCTACAGAAGAAAAAGCCAGTTGACCACTAGCATTTGTGGTTAAGGCTTGCCCAGATGTCCCATCGGCTACTGGGAGTTTAAACACTAAAGCTGCATTACTTGTAGTAGTAGCTGGAGCTTTAAGCTCTACAGTGCCTCCTCCAGAATCAGCTGTTAATTTAATTGCACTCATGTTATGTAGGCTCCGTTGGGAAAGTAACGGATGTCATATCTAAATGACCATCTATACCTATTTTAGGTGATGCACTTGCTGGTAAATCTCTAAGTGCCTGTCTATAAGTTTTCCAACTATCTGTAAGTGTTAAATCAGAACTAGCTCTCCAATCACAAGCTGCTAATCTTGCATCTCTTTCTAATCTTAAAAGTCTCATAGGTTCTGCATTTGTTAACCTTAATAACTCTGCTTCTATTTCAGCATCAGTTGGGATGGTTTCGCCTTCATCCCATACAAACCCAGAATAATCATCATCTTCTGCTCGTCTACTCCATTTTTTATTAGGTTTTAAACTTGCAAGTGCATCTACTTTGTAATAAAACATTATGTATCTCCCAAGCGAATAAATGTTATACCATTTCTTAGAGCATTAGAATCTCCAGAGTATTGAACATTTGCATTGTTGTAAGCTTCTAATAACACTCTATATGTGCTTGCATTTTGTACATCAACTATTCCATGTAGACTTAGAGCATGATACCCATTATTCGTATTAGTAATCTGACCATATGAAACAGTAGAATAGTTACTGCCACTATCTGAACTCATCTTAATTTCAACTCCTGCATAGCCTGCAGAAGTATTCATTGCATGTTGACTCATAAGTAGATATATACCAGTTTGTGGGAAAGTAAATACACCACTCGACTCAGTCATTCCAGTTCCTATCTGTGCAAAAAAGTAATCACTTCTTTCCCAACCAGTATCTATTGTTTGACCATTAGTTTTATTATTATCAGAAGTAATACTCCATTGATCTGCCATTGAAATTCCAGCAGATAGTCCAGTTAAGGCTGCTCCAGAAATAGCGGGTAACGCTCCGCTAAGTTTAGAAGATGCCATTCCGTTAATATCTGCGTCAACAATACATCCATCAGGTAATCCCCCTGCTGAAATTCCTGTTACTGTTCCTGATCCATTAAATGTAATAGGCATAATTTAAACCACCGTATATACTGAACCGCTAGGTATAGTCAGCGTGACACCTGCGTTAATTGTAATCGGACCTGCACTTAGAGCATTGCAAGTTGCTCCAAATTCAGTACCTAATGTGTAGTTAGTTGTCATGGTTGTTCCATTCTCTATAAACAGCTTGTCAGAGCCTCCTCCGACAGCTCCGCCTCCTGACTGATCAACGAATGAGAGTGTTCCTCCACCATCCGTGGCAAGCACCTGGCCATTCGACCCCTGGCTCGTTGGGAAGGTGGCAACTTTAGTTCCATTAGAAGTAACAGAAACTAATCCATTACCACTTTTAAATATTCCTGTATCAGTATCTGAGCTAAAAGTTATAGAGGGAACTGCAGTAGTTCCATCTGGGAATGTTCCACCGGCATTTAAATAATCTGCACCTGCAAGTATCACTCCAAAGAATGATTCTCCAGCAGCTGGAGCAGAACTAAAAACTATATTTGTACCTGTAAATTTAAATCCAGTTGTACCTGTAGTATCAGGTTCCTGGACTACACCACCGACAGATATTATGCATTGTGATTCAAACTTTGGAAAAGGAACTGGGGCAGAACCTCCGACCTGTAAAGCAAAAGAAGTGGTACTACCATTAAAACTACTTGATATATCATCTATAGTTTTGTAATCTTCGTTTGCCCTTATGTCATTTCCAATATATGGCATGACTGTTTAACTACTATATTCTTTTTCTGTTCTTATTTTACAGGGAGTAATCTTCTAGATTATGTATTAGGACCAGCAGTAGATGGTTGTGTTGGCCAGACAACATCATCAGGAGTTTTGTCTTTATAAGTTTGAGGAATATCTCTTATGGTTTGTCTATATGCAGCCCACTGAGCCTGATCTACAGTTGCACCAGATGTCATTGTCCAATCTGTAGTTTGTAATATAGTATCTCTTTTACCCCTAATATCATCCCATGTTAATCCAGAAACAGGGTCGGCTGTGTTAGTTTTAGCCCATTCTAAATAGGCTTGGTAATCGGTGTTATCAGGATCAAATGGAATATTCAGTACTACTCCACTTTCATCAGTTAAAGTTACAGAACTTGGTTCTGTTTCTGTGCTGTGTTGATTTAATTTGTAGATAGCCATAATTAAAGTTCTGCGGTAAATGAAAGTCTAGCACTTGCGTTTGTCGATCTTACAAGTTTTGTATTGCCAGCCGTAATAGTGCCATCAGGTGTTGCATATATCCAACAACCATATTCTGTCGGTGCAAATATAGTCCAATTACCATCTACATATACAGAACTATCCCCTCCTCCTAATACTCCAAAATAATTACCACCAGTTGTTTGGTTTAATGTAGGTGCTGTTCTCATTGCAGTTTGAAATGTAATTGGTACATCAATTTCACTACTTGAAAATGAATGACCAATTCCAACAAATTGAGTATCTCCATCTACAAATTGATAATAATATCTTTGACATTTTTTTAAATTTTCTCCAAAACTTAAATGCTGAAAATCGGTTATTACGCTTCCTACTTCTAATTGACATCCCGTGAGATGAAAATTGTTTGAAGTTGAACTTAATATATTAGCTGTATGACCAGCAGCTTCATCCGCTTGATTATGAGCAGTAAAAGTTGATCTCGCTGTTCCAGAATTGCGATTACTACCAGCTGCTAAGTACCAAAGAATTTCGAAACCAGTGCCAGTATCATTGTTTATCACACCACTTGTATCGCCTGCAAAAGTAAATGTTTTTCTTTCCCAAGTGTCTGCACTATTAATTGTGTAAGTTGCACTAACTTGTTTGGAACTATTATCTTTCTGTTGTATATTTACAGCATAAGTGCCAGTAACATTAGATCTTACGTAAAAACTAAGTGCTATAGATTTAGCACCACTTGTTCCAAAAGCTAATTCTTGTAAATTCTGTGCTTCTATTCTATGTCTAATTGCAACATATTGACCAGCACCAATACTTGTATCAGCACTATTTACATCTAATTTATAACTGTTAGAAAAACCATTAGGAGAAGTTGTCGATTGACTAATGGACATTGTTGAAGAGCCATAAGGATGTGTTAATGCAAATTGATCTAAAGTACTTTCATTGTTAGAAACAGTAGCAAAACTTGTCCCCCTTTGACTACAAATCATCGCTCCGTTAGTTATTAAATTTTTATCCTGACCAATCTTTCCTTTAAGTTCTGTTCCTAAATTAGAGGTCTTTACATTTGTAGATAGTCTATCTGAACTTACTGTATTAAGAGCCATGTGTTATACCTCCTTAAGTCTGTTCTAAATAACTTACTGATACATCCAAAGCAGTTGCCGTTCCTGCCCTGACTCTCAGGACATCACTTGACTCCATAATTATTTTTGATCCACTTATTATTTCTAATGATGATCCTGCAGGGACTGGAGCGTTTCTTATTATATAAACATCATCTCCTGTGTTCGTTACTAAATAAACATCAACATCAGCACTTGATGCTGTCTTGTTTGAAACTAAGCAACTTAAAAGAACTAAAGTTGCTGAACCTCCAGCCGTTACAACGGTAGCGTTAGAGTTACTAACAGCGTCTGTAACAACACTTGATTTTGTATCAATTTTAAAGGTGTTTGCCATATTAACTTAAAGCGAGTATGAGAGCGAGTTGGTCAGAAAAATCAGTAGATCCATTTACAACAATATTCCCGGTTATGTTTACATTACCTGGAATTGTGACCACACCAGATGAATCTATTGTAAGCCTTGCAAATCCACCAGTTACTAATGATATTTGATCTGCACCGGCACTTATTATTCCTGTATTAGGATCTCCAGCGAATTTCAGAGCACAGCTGGATAATGAACCTAAACTAAAACTGGAATTACTTCCATCTTCTAACAGTAAAGGAAAGCCACCTACTGTAGTCGCATCATGAATACAGACAGTTTTCTTCTGAGTATCTACAGTTACTTCACCTACTGCTCCTGTAAAAGCAGAATGCTCACCTGTTGTTCCTCTTCTAAATTGTACTTGGGTTGCCATAATACTATCCTAAAGCCACTGCTATTGCAGTAGCAAAACTTTCTGTGCTAATTGTTCCATCTGTATTTGGAACGGTCATAGTTCGAGTTGTACTGCCCGAAATTCCTGAACATTCAAATGC
>VTLG01003086.1_pt1 | contig 12931 bp, 12 predicted proteins | sample 4694571 | NCBI WGS metagenome assembly VTLG01 (sample SAMN12604809, study PRJNA352737) | marine metagenome | biome: ENVO:00000447; feature: ENVO:00000209|ENVO:00000569|ENVO:01000036; material: ENVO:00002151; isolation source: viral sequences binned using virsorter ... | reverse complement strand
TTCAATTTCAAACTCAACTTCTGGCGGTGGGTTGCCAACAAGTATCTTAAAAAATTCTTTGTGGTTCATATCAATTCAATTTTGGGAATAGTTGTTGCTCCAACATATCAACAGCACGATCATCTAGTGTGTTGGTGGTTTGTTTGCAGATTGCTCTAAGCAAATCGACTACTAATCTCTTTACAGCAGTAGTGGTAAAGAATTTAAGTAATACTGGTTTTAAGATTTTCAGCATAATTAGTATTGTGTTACTTTCCAAACATAGCTACATTGTTAGTATTAAACAAGAGTCTTAACCTTTCATGGAAGATCAAGAACCTAGTAGAGTCGAAACCATTGTCAAAGTTTGTGTACTTCTTTGGTCGGCAACGCTATTATCTCTCTCATACTATGAACCGCCATCTGGTAAAAAGATTGTAGATTTTGACCCGACATTTATTGCAAGTATTTTTTCGGCTAGTACTGCCAGCTTGGGTTTTCAGATAAAGAAGAAAAAAGATACTATAGTAGATAATAAGAACTCTAAAGTAGGCATCAAATGAAAAAGCTACTCTTACTAGGTTTATTTTTAGTTGCTCCTTGTTACGCAAACGGAACTCCAAGTTGGACTACTGGCTCTAGCAATAGAACTGAAAATACTACTCAGACTATAACTAGATCAATAGTTACTGAGAAATATGGGTCGGCACTTAACACTTGGGAAGCTACAAATATAACTGTAACTTCAGACACAAGTGGAGGAATTACAGCTACAGATGCAGTATTTACTCCAACAGATAGTACTGCTGAGTGGACCTTAAGCACGACTACAAGGGCTGCTAGTGCATTAACAGAACAAATCACACAGAATGATACGATTACGACTACTAGCGTTATCACTTCTTTGTCTGTCTTTAGTCAGTAATAAAGCAAGAGCCGAAGGCGATACAAACGTACAGGCTCAACCTAATGCTGTTGGTAATTCCAGTATTATCAACCAGAATATGAATATTAATAATGGAATGACAGGTAAGCAGCAGTTTGGAAATGTTTTATGTAGTCAACCTACTATGGCTGTGACTCCTTTCTATACAGGTAATGACGCTCAAGGTGCAGAAACATACAGCATCAATGAAGGTTGGGGTGTTCAGTTATCTTTTATGATACCTTTGGGAGATAATCAAACTTGTATTGAATTATCAAAAGTAAAGCTAGACCAAGCCAAAGAAGAACTAGACAAGCAAGTCCATGATAAGCAGTTAGTTCGTGTTTTGAAGTGTAGTCAGCTTCACGCATCAGGCTACATGATAAACCCTGAGTCTAAGTTCGCATATATTTGTAATGATGTAATCAATATACGAAGTTATGTAAAAGCCAACTCTGAAAAATTTAAGTAGCTAGTTTAGACACCACATAGTACAGGTATGTGAACTCTAGCTACCTTTATTATTATCTATTTTTTCTTTCACATTTGCGACTTCTTTTTTAAGAACTTTAGTAAAGATTTTCTTAAATGTTTTCTTAATAAAAGCTAATACTGATTGCATAGCAATACCACCAGCTACAGATACAACAGATGCAGTACCAGCAGCTATAACACTAGAAGCTATAACCTCTGGTGCTGGTATAGGCATCTCACCAAAAAAAGGTATATTAAATGTAGCTATCGTTTCTTCACTTGATAAAGTTTCTTTGGTGGTTGGCAGGTTTGTCGGTATTATCTCTGGTGTTGCTCCTGACACTTCCTCCTTTGAAGATGATGTTTCTTCTTCAACAGAAGATTCCTGACCTCCCAAACCCGACTCTACCTGTTCCAGACTTGGAAGAAGTAGGGGATCTAGATAAGGTTCTTCCACTATCGGAGGATAAAAAATTGTTTTAGGTGGATTAAGAATATAATCTGTATCTGGTAAATCAGGCAGATTTATTTCCATTCTTCTTCTTCTTTGCTCTTGCTATTTGAAGTAATAAAAAATCTTTTTTACTAATCTTGCCATCTTTATTGGCATCAATTTTTTTTTGATTTCCTTTAAGCATCAGACTCAGGGGTAGTTCTATCTTTAATTATAGCTGTTAATTCAATAAATCTTCTTTCACATTCTTTTACTATTGATTGTGCTTGATTATGTCTATTGACTACATCTTTTAATTCAGCTTGTAGTTCTTCATTTGTTTTTTTTGCCATTTAGCTAGGCTTTGGGTACTTGGTTTTAATAGGATCAACTATGTCTGTTTTCCATTTGTCTATACCATTATGATATATGTAATCGAGCTGTGTACCCCAATCTGGATACTCTTCTTTTCTTTGCTCTTTATACTTTACTGCTGCATACTCAGCATCAAGTGTAACTCTAGCTGCATCTATTGTAGCCTGATCTAAAGTTACACTTTTACCCTCTGCATCAAAGGCTCCAGTAGCGTCATGTATAACAACTACATTAGAGTATGCTCTTCTTATTGCGTCGTGATCTAATCCCATTATGATGAAATCTCCATTGCTGTAAATGTACTACAGAATCTACCTCTGTAACTTTCGTTCTGGTCGTTTTCGTTTCTGTTTATATAAAAATTAGCATTACCATTCCTTAAATACATAATGTAAGGAGTGTATTTTACAGCACTGGTTGTGTTAGGAGAGTCAACATAAAATCCAGTATTTAGACCGCCGTAACTTCCTCCATCAACATAAGATTGAGTTCCTCCTCTTTGTTGATTACTTCCAGCACCAGTTGCTCTAAAATCATTGATAATTGAATCATTTGCATATATAGCTAAACCTATGTTTTCTTGAGTACTTAAACCGAAATAAATTGACCAATAAAGAAGAATCTTATTACTATTATCAGATGGTGTAATAGTTACATCTATACCACTGTCGATAAAACTGTTTCGACCACTGTCACCGAATGATGATACATCTCTTTTAAGAGTTTGTTTAATTTGTATTATTCCACCACCATCACCAGCTTCACCGCCCGCTGGAAATACTCCATTTGTAAATATAGCCATTATGATACCTCCGTTAAATTAAATTTATATTTTTTACCAGATCGTTTGTTAATCAAGAAAAGATCCTCCGCTCCTTCTTGTATAGTATAGCTTCCATAAGTTCCGTCAACATCATTAGCACCACCTTCGTTAGATAAGTTAAGGTCATTGGTGTAGATGTTTCGGAATCTGTTTGATGATGAACCTAAGTCATAGGAATTATTAGCAGTTGGTATTATAGCTCTTGAATTTAAAGTACCAGTTAATGTTCCTCCTGATAAAGGTAATTTTGTATTATCACTTGCAGAAAAAGAGTTATTTGATGCTGCTGTTATTCTACCTTGTGCATTTACAGTAAATGAGGGAATGTTACTAGAATTTCCATAACTACCAGCAGATACAGACGTATGTGACAACGCAGTATCGTCTACAGAGTTAGGTGCGTAGTGTTCAGAATCAATAGAATCTGCTGCGTAATGTTCAGAGTTAATTACGTCATTCTGTATGTTATCTCCGTCTATACAATCGTTAGCTAGATGTTGATGATCTATAGAACCATCAACATAATGTTCAGAGTTTATGCTATCGTTAGCTATCTTATTACCATTTACACAATCGTTAGCTAAGTGTGCATTATCTATTGAGCCATCAACATAATGTTCAGAATTTATTTGATCGTCAGCAATCTTACCAGATGTAACGCAATCAGCAGCTAATTTAGTTGTAGTAACTTCACCAGCACGCATTTGAGCAGTACCTACTGCATTATCTGCTATTTTACTTTGTGTGACATTATCATCTGCTATCTTAGCTGTAGTAACTGCATTGGTTCCTAACGCAGTTACGTCAACAGCACCAGCAGCAAGTTTTGCAGAGGTAACTGCATCATCTGCTATTTTAGCTGTAGCGATAGAACCTGTACCTAATCTTCCAGTTATATTAGAACTAGCAACATTACTCATATCTTCTCTAGCAAGAGGTCTTCCCCCTGCTTGACTACCATCATGCACTACAAGAGTATCTTTATCTGTATCTACAGTTGCTTCACCTTCAGCACCAGTAAAACTACTATGTTGTGAAGTTGTACCTCTTCTTAATTTTAATAATTTTGCCATTATGCTATTGAACCAAAATCTAAAGTAAGGTTTGTTGTAGTTATAACATTAGGTGCAATGGTTTGTCCACTTATAAGAGACACTATTTCACTAGCTGTTTGATCTGCTGTAGCTCCTGATTCTATGCCATTTAGCTTACTATGGTCATTATCAGTAAACACGTTACTGTCAGATGCAGCTTCAACAGCAGCCCTAATTTCAGCGTTAGTTTGATCGCCAGTAGCACCTGCTTCAATACCATCTAGCTTAGTACCATCAGCAGCAACATCTCTACCATCAACTGTTCCTGATACAATAATGTTTGCATTAATTGTTTGATTACCAGAAAATGTATTAGCTGTTAAACCAGCTAGACTTCCTGTAGCTGTTACACCACCTTGCCATGCAGATCCGTTATAAACTCTTAATTCGTCTAGTGTCGTATCATAATATAAATCTCCAACATCAAGACTAGAAGTTGGTGCAGAAGACGCAATACGATAACGATTAGCAAACGTATTTATATCAGAAATACTTGTAGCACAAGTAGACATAGCAGTTACGTTGGCCGAAGTAGCTAACGTATTCATGTCAGCAACTACATCAGTAGTAGCCAGAATAGCTAGGTCTGCTACAACATCAGTAGTACCAAGAATAGCCATATCAGCAATAACTTCAGTAGTAGCTAACAGAGCCATATCAGCAATAACATCAGTAGTAGCTAACAGAGCCATATCAGCAATTACAGCAGTAGTAGCTAGTAAAGCCATATCAGCTATTACGTCTGAAGTAGCCAATAAATTCATGTCTGCTACTACGTCAGTAGTACCAAGAATAGCTAGATCAGCTACAGCATCAGCAGTACCAAGTCTTCCAATTTCTGTTGCTTTTGCAGCTACAGTACCTATATCTGTTGCATCATTAGCAACCGCAGTTACATCTGACGCTATCCCTGCAACTGTATTTAAATTATTAACTACACTTGTTGTTGCCAAAGTATTCATATCTGCAACTACATCTGCTGTAGCCAAAGTATTCATATCAGCTACAACATCTGTTGTGGCTAATAAAGCCATATCTGCTACGACATCAGTAGTACCGAGAATAGCCATGTCCGCAACAGCAGCAGCAGTTCCTAGTCTGCCTATCTCTGTTGCTTTACCAGCTACAGCACCTATATCAGTAGCATCATTAGCTACGGCTGTAACATCAGATGCTATACCAGCAACTGTAGTTACATTAGATGCTATACCTGCAACTGTGTTTAAAGTTTGATTACCTGTACCTGTGCTTACGGCTTCTGTAATTAAACCTAAATCTTCTTGAAATACTAATTGACCAGCAACAATATTGATGTTAGTAAGGTCAGATGCGTTCGGTGTAGCTGCTGTAAATCCATCACCAGAACTGCCATCATAGATCATCAAAACTTTGTTAGATGAACTATCGAACCATAAGTCACCAATTTGTAAGCTTGAAGTATCGGCTCTTTGTGTAGGTGCGTTATTGCTAATTTGATAAAGGTCAGCAAAGTTATTTATATCTACTACATTTGCCCCTGCTGCTGCTATGTTTACAGCATTTGCAGCTACAGTAGATACCTCTGTTGCTTTTGGTACAAGTCTATGAAATGCGTATGTATGATCTGTTTGTGTAGTTTCTACTAAAAATCCAAAACCTTGAGGTATGGTTACAGATACACCTGTGATAATAACTGCGTTACCTGTTCCTCTACCATTTGCAATAGTTAAAGTTGTTCCTGATTGTGCAGTTAAAGCTGTTGATGCTGCTTGAACAGAAACTATAGTTCCACCTTTTGCAGAACCGCTAGTATTAATATCAGGATTTTCTGTAGGAAAACTTGTTTCATTTGCTATAGGTACAAAACCACCTACATTATCTACAAGTTCTATAACACGCAAATCAATAGCAGCCGTAGTTGCTATAAAAGCATCAGAGCCTGTCCATGTATTACCACTCGCAATAGTTTCACTAGAGTCTTGTCTAAAATATCTTGCGTCAGATTCTGTTTCTGTAAAGTATCTATTGTCTAATTGTCCAGCATCTAGTTCGGTTTCTGTGTAATATCTATTGTCTAATTGTCCAGCATCTAGTTCGGTTTCTGTGTAATATTGATTATTAAGTTGACCATTGTTTAATTCAGTTTCGGTGTAATATTGATTATTAAGTTGACCATTGTTTAATTCAGTTTCGGTGTAATATCTATTATCTAAAGTTCCTGTTGCTATTTCAGAATCAGTAACAGCATTAGTTTGTATATGCTCAGTATTAACAGCATTATCAGCAAGTTTTGTGCTATCTATAATGTCAGCTTCTAAATGTTGACGATCAATAGACCCATCTACATAATGCTCAGAATCAATTTGATCGTCAGCTATAAGTGCATTTGTTATTTGATCGGCAGCTATATGTTGTGTATCAATCGACCCATCTACATAGTGTTCTGAATTAATAGAATCATCAGCTATCTTATTTCCGTTTACTGCATCATTAGCTAAGTGTACATTGTCAATCGACCCATCTACATAGTGTTCTGAATCTATTTGATTATCTGCTATTTTCGCATTTGTAACAGCATCACCAGCAATCATTTGATTTGATACTGTGCCTGTATCTGCTGTAGTTATAAGTGTACCTGTAATGTCAGGTACAGTAATTGTTCTATCAGCAGTAGGATCTGTTATTGCTAGTGTTAATTCATTATCATCATCAGTTGCACCTTCAAAAACAAAGTTGCCTGTAATTGTTTGTGAACCATCTCTTCTTACATAATCATTAGTAAATTCTTGTTGAGCAAATAATATTTGGTCACTATTATTATCTAAGTCTGTTTCTGTTAAAACACTACCATCTGCAAAGTCTACTTTCTTTGCACTTATATTTGTATCTCTTGTAAATACAATATTAGCTGTACCACTTGGAGGTGTATTACCAGAAGTAAATTGTACTTCAGAACCAACAATATTATAGTGAGTACCTAATGTTTTAAGAACACCACCTACTTTTACATCAACTTCAGTATTTTCTAAAAAAGCAAACGATATGGCAAAATTATTTTGACTACCTGTACCATTATGATTTTGTGAGGTAGCTGTTGTGTTAGTAGCCATGTTACTCGTTTAAAGAGGGTCTTCTTATAAGATTATTATAATCTTTTTGTATTCCTCTTTTATAATTCAATATACCTCTTTGTTCTTGTTTTGAAAATTTCTTATTAATATGATTATATTCTGCTCGTTGTATATATCTTTTATTAATTGCACTTAATTCATAAAAAATATTATTAGCTGCTATTGCACCTTGCTCACTTTTTAAACCAAATTCATCAACAATACGTTTTGCATCTAAGTATCTATCAGTTTTTAAATATGCTTCCATACTTTCAAGTATAGTCTTTTTACCATATCCAGCATTAAGTTCCATAGTATTAATATCTTTTTTCATAGCGTTATATTCATAGGTATCTAATCTAATCGGTACAAAATTTTGCTTGTTATATTCACCTGTAACAAACTCACTAGGCTCTGCTAGTCTTCTTCCTATTTCTTTTAATGCAGTATATACAGGATAGTTTTTACTTTTTTTAGTAACACCAATTCCAAAAATATTACCACCCATTCTGTTTGGGTAGACTATTGGTTCATTCGTTATGTGTTCTACATCAAAAGGTAAGTCTGGTCCTATACCATATCTACGACTAATTTCATTTAGGGTTGATCTCCATGCTAAAGCGAACATTGAAGACTTGTTATAGTTTGGATCTGTAGGGTCATCTGATTTGTTTATATCACCAGCCCTTACTTTTGTGTCTGGCCTTCTTTGAAATACTTTTATTTCTTCATTACTAAAGCCCATTACTTTTAATAAGTCTGCTGGGTATCTTCTTAATTCAGCAACAACACCTGAGAATGGTCCTCTTGATGTAATAAATCTACCAACAAAATTAGCAAACTTTTTACTTCTATAATCTTTAACAGGATCACCTTCACTATCTACTAAATCTGCACTACTTCTCATAACATTAATTAATTCTTCTGCTTGAGAAGTCCATGAATCATTGTAAAGGTTTTGTACTATAGACATTACTAACCCTGTTGTTGCTTCGTCATAAGGTTTTCCACCAATTATTCCCAATGAATTTATAGTGTCAACTGTCATTTTTAATGAACCAGATAAAGGCTCTAGCCAACCTTCATAAGATCTATAAATATAAACAGGTTTACCATCTTCACCTATTAAAGGTTCACCATTCTCATCTTTTTGTAAGTAACCAATACTATATGGCCTCCAACCATTTAAGTACATTTGTTTCCACATGGCAGCACCTTCTTTAGTTCCAAAATCAGGTCCACCTCCTGTTAGTATTACTGGCGGTATATACTCTGGGTCATTTAATAATATATTTGCAGAAGTAACAAAACCAGCAATGCCTGTAATAAAAGCAACAGCTTGATTTATGTCTGCATTTGCTATAGCTCGTATCTTTGGATCAGGATTATTAAGTTGTTTTCTTAATTCTGGTACTGTTAATTCACTTAATAAATTTAAGTTTTTACCACCAATTAAAGGTGTCTGATCTGGGAAGTTAATTGATTGTTGTTTATTAAAAGGATTTACTACAGGTGTAAACATAGGATTATTTCTAAAATTACCAGATTTAATATTTGCTGGTGTTCTTGTAAAAGATATAAATAATCTTACTAATGGATATTTATTTGCTGCATTATCAGCAAATTTCATAGCTTGACCAAACTTACCTGTAGTATCAATGTCTTGAGTAAAAGTCGAAAACTTAGCTTGCTTTTTAGCGTGTAATAAAAATCTCTTTGTAAGTGGTTCTAATTCATTATCGCCATTTTGTGCATACCATTCAAGAACTGCATTAGTATGTTTTTTAATAAATTTATCTATTTCATTTCTTGGTAATCCTTGTCTTTTAGCTTCTATAAATGCCATATAAGTTACATCTGCAATTAAGTTTGGTGCTTGTACTGCTGCATCTGTAGCTGTCATATTACGACCAGAAAATCTTATTGCAGTACCAGTAGCATTAATAGCTTTAGCACCTGCACCACTACCATCAGACTTAATAGCAAATCTATTCTGATATTTTCTATTTCCTAAATTAATAAAGTTATCTTCCATCTTCATAGATTTTTTATATGCCTTTCTCATAAAGTGATAGTTGCTATGCAAAGAAACAAAATGTCTCATAGCAGCTTCTAACATCTCTGGATTTTCTGCACCTAAAAATAGCTTTAGTTGTCTGTGATAAGTGTTTAAAGTTGCAGATACAAAGTTTGCTGTATTAGTACCAAACCTATATAACATTCCATTTATACCAATCTCGTTAGCTACTTTAAATCCTTTGGTAAGTGCATTATCGTCTTGTACTCTAAAAGCATTTACTTTTGTAAGACCAAATAAAGTTTCTGTTTCTCCATCTGCTGCTTGTATTATCTTTCCTATTCTATAAAGCTCACTAAAATCACCTGTTTGTTTTGAAGTTTCAAGTTGTCTTATCAAATCTTTTTTTAGATTCTCGCTGCTAAAAGCGACTTCTTCTAAAGTATTTACTAATTTTTCTTCAGCAGTTTTATTTAATTTTAAGTTTGCAGCTTCTACATATTCTGCTGCTGTTTTACCTTCCATACCTTTTAAAGGCTTTATATTTAATTTTTGTAAGATTTGACCTGCTCTGCTGCTTGGTTTTAAATATCTCATTAACCATAGTTTCATTGCATCTATAGAACCAGTAAGTTCTGTTATGGCTGTTTCAATCTGTTCTGGATTTTTGCTATTTAAAGCATTTAAAAAAGCATTGTTTTTATTATTTAATCGTTCTGCTGCAAACACAGCATTTAAAGCTAAAGCAGTATTAACTTCTGGTTGTTTGTTTATAAGACCATAAGATTCTATTTCATCTGCCATCTTTACAATCAAATCAGATTTTTCTAGCTCCAATACTTTTTTTGTAAACTCTGGTTGATCTGGGTCAAATAGTTTTACAGCTTTTAAAATGTTTTCTTTATCTGTAACTGTCTCTGCACTTGTCCAACCTTTTGATTTAAGAGCTTTTACTGCATTTTTAATATTAGTAGCACTTGCTTGGTCTACAGCTTTTAATAAGCTAGTTTGATTAGGATTAAGATTCTTTGGTCCTAAATCTTCTCCACCTGTTTTTTGTTTTACTTTCTTTATAAATACATTATCAGTTGGTACTTTAATCATCATACCGCCTGTATTATCAGGGGTTGCTTTAGCTGAACCTGTTTGTTGTTTTACTATATCTTTTATCTTTTGATGTATTTTAGATCCATGATTTCTTACTGTATTGACATCAATACCTTGATCTTCTAATAATCTGGTCAATCTTTCGTGTGATATTTTTTGTTTATCTGTTAAAGGTTTTACTCTATTACCTCTTAATATATATGCAACTTTATCTATATCAGAACCAAACTCTAAACTAGCAGAACCATATCTAGGACTCATTTTTAAGAAACCTTTAGGCAACTTAAATTCACCTAAATTAGTTTCACCAATATTAAAACCACCATCACCTCTTACATTAGCTTGTGGTTGTTGTTGTATCTGTTCTTGTAGTACAAAACTATCTTCAACAACTTTATCAATCTTTTCTTTATCAGTTTTAGTAAGTAGCTTGTTTACTTCATCTGCATTTTTACCTGCAAACTTTTTACCTAAACTTTCAAGAAAATCTAAACCACCTTTAAAACTTGCAGCAAAACCAGTACCAAGACCTACAGAAGTTACAAATTCTTCAAAAGAAGGAAACCTTTGTTCATCTATTAAAGTTCTTACTGTCACTTCAGCACCACCTAAAGTTCCACCAAAAAGTCCTGATTTAGCTACACCTTTCAATCCTTTAGTTTCTGTTGCAAAAGGGATAGCTTGAATAAAACTAGAAGTTATAAGTTCTCCACGATTAAGTTGATCTTTAACACCTAAAAAACCTGTCTGTCCAAATCTTTTTTTCTGTGCTTCATAGTTAAAAATACCACCACCAACAGTATTTATAATTCCATAAGTAAGTAATCCATAAGGACCTGCACCTAGTAAAGGTGCTGTTAAGGCATCAAGTGTAAGACCACCACCTATTTCAATACCTAACCCTTTCATGGTTTGTTCAAACTGTGTAAGGTTTGTTCTTTCTGGTATCTCTACTTCAAACCCTTGATCCTCGTAAAACTGAAATACTTTATCTAATCCAGTTTGAAATTGCTCTGTTTCTATTGAAGACTTTGGTATTTCGTTATTAAGAAAATCTTGAAAATAAAAACCTGTTGCATCTTTAAATACTTTTTCAATAGCTATTCTGTCGCTAGGTCTTCTTAAAGGTGTATTGGTATTTTTTGTTTTATCAAAGAAATTATTTAATCCAAGATACTTCAACATACCATCAGATACATGAAGGTTTTTACTTTCGTTATCGGCTTGTGTAAATGCTGAAAATACTTCTTGCGAAGGATCAAACATACTTTCGTTATAAAAGTCAAAATCATCATCATCATCTTCTGTATCTTTATACAAAGTGTTGTAAGTATCTTTTATATCTATTTGTGTATTCCAATCAAAGTAACTATTTTTTTGCGTATTATTATTACCTACATTTGCAGGTTCATATTTAACTTTATTGAAGTTTGTTAAATCAGAAAAATCAAAAGATTCTTCTTCATTGTTTGTCTGATTATTTAATGCTGAGTCTGTCATTTAGATTATTGTTTGGTCAGGTTGCTTCTTCCATAGAATATCAATTACTCTCTTCAATGTCTCTTCATCTTCTTTAATTGGTGTAGGACTTAATAAATCTTCTTTTGTCTTGCCTTCTAAACCTGCATACTGATAAGGTCTAAGCATTTCAGTAATAATATCTTTTTCATAAGCACCATAAGGCTCTTCTCTAATACCTAACCTAGCTCTTGCTACTCTCATCAAGACAGATTGCATTACACCTATTATATCTTCTTCACTACTTAATATTGCTTCTGTTAGAACCATTTGAGCTATAGCGTATTTAGCTTCAATATTTTCTTGACTATTGTTTTCAACTAAATCTATGTATATATTCTTTGCTTCATCTATAACTTCTTGTGATGACTTATCAGCGTAAGTATGACTCAAACCATCTTTTTCTATAGTCCTTATAAAGTTTGGATCTTTCTTTAAATTTTCTTCTCTACCACCACTACCATAAGAAACAGCACCATTAAACTGGTCAAACTTATCTGTCATTTGTTTTAGACCACTTACAAGTACACCGCCTTCTGGTCTACTCATATCTTCACCACCAGAAATAGGTAGGTTAAGACTAGCAGCAAAAGTATCTACAAGATTGTTTGCATCATCTTCACTAATTCCATAATCTTGTAGTTGACTTACAAACTGTGTAGCAAGGTTATTGGTGTTTTGACTTACATCTTTAGGTTTAAAAAAGTCAAAGATACCCTGTCTAATACCTGTTTTCTCTTCTTTTGGTGTTTCTTTTTTCTTTGCTTCTATCTTTTCTTTCTCTATCTTTTCTTTCTCTAATCGTAATCTTTCTGCTTCTGCTGCTTCTTCTGCTTTTGTTTTTTGTATTTGTACTTCTAATGTTCTTTCATTAAATGGTACTTCTGTTTCATATTGTTTTCTACCTTCATTCCATATTGAGTTTGTTTTTAATTTATATCCTTTGTCAGTATCAACTATATTTTGATTATTAATTTTATATATATCAACTGTATAAGCTTGCAATGCTGCATTTATTTGTTGTTCAAATTCTTGTGCATTTAAATTATCTGCATTTTTAGAAATTTCTACAATTTTTTTATTAAGAGCATTTGTAG
>VTLG01008356.1_pt1 | contig 12932 bp, 14 predicted proteins | sample 4694571 | NCBI WGS metagenome assembly VTLG01 (sample SAMN12604809, study PRJNA352737) | marine metagenome | biome: ENVO:00000447; feature: ENVO:00000209|ENVO:00000569|ENVO:01000036; material: ENVO:00002151; isolation source: viral sequences binned using virsorter ... | reverse complement strand
TTAAGGCAGATGCAACTACCACCAAACTTACACTTGTCGATGGGGGCAATTTTTAGAGCATGGCTAACACAATCAGAATAAAAAGATCCACAGGATCATCAGCACCCGGAAGTTTAGAAAATGCTGAATTAGCGTTTGCTGAAGGCAGTAAGAAGCTATTTATAGGTATTGGAACTGGTGGGTCAGGAGGATCTGCTACGACTATTGAAGCTATTGGTGGCTCTGGAAGTTTTGCTGATTTATTTACGAGTAGAACACAGAATACATTTTTAGCTGCACCAAATGGTAGTAATGGTGCTGCGACATTTAGAGCAATGGTAGCTGCTGATGTGCCTTCGTTAGCGCATACAAAAATAAGTGACTTCGATACAGGTGTAAGAACAAATAGATTAGATCAGATGGCTGCACCTACAGGTTCAGTTTCATTAAATAGCCAAACAATAACTAACCTAGCTGACCCTGTAAATACACAAGATGCAGCGACTAAGGGTTTTGTAGAGGCTACATCACAAGGACTTGATGTAAAAGATAGCTGTAAAGCAGCAACAACAGGAAACATAACAATATCTACTGCATTAAATAATGGAGACACGCTAGATGGTGTTACTCTTGCAACTAATGATCGTGTTCTTGTTAAAGATCAGTCAACAGCAAGTCAAAACGGTATTTATATAGTTGGGTCTTCTCCAGCTAGAGCTAGTGATTTAGCTGCTGGTTCTGATGCTGCTGGTATGTTTACCTTTGTAGAACAGGGAACTGTTAATGCTGACAACGGTTTTGTTTGTACAAGTAACAAGGGAAGCGCAGTTACAGGTACTAATAATCTTACCTTTGCACAATTTTCTGGTGCTGGGCAGATTACAGCAGGGGATGGACTTGATAAATCTGGTAATACACTTTCTGTTGATCTAAAAGCTAATGGTGGACTTGTTATTGAATCTACTGAAATTGGTGTTGATCTTGCTGCTAGTTCTATAACAGGAACTTTACCTGTAAGTAAATTAACAAGTGTTACTGCAACAGCTACAGAAATAAACAAACTTGATGGATTAAACTCTACCACTACAGAATTAAACACTTGTACAGATGGCTCAACATCTGCTACAGCAACAACTCTTGCTACAGCAGATCGTATGGTTATTAATGATGGCGGAACAATGGTACAAGTTGCGTTATCTGATCTTGTGACCTTTTTAGAAAATGGAAGTGTATCAGGTTTTGATATAGACGGAGGATCGTACTAAAAACTAATCATTAGGAGGTAAAAGCCAATGGCTAACACAATCAAACTTAAAAGAGGTTCTGGTAGTGATCCTAGTGCTAGTGATTTAGTTCTTGGAGAAGTAGCGGTAAGAACCGACAACGGTAAATTATTTACTAAGAAAGACGATGGAACGGTAGCAGAAATATCTGGTGGCGGCGGTACTGCTACTACTATCAACAACAATGCTGACAACCTAATCATTACTGGTTCTGGTACAGCAAATACTTTAAATGCAGAGTCATCATTAACTTATGATGGGTCTACTTTAGCTGTTACAGGAGCTATCACTGGAACGACAGACGCAACCATACATGGTCAAACTGTTGGTAGGGGTGGTGGTGGTATAGCTTATAACGTAGCACTTGGTCAAAATACATTTAACAGTAATACTACTGGTCAGTTCCAAACTGCTGTAGGTTCTAGTGCTGCACAACAGTTGACTAATGGAAGTCACAACGTAGCTCTAGGTCATGCTGCATTAAATATTGCTACAACAGGTAGTCATAACACAGCTTTAGGTACTGCTGCTATAAGAAATGCAAATGGCTCTCATAATGTAGGTATAGGTTCTGATGCTTGTAAAGGTGCTTCTGGTTCTACTGCTAACTACAATATTGGTATTGGTGGGACTTCTTTATTATCATTTACTACTGGTGGTGCAAACGTAGCTATTGGTTATGCTTCTTTAGATGCTAATACTACTGGTGCAAATAATATAGGTATTGGTCATCAAGCTTTAAGTTCTAGCACTACAGCTAACAACAACACCGCAGTAGGCAGACAATCAATGCTAGGCAACACTACAGGTGATTCAAATACTGCTGTTGGTTATGCTTCTTTAGATGCTAATACTACTGGAACTAGAAATACTGCTATAGGTGATAACGCTTTAGGTGCAAACACAACTGCTAATGATAACACTGCTGTGGGTAGAGCAGCATTACAAGTAAACACAACTGGCGGTTCACTTACTGCTGTTGGTATAAATGCTTTAGGTGCTAATACAAGTGGTAATCATAGTGTGGCAGTTGGAAAAGAAGCTTTATTAAGAAACACAACTGGTTCTGAAAACACAGCCGTAGGAAATTTTGCTTTATATCAAAACTTAACTGGAAGCAATAACAGTGCTTTTGGTAAAGATGCTCTTCTTAATAACACTGCAAGTGATAACGCTGCTTTTGGTAAAGATGCTTTAAGAGAAAATACAACTGGTAATAATAATGTTGCTTTTGGTAAAAATTCTTTATATTCAAACACAACAGGTACAAATAACATAGCTGTAGGTGCTTATGCTTTAGATGCTAATACTACAGCAAGTAGTAATACGGCAGTTGGTCATGTAGCTTTAAGTGCAAATACAACAGGTATTAATAATGTAAGTATTGGGCATAACTCGTTAGCATCTAATACGACTGGTTCTGCTACCACTGCTGTTGGACAACGTGCTTTATATAGTAATATTTCAGGCCAAAACAATGTAGCAATCGGAAGAAACGCATTAGCAAGTAACACCATAGCAAGTAATAATACTGCGATTGGTCAAAGTGCATTAGGAGTAAACACAAGTGGACATTCAAACGTAGCTGTAGGTACTAATGCTTTAGATGCTAATACAACTGCGGATGCAAACACTGCGGTGGGTCATAGTTCATTATCAGCTAATACCACTGGTGCAAACAACGTAGCTGTTGGAAGAAATGCTTTATTAGCAAACACGACATCAGGTGATAACGTTTGTATTGGTGGTGGTGCTATGATAAGCAACACTGAAGGTGGATCTAACACTGTTGTAGGTGCTTATGCTTTAGATGCTAATACTACAGGTGGATCTAATGTTGCTATAGGTAAACACGCTTTAAGTGCAAACACTACAGCATCAAATAACACAGCAGTAGGGCTTCATTCATTAAAAGCAAACACAACTGGAACAGAAAACGTAGCTGTTGGAACAAATTGTCTTGATGCAAACACTACTGCGGATAATAATACTGCTGTTGGTACTGATGCACTAGGAGCAAATACAACAGGAAATGAAAATACTGCAGTTGGTCATGATGCTTTGCTTTTAAACACAACAGGAGTACAAAATACTGCTGTAGGTTCTTTAGCTTTAGATGCTAACCAAACTGGTGATGCAAACGTAGCTGTAGGTAGAAGTTCCTTAGGAAACAACACAACTGCAGATGATAACACTGCTGTTGGTTATAAAGCATTATTTAATAACACAACAGCAGCCAATAATACGGCAGTAGGTAGGTCGGCATTACAAGCAAATACAACAGGAACTAATAATACTGCTGTAGGAAGAAATGCTTTATTTAATAACACAACTGGTGAAAGAAATTCTGCTGTTGGTCTTAGTAGTTTAAGTAGTAACACCACAGGGATTTATAATACTGCTTTTGGTTATAACGCTTTAAATAGTAATACCACAGCAAACAATAATGTTGCGGTAGGTCACGAATCATTAAAAGCAAACACAAGTGGAATTAGAAATACTGCTTTAGGAACTTTTGCCTTAGATTCTAATACTACTGCCAGTGAAAATGTTGCTGTTGGTTATCAATCTTTAGATGCAAACACAACTGGAGCTCAAAATGTAGCGATTGGAGCTTTTGCTTTAGATGCTAATATCACCAACAGTGGTAATACAGCAGTAGGTTACAGCTCTTTATCAGCAAACAGCAGTGGATATGGCAACACTGCTGTTGGTAGAAGGGCTTTATTATCAAACACAACTGCAGCGACAAATGTTGCTGTTGGTAATGATGCTGCTCGAAGTAACATTTCTGGATCCAATATAACTGCTATTGGTGCTAATGCTTTATATACAAGTTCAACTTCAGATGGTCATACTGCTATTGGTAAGAACGCTTTATATTACAATACTCAAGGGAGTGAGAATACAGCAGTTGGAAAGATTGCATTATTTGCTAATAATCATGGTTCTAATAACGTAGCTGTTGGTTCAGAAGCATTAAAAAATAACACTACTGGAAGTGGTCATGTAGCGGTTGGAAGAGAAGCTTTATATGCAAATACTACTGGAAGTGAAAATACGGCTATGGGTTATGGTGCTTTAGCAAATAACACAACTGGCGATTACAACACTGGAATTGGTAGAGAAGCTCTACAAATGAATACAACTGCATCAAATAACACTGCTGTTGGATATCAAGCTTTAGAAGAAAACACAACTGGAACAGATAATACAGCTGTAGGCAGTAATGCTTTAGATGCAAATACTACTGGAAATTACAACTCAGCTTTCGGAACACAGGCTTTAAGTGCAAACACTGCAGGTGTTAGAAATACAGCTTTAGGTAGAGGGTGTTTAGCAGCAACTACAACTGGAAGTTATAACGTTGGAATTGGTTATGCAGCTTTAAGTCACCAAACAACAGGAGGTCAGAACGTAGCTGTTGGTGATTATGCCGCAAGATTAATGACAACTGGTGAAAATAATGTTGCAGTTGGTAGGTACGCTTTATATACAAATACTACTTCAGATAATAATACAGCAGTTGGTTTTGAGGCTTTAAAAGTAAACACAGCACGGCAAAACACAGCCGTAGGTAAAGGTGCATTAGATGCAAATACCACTGGTGAGTTTAATGTTGGAATCGGAGTAGATGCTTTAGGTGCAGCCACTACTGCTTCACACAACGTAGGAGTAGGTGTTTCAAGTTTAACTTACAATACAACTGGTGCTAATAATACTGCTTTAGGTCATGCAGCGTTGTTGAACAACACTACAGCAAATAATAACGTTGCAGTTGGTTATTCGACTTTAGTAGCAAACACCACTGGAACAGCAAATACTGCTTTAGGAACTTTTGCCTTAGATGCTAATACTACCGCAAATAATAATACAGCTATTGGTCTAGGATCTTTAGGAGAAAACACAATTGGATATAACAATAATGCTCTTGGTGCTTATGCTTTAGATGCTAATACTACTGGAGTTACAAATAATGCTTTTGGTGTTGAAGCTTTAACCAATAATACAACAGGTGGACAGAACAGTGCTTTTGGACATCAAGCATTAAGAAGTAACACAAATGCAGGTGATAATTCTGCTTTTGGATTTAGAGCTTTATATTCAGACACAACTGGAGGTAAAAACGTAGCTGTTGGAAACTTTGCTTTATACGCAAATACTACGGCTGATAATAATACTGCTATTGGATACAACTCGTTAGGAGCAAACACAACTGGAACGGAAGGCACTGCTGTTGGTTATGAAGCTTGTAAAAATAATACAACTGGTCAGAGAAACACAGCTTTAGGTCATCATGCGTTAAAATCAAACACTACTGGAAGTAATAATATAGCAATTGGAAGTGGTGCTTATTTGAACAACCAAGCTGGAACTGACAATATTGCTGTAGGAACAACATCTTTATATACCAGTACATCAGGTGTTAGAAATGTGGCTGTTGGTACGAACACTTTAGGACTTGCTACTACTGCTAGTGAAAGCGTAGCAATCGGTCATCAAGCATTGTATGCTACTACAACTGGAAATTATAACAATGCTATTGGTTGTTTTGCTTTAGATGCCAATACCGAGGGTAATCATAACGTTGCACTTGGATATTCTGCTTTAACAGCAAGCACTACAGCGGGTGGTAATGTCGGTATTGGTTCAAATGCTTTAGCATTGACCACTACTGGTGGTAATAACGTAGCAGTTGGTGCTGATTCATTAAAAAATAACCAAACTGGTACTCTAAACGTAGCTGTAGGTACAGGTGCATTATTTACAAATACAACAGCATCAAATAATACTGGTGTTGGTTATCACGCTTTATTATCAAACACATCTGGTACTCAAAACGTAGCCGTAGGTGCTTATGCTTTAGATTCTAACACTACAGCAAATAGTAATACAGCAGTTGGTTATTTTGCGTTAAACGCAAACACAACTGCACATAACAACGCAGCTTTTGGAGAGCGAACACTACGACTTAACACAACAGGTAGTGAAAATGCCATGTTTGGTACTCATGCTGGTTTTATTAATACAACTGGAAGTTCAAACTCAATCCTTGGTGTAAGTGCGTTTGAAAGTAATACTTCTGGAAGTGATAACGTAGGTGTAGGTCGTCTTGCCTTAAAGAGTAATACAACTGCCAGTGACAATGTTGCAGTTGGTAGTCAAGCTTTATATACAAACACAACTGGAACTGCTTTGGCAGCTTTAGGTAAAAATGCTTTATACAGCAACACAACTGGTAGTTTTAATACAGCAATTGGTTATATAAGTTTAGATTCAAATACTACAGGTAATAATAATACTGCTGTTGGTTATCATTCCTTACAATCAAACACAACTGGTGGTCAAAACACAGCACTTGGATTAGGTGCTTTATACAGTAATACCACTAGCAGTGGCAGCACTGCTGTTGGTAGATTAGCTCTACAAATCGCAACAGGAGGTAACAATGTTGCTGTAGGTCATGTTGCTGGAGATAATATTACAAGTGGTCAAAATAACATTGTTATTGGTACTTTTGCAGATGCTTCTTCTGCAACTGTAAGCAATGAAATAACACTTGGCGATACTAACATCACCAAATTCAGAATACCGGGTATAGATTTCTTTCTAAAAGATAATGGTGGCACACCAACACAAGGACACGTTTTAACAGTAGATGGCAGTGGTGAGGCTAGTTTTGAAGCTCCTACTGGCGGTGCAACTGGTGGTGGTAGTGATAAAATTTTCTACGAGAATGGTCAAACAGTCACGACAAGTTATACTATTACTAGCGGAAACAACGCTATAAGCGCAGGGCCAATTTCAATTCAAAGTGGTGCTGTTCTTACTGTTCCATCAAATTCAACTTTTACTATTGTCTAATCATGGCTGAACGTACTGCTGACGAAATTGCTGCAATCTTCTCTGCTGCTGGAGATAGCGTCACTCTTATAAACGAACTTGCAGGGTTATCATCTTTAACAGATGAGCAAAAAGATACAATCAAAAGAAATGTAGAGCATCTTGAAATTATTAAAGCTTATAAAAAAGAAGATGAAACTACATCAATTTGGACAAGTGAAGACTTTACTGCTCAAGACGCTGCCGTTACACTAGGGAAAAGTAAGTATTAATTGTGGCGGTAACAATTAACGGCAATGGAGCAGTAACAGGACTTACGGCCTTACCAGATTCAGCTATGGCATCTGGTTCTGTTATTCAAACCGTAGAAGGGTCAACAAATACAGAAGTTACTTCATCATCGACAAGTTTTATTGATTCAAATTTAAGTGCATCTATAACTCCAAGTTCAACATCAAGTAAAATACTTGTTTTAGTAAATCAAGCATATGCCCCACAAAGAGATAGTGGATCTGGTGTTAATGGTAGATTGATATTAGTTAGAGACTCAACAACAATTCTCGATCATACTACATCTATGAATGATTCTCTCGGATTCGTAGTGCAAAATTATAGTCAATTTTTAAGGGTAGGAATGAGAGTGCCTCTTTTTAAGCTTGATAGTCCAAGCACTACAAGTTCTGTTACTTATAAGACACAGTTTTGTTCGATTGGAACATCTAATAGCTGGCGCATCCAATGTCAAAGAGACAGTATGATTTCAACTATTGAATTATTGGAGATAGCAGGGTGATATATACAAAAATTGAGGCTATTGGAACTTTAAAACCTGATGCAGAGTGGACATGGGTTGGCAAAGATTATTCTGGTTTGAATTGGTTGGATAGCACAACAAAACCAACAGAAAGTGAAATAAATGCAGAAGTTACAAGATTAAACAATGCAGAACCCATGAGATTACTAAGACTTGAAAGAGATAAAAGACTTGCAACTTGTGATTGGCGAGCTAGTTCTGATTTAACACTTGCAGATGCTTGGAAAACTTATCGTCAAAGTTTGCGTGATTTACCAGCTAGTGCAACACCAAAACTTGATTCAGATGGTAATTTAGATATGACATCTGTTACTTTCCCTACAGAACCAAGTTAATTATGAGTCAAATCAAACTAAAACATAGCGGTGGTAACGGTGTAATAATAGCTGCACCTAGTTCAAACCCTACGTCAGATAGAACGATTACACTACCTAGTGATGCAGATGGAACGCTTGCCAGAACACTTGATGTTGCATTTAAAAGCTATGCGATTATAGCTGATGTAAAAAGTGGTGGTAATGCTGGTGGTACTTTTTCAACAGGTGCTTGGAGGACAAGGGATCTTAATACAGAAATAGCAGATGATGATGGTATAGTTTCTATAAGTAGTAATCAATTTACTTTACAAGCTGGCACATACAAAATAAACGCAAAAGCACCGGCTCATAGGGTAAGTAGGCATCAAGCTGCTTTATATAATGTTACAGATGCTTCTTTTGTGCAAAAAGGTATAAATTCTTATGATGATGGTAGCGGTATAACTAATGCAAATGTAATTGCGAAATTTACTATTACAGGAGCAAAAGTTTTTGAAATTCAACACAGATGTCAAGATACAGAAAATGATGAAGGCTTTGGAATTAAAATACAAACTGGCAATTCAGCAGGTTGGGACACAACAGAGGTTTATTGCGTTGTAGAAATTTTTAAGGAGGCATAATTATGGCAATTAATTCGGATACAGACATAAATTTAGCTTTATTACAGCTTGGCAAAAATGCTAATCGTTATAGATTAAATCAAAATTGCACACCCCATGAAATTATTGAGTGGGATTCTGCAAATTCAGATTCACAGCCCACAGATGATGAATTAAATACAGCTTATACAGCATGGAAAACTGCTAATGAATACAAAATTAACAGAGCTAACGAGTATCCAAGTATCGTTGACCAGCTTGACGACATTTACCATAATGGAATAGATGCTTGGAAAACTACAATCAAAACTACAAAAGACAAATACCCAAAGCCTAGCTAATTATGTCAGAACTTAAAGTCAACAGTATAAAAGGAACAGGAGCTAGTACGGCTGCTATAACAGTCAATAGTTCTGATGGGACTTGCACAGCTAATGTTACTAATAACCTAAGTAATCGCAATTTAATTATTAACGGAGCATTTCAAGTAGCCCAACGTGGTACGTCATCTACAGCTAATGACTATCTAATTGATAGATTTAGATTTTCTCATGGTGGCACAGATGAAGCACCTACAATATCACAAGTTGATGTTGCTAGTGGAACAACACCATATACTTTAGGATTTAGAAAAGCATTGAGAGTTACAAATGGAAATCAAACAAGTGGTGCTGGTGCTGCTGATTATATAGAATTTTATCAGTATTTAGAGGATCAAGATATTTCAAATAGTGGGTGGAATTTTAAATCTTCTTCAAGTTATATAACAATTTCTTTTTGGGTAAAATCAAGTGTTGCTCAAAAATTCACAGGTTTTTTCTATACTAATCAAGCTGCTGCTGGTGATTCATATATGTATTCTTATCAAATTGATAATGGTAGTGGTGGAAATTTAACTGCTGATACATGGACAAAGATTACACATTCAATACCCGGAAATAGTAATTTAACTTTAAATAATGATAATACAAGGGGATTAGCAGTAGGGTTTTATATGTTTGAGGGAACTGATTACTCAACTTCTTCTCATACTGAAAATACTTGGGCAGCGTGGAATACCTCTAATAAAATAAAAGACATGACAAGCACATGGTACACAACAAATGATGCAACATTTGAAATTACAGGAGTTCAATTAGAAGTAGGCAGCGTAGCAACAGATTTTGAGCATAGGTCATTTGCACAGGAGCTTGTTTTATGTCAGAGGTATTACCAACAAGTGTATTTTTATTGGAATACAGGTAGCACAAATAGTAATTATTTGTATTATGTAGGTGGTCAATTTAACCCTATTATGAGAGCTGCCCCATCTTTAGTTGCAGCGTATGATAATAATAATGAAAATAGTTTTGAAACTAGAGATGGAAGCACATGGAGAACAGGACTTCCTACCTTAATAGAGGCACAACCAGAAGGTATAGTACTTAGGTCAAACAATAATGTTGTTTTCAATGCTATAAAAGGCATTGCACATTTTAATGCGGAGCTTTAATTATGACACACACTTATAAATTCTTAGCAAAAAGTATTGGTGAAGATACTGCTCCTAATGTAATATTACGAACTTCTGATGGTATTTATATTCCTTTTGACGAAGCAAACATGGATTATCAAGAGTACCTTGAGTGGGTAGCCGAAGGTAATACTGCGGAGGCTGCTGACTAAACAGGTTGATATTAATTTATAGTACTGGTATTATATTAGTATTACCTATTCAACTTAAATGTTAGATCCCAAGCAAAAACTTGCAGCATTGCAATCTGAACAACAATTAGTTGCAAATAATTATAAAGAAGCAGATACAGTTTTAAAAAATTGTGAAATTAAGCTAATTGAACTTAGAGGTGCTATTGCTGCTCTAGAAGATGTTTTAAAACAAGAAGAAGAAGAAGTTGCTGAAAAATAAAAAATCTGAGTTTTTATTTCCAACACAAGTAGCTATAGCTGATATTGAAAATTTTACAGATTTTCAAGATGACCTTGTGAAATGGATATATGAATACAAAACTAAAGATTCTGGTATTTCTAGGATTTCTAATAAAGGTGGTTGGCAAAGTTTATCTAAAGAAGTGTTTGAAGATGAAGGTTTTGCACAATTTCAGCCTGCATTAATTGATAGTATAAAAGAATTATTGTGCGAATTTAATATACACAGAGAAATAACTCTAGTACAAATGTGGCTAAATATTAATGGGCCACATTCATATAATGTCTCACATCGTCATCCTAATGTAGAACTTGCAGGGGTTTTATGGGTTAAACAAACTCCAGAATCAGGTAGGTTTGTATTTGACAACATGGATATTGGTTATCGTGATGCAATGCTTATAAATGCAACAAACAGAGAGCATTTAGAAAAACATAAAATGCCACCAGAATATGTACCACAATACAAAGACGGAACACTTTGTATTTTTCCAGCTAATTTAACTCATAGAGTAGAAATCAACGAGACTACAGAAGATCGTATCTCTATATCATTTAACATCAAAATTATGTGATTGTATTTGTCTAGTCATTAACCCCATAGTGACGTAAAGAGGTGATAAGGCTACAATAAGCAGTAATACAAGCACACTTGTAAAAGATAGTGCTTTTAGTATCGCAAATTTAACCATGTTTCAAAAAATCTGTAACTATCTCTCTATATTATCTACTGTTTTAGTATTGGGAATCTTAGGCGGTGGTTTCTTTACATATAAGTATGTAACTAGCGAACAATTTAAAGCAAAAATGATGAATCAAGTACTTGAAAATGTACAAGGGCTTATGCCTAATGTTCTTGACAATGCTTTACCAAGCACAACAGGCAAATCAATACAATTACCATTTAAAAAATGAATTGTTGGCATTGTAAGTCAGAATTAATCTGGGGTGGCGATCACGATACTGAAGAAGACACGCAGTATTCTATGGTTACAAATTTATCTTGCCCAAAATGTTTTTCTTATGTAGAAGTGTATCTACCAAGAAATGCCTACGATTGAAATACCTGATATTTCTATATCAGAAATAAAAATAGATTTACCATTACATATTCCTTATCAAGTATTAAATGTACCTCCCCCATCTATAAAATTACCGGGCTGCGTAAAGTATCACAGAGATGCTTCTCCTAAAAATACTGCTTTATATGATGATGATCCAACAGGGACAATGATTTCGTGTCCTTACGGATTAATGCCTACGTTTCAACCAATGTTATATGACAGAAGAAGAATAGATATTGTTGAATCAAAAGAAGAAGAGAAAAGATCTGAAGAAAATGAAACAATAGATTCACCAGAAGTAAAACCAGAGTTACCAAAAGAAAAGAAAAAGATAGTCATACCAGAATGTCCGGGGTCAAAAGACCAGCGCAAGGGTGATTACAGAAATGCAAAGAAGCTGGAAATAGTTGTAGGACATCGTTTAGATGGGACAGAGTGCATTACTCTTTATGAAGACGTACCCTTCAAAGATCAGTACATCCCTTCTGCTAATCAATTTGTTGGTGTCTTTAGTCTTGCTTTGGTCGGTGCTTCTGCTCCGCTTGTTTTACAGTTAGTAAAACCTCTTGTTAAGCAAGTTATGACAAAACTGACAAAGAAGAAAAAAGACAAAAAACCGAAGGTATAAATATAAGCAGACATTTTTACAAGCACCTTACAGGCGATCCTGAGAGGACTTTTTTATGGTTTTACGTCAATTTTGTGTGTATGAGGCAAGACTTGATTAGCTTTAGGTACTATCTCAATATCTGAGCATAAATCGTAATATGGACTATCTTTTTTAAATTTTATACCGGCAATCTTTTTTTCTCCGCAATGACGCAATCTTGCCATATGCCAATCAAGCTCTAAATTTTTAAGTTTTTGTTTGTTTATATCATTCTGCACTTGAGCAGCTTCTTTGCATTTTCTTGTATATTGCCTATCTAATGGAATACTAAAATTTAAGGTAATACCTGTTCCAAGTGCAAAACTGTCTTTGTTTGTACCAGAGTAGTTTTGTTGATAGAAAAGAATATCCCCCGGATTATCAGGTGTTCCATCTCCTATAGGATTACCATCATCATCAAAGTCGCCAACAATATCTGTTTCATCATAAACAG
>VTLG01003085.1_pt1 | contig 12933 bp, 5 predicted proteins | sample 4694571 | NCBI WGS metagenome assembly VTLG01 (sample SAMN12604809, study PRJNA352737) | marine metagenome | biome: ENVO:00000447; feature: ENVO:00000209|ENVO:00000569|ENVO:01000036; material: ENVO:00002151; isolation source: viral sequences binned using virsorter ... | reverse complement strand
ACTGCTAGAGTCCCTATTAGTGTTGATTCTACTGATGTTGTTTCTACTCCACCATATTATGGACCAGGAAATAGTCCAAATTCAGAATTGGAAAGACCAATTAATTGGTGTAGACAAACTGAAGATAAGATTATTAATGAAAAGGGTGTAGGAAAAGATAGAGAAATCTATGAACCAGTTATTAATCCATATTCACCTATTATTAAATCTGTTGGAATAGGATCAACAGTAATTTATGTTGAAAGTGCAAGACCATATTTTGATCCTTATGATGAAGTTAATAATGTAGCACCAACATCTGATGATTTTACTTTCCAAAAGAAAGTTAAATTGGTATCTCAAGAAGATAGGATTGGTGCTGCTGGTACTGCAATTGTATCTGGTCTAGGAACAATTTCTTCTGTTGCTATCTCAACAGGTGGTGTTGGTTATAGTACTGCTACAGTAAGTTTTGCTACTACTTCTATAAGTGGTGCTGAAGTTGGAATTGGTACTACATCACATCTTGCATATGGTACTCCAATAATTGGTTCTGCTGGTACTATTACTGGTATTGCAATTACAAGTGTTGGTTCTGGATATACATCATCCAATCCACCTATGGTTCTTATCAGTCCTCCAGTATGGTCTGAAGAAGAAAATAAAGTTGATTACTATCAAGGTGATTCTGGTATTATTGTTGGATTTGGTACTACTACAATTGGAGCTGGTTCAACAAACTATCAATTAATATTTGACTTACATATTCCTCTTACATCAGATCTAAGAGATTCTAATATTACTGGTACTGCAGTTACTATTAGTGGAATATCTACTGGTGACTTCTTTGTAGTTAATAATTCTACGGTTGGTAGTGCAACTACATCAATTAATTCTGTAGATACTGGTGGTGCTGTTATTGGAGTAGGAACTCAATTCCTAAATAACGTTTATGAAGTTAATAATTATGAAATAGTTCAAGCTGCAACAGGAGTTGGAACTACAGGTGTTGGAATAGGCACAACTCATCTTAATAGGGTGTTTGTGAAAGTAACCAACTTCAATACTTGGAGTGGTCAATGGCCTACTTTCAGTGGTGCTGGTATTCAAACTGGTAATTACTTTGGATCATATAGTTGGGGTAAAATTAATTTAACCTCTAGATCTGAGAGTAATACCTATAACGCATATACTTTAGGTGGAACAGGTGGAATCTCTACTTCTCCAGTAGTAAGACGATCTGCTTCTCTAAAATATAAGCAATATAAAACTCCTTGATCAAATCATTAATAAATAAAGAAAAATCTCTGTCCAAATGGCTGCCATAATAACTGATCAGATAAGAATATTGAATGCGAAGAATTTTGTTTCTGGCGTAAGTTCTAGTACAAATGCATATTATTCTTTTGTTGGATTAACAAATCCTACTGATGTTGCAACTGATTGGAATACAACTCCCCCTTCTCCTAAAGATAGTTTTTTAGAAGAAAATGATTATTGGGATAATATGATTGCATTGAAGAAAATCACTTCTTCGGATGTGAAACAAGTTGTTACTAAAAGAGTATGGTCATCAGGTACTACCTATGACATGTATAGGGGTGATTATAGTAGAACAAATACTGCTCCAGTTTCAGGTGCAACTAATTTATATACTGCAACTTATTATATTATAAACAGTGATTATAGAGTTTATGAGTGTCTTCAGAATGGTACAGATCCTGATAATCCCAATGGTAGACCTTCATTAGATGAACCAACATTTACTGATTTAGAACCAAGATCTGCTGGAAGTAGTGGTGATAATTATATTTGGAAATATCTTTATACGATTAAACCATCTGATATTGTAAAGTTTGATTCTACAGACTTTATGCCTGTTCCTTCAGATTGGACAACAAGTAATGATAATGCATCAGTTAGAGATAATGCTGTAGATGGATCTATTAAGATTGTAACTGTTACTAATAGAGGAATATCAATTGGTCCTGTAGGAGGCACTGAATATCGTAATGTTCCTATTAAAGGAGATGGATCTGGTGCAGAATGTACTATTACAACAACTAATGACCAACAAGTTGATACTGTAGTTATTTCTAAGCAAGGTTCTGGATATACTTATGGGAGTGTTGATTTAGATGCAGGTAGTGTTCCAACTGGAACTACTAGACCTGAATTTGATGTTATTATTGCACCTCAAGGAGGACATGGATCTAACATTTATAGAGAGTTGGGTGCATATAATGTTTTACTATATTCTAGAATTGAAAATGATAACGAAAATCCAGATTTTATAACTGGTAATGATATTGCAAGAGTTGGTGTTGTTTGTAATCCTCAACAGTATGATTCTACATCACTTTTAAGTTCTGATAAAGCAAGTGCTCTTGGTGCTTTAAGGTTGGCAGGAACTGGGTATAGTTCTGCTACATTTACTGCAGATTCATATGTTACCCAAACTATTGCCACTGGATCAACTGCAGTGGGAAGAGTTGTTTCATATGATCAGACTACAGGTGTTTTGAAATATTGGCAAGATAGAACTCTTGCTGGTTTTAATACTGTTGGAACAGCATTAACAGAACCTCAATATGGATTTAATCTAAATGCTTTTACACCTTCTCCTGGTACTGGTGGAAGTGTAGAAATTACTCCTTCATCTGGATCTACTTTGGAGATTGATACTGGTTTTACAGGTCTATCTACAGAGATAAATAATAGAACATATTATCTTGGTCAGAGTTTTACTGAGGGTATTGCAAATCCCGAAGTTAAAAAATACTCAGGAAACATTATTTTTGTTGATAATAGACCAGCTATTACTCGGTCAACAAACCAAAAAGAAGATATTAAAATAGTATTGCAGTTCTAAAAAATCATGCCACAGCAAACCAATTTAAATGTATCGCCATATTTTGACGATTATGATCCGAAGGATGATTTTTATCGGGTTTTATTTAAACCTGGATATCCTGTTCAGGCTAGAGAATTAACAGCTTTACAGTCTGTACTGCAAAACCAAATTGAAAAGTTTGGTCAACATTTTTTTAAAGAAGGTGCTAAAGTAATACCTGGTAATACTGGATATAATAGAATTTATTATGGTGTTCAGATTAATAATAATTATCAAGGGGTTCCTGTAAGTGCATACGTTGATCAATTAATTGGAACAAAAATTACTGGTCAAATATCTGGTGTAACTGCAGTTGTTGATACAGTTTTATTGCCTGAAGATTCTGAAAGAGGACAACTTACTCTTTATATAAACTATCTTTCTACTAGTACTGGTAATAATTCTAGTCAAACATTTTCTGATGGAGAGGCATTATCTTGTTCAGAAATAATAACTTCTGGATTGTTAGGTAATACAGCAATTGCTGCTGGAGCTCCATTTGCTGTTACTATACCAAATAATTCTGCCGTAACTGGATCATCTTTCCAAATTCAAGAAGGTGTTTATTTTGTTCGTGGTCAATTTTGTAATGTAAATCAAGAAACACTTATTCTTGACCAATATAATAACGCTCCAAATTATAGAGTTGGATTATTTGTAAATGAAGAAATAATAAATGCGGATATAGATGAAAGTTTAAATGACAATTCTCAAGGATTTAATAACTATTCTGCTCCAGGTGCAGATAGATTAAAAATATCTTTAAGTTTATATAAAAAATCATTAGATGATTTTGATGATAATAGTTTTGTTGAATTAGCTGTTATAACTGACGGTGTTTTAAAAGGGCAGAGAAAATCTGCAGGTGGAGGTGCTGCTCTTGGTGGATTTAGTGGAGTATACTCAAAGAATTTTGATTTAACCGATACTCTTGCAAGAAGAACTTTTGATGAAAGTGGTAACTATGATGTAAAACCTTTTGATGTTACTCTTTTAGAATCTTTAAATGATAATATTGGAAATAGGGGAGTATATAATGCTGGACAATTTACATCAGGAGGAGAAACTCCAAGTGATGATTTAGCATTATATAAACTTTCTCCAGGTAAAGCGTATGTTAAGGGATATGAGATTGAAACATTAAATCCTACTTTTTTAGATGTACCTAAACCAAGAGATACTAAAACTTTAAAGGATCAATCAATAATTTATAATACAGGTCCAACTTTCAAAGTTAATAGTGTCTATAGAACTCCGACAGTAGGTATTGGTAGTACATATGTTCTAAGTTTGAGAGATGAAAGAGTTGGTGTAAACTCGGAGGGTGCTCCAGGACAAGAAATTGGTCTTGCTAGAGTTTATGACTTTAGACTAGAATCAGGAAAATATGAAATTACTGCTGCAGATAAAGCTAAAAATGAATGGGCTCTAGCATTATATGATGTACAAAATTTTAGTGAAATAGAATTAAATCAACCAATTACACAATCTGTTCCTGCTTTTATTGAGGGACAGAATAGTGGTGCTACTGCTTTCCTTGTTGGTTCTGTTAGTTCTGGAGTTGGTTTAACTATTTACGAAAAAAGAGGTGATTTTATTGCAAATGAACCATTAATTTTTAATGGTATTAAGAATGGAAGAATTGCAATCGGAATTACTAATTATACAGTATCTGATGTTAAATCTGTTTATGGTACGGATGATAATAACATTGGTATTAACACATTTAGTGCAAATATAATTCCTACTCCTTTAATAAATGTAGGTGTTGCTACTGTTGGTATAGACAAGGGAGCAGCAGGAACTGTAGTACAAAGTACTAATCCAAATTTTCCTGGAATTACTACTATTGGTAATCTTATTGAATATAGTGATCTTAATATATCTGATGATCCTATTTTAGCAAGAGTAATTAGTGTATCATCAGATAGTGTTAGTGTTGTTGGTGTTGCAACTGTTGCTGGAATATGTAATGGTGGATTACCTGTCGTATCAACTTCTTCTGGTATTACAACACTAAAATCATATAAAGAAGTAAGTGATTTAAAAGTTTTATCAACCAAGTTTGATGTTTCTACTGATGATACGTTATTTACAAGAACTGCTAGATCAAATGTTGCTAATGTTGATTTAACAGGTGCTTCTGTTGTTATAAGAAAAACATTTTCTGTTAATATTAGTAGTGGTAAATTGGAAACTCCTCTTCCAACTTTACCAACAAATGAATCTTTCCAAACATTTACTCCTAAAAGATATTCTTTAATTGGTGCTGATGGAAATATTCATGAATTAACATCTGATCAATTTGATTTTGGATCTGGAAATACTTGCCAAATTCGTGGTTTAATTGATCCCCCTGCTGCAAATAAAGGAGCAACTTTAATTGCTACTATCAAAAAACAAAAACCAAAAGCAAAAGAGAAAATAAGAAATAGAGTTAAGTCCGTAATTGTCAATTACTCTAAGGATTCTGCTTCTGGAATTGGAACTACTACATTAAATGATGGATTAACATATGGTTCTTATCCATACGGAACAAGAGTTCAGGATAAAAATATTTCTATAAATGATGCTGATATTATAGAAGTATTGGCAATATACGAATCTGCTGATACTAGTGATGCATCAGCACCTAAAATTACTCTTTCTTCTATCGTTACTCAGTCAACGACTACTAATGAATTGATCATTGGTGAGCAATTAATTGGACAATCTAGTGGTGCTGTTGCAATGGTAGCAGAAAAACCAAGTGATTCAATAATTAGTGTCATTTATCAAAATGAGCATTTATTTAAAGAAGGAGAAACTATAAATTTCCAAGAAAGTGGTTCTAATGCAATAGTTTCTGCATTAAATTCTCCAAGTTTTGATATATCTCCAAATTACAAATTTATAGATGGTCAACAAGCAACCATTTATAATATTGGATCAATTTTAAGAAAATCTGATTCAGATGCTCCATCTAAAAAAATAAAAATTTACTATTCTAATGGATCTTTTGATGGTAGTGATAATGGAGATTTTATAACTGCTAATTCTTATAATCAATATGATTATGGAATAGATATTCCAAAAATTAATGGTGTATCTAATGCAGATATAATAGATATTAGACCAAGAGCAAGTCAAGTATCTTCTATTTCTGAAGGAGATAGATCTCCTCTCGAATTTAAAGGAAGAAGTTTTAATGCATCAGGAAATGCTGCTCCTAATATTTTAGCTTCTGATGAAACTTTATTAATTGATTATTCATTCTATCTTGGAAGAATTGATAGAATATTCTTAAGTAAAGAAGGAAAATTCCAAGTAAAATATGGAGATCCTTCAGAAGATCCACAAAAACCTGTTCCAGTTGATAATGCTATAGAAATAGCAACTGTTAGACTTCCACCCTATCTTTATAATGTTGCTGGAGCTCAGATTGATTTCTTAGATCGTAAGAGATTTACGATGTCTGATATTAAAAATCTTGAGAATAGAATTAAAAACCTTGAATATTATACAACTCTTTCTTTATTAGAAACTAACACAGCAAATATGTTTGTTGCTGATGAAGATGGTTTGAATAGATTTAAATCTGGATTTTTTGTTGATAATTTTACTGGATTTACTACTCAAGATCAATCAATGTCTCTTAACAACAGCATTGATGTAAAAAACAAGCAATTACGTCCTAGACATTATACAAACTCTGTTGACTTAATATTTGGTCCAGTAGTAGGAAGAGATCCTAATGATGATCTTAATTTTTCTACAATTGAAGGGATTAATGTAAGGAAGAAAAATGATGTTATAACATTAGATTATTCTGAAGTTGAATGGTTGAAACAAAGCTTTGCTACAAGGTCTGAAAGTGTTACTCCTTTCTTAATTAGTTTCTGGCAGGGAACTATGGAGTTAAATCCTTCATCTGATACTTGGGTTGATACTGCTAGATTACAACCTAAAGTTATTAATGTTGAAGGTGATTATACTTCAGTATTTAATAGGATGGTTGAGAATGGTGAAATAAACAGGCAGACAGGATTTGGACCTGTTGTATGGGGTTCATGGCAGACTACATGGACAGGAACAACTACTAATGATACTACTAGAGATACTGTTATTGAAAATTCCTCTCGTGTGTTTGGAATGGGTGGTTGGATTAATAACTTTAGTGGTGGATTTGGAAACCCTGCAAGAAGAATTAGAGAAACCGTCAATAGAGTTGATAGAGAAACTCTAAGAACTACAACTCAACAGGGTGTTGAAAATAGAACAGGTACTCAAACATTAGTTACAGAATCATTTGAAAGAACTTCAGTTGGTGATAGGGTTGTAAGTAGAGATCTTGTTCCATTTATGAGATCTAGAAATATTGAATTTGTTGCTAAGAAAGTTAAACCTTTAACCAAACTTTATGCTTTCTTTGATGGTCAAGATGTTACTAAGTATTGTGTACCAAAACTTCTTCAAATTAGTATGACATCTGGAACTTTCCAGACTGGAGAAAAAGTTATTGGTCAAGTTATACAAACTGGTCTTAGTCAAATAACTTCTGATACCATACCTGCAATTTCATTTAGGGTTGCACAGTCTAATCATAAAGAAGGACCATATAATGTTCCTACAAAAGTTTTCTCAGAAAATCCTTACAATAGTCAATCATTCCCTGCATCATATTCATCTACTTCAACAGTATTGAATGTGGATACATTCTCATTATCTAATGAACCACAAGGTGATTATTTTGGATGGGTTGAAACAGGAATGGTTTTGAGAGGTCAAAGTAGTGGAGCACTAGCAACTATTGATGATGTACAACTTCTTTCAGATATTGGTGCATTCTGTGCTGGATCATTCTATATCCCTAATCCTAATAATATTAGTTTCCCAAGATTTGAAACAGGAAGTAAGGTTCTTACCTTAACTAATGATGCAGAAAATAATCCAGATAATGCTACAACTCTTACTGATGAAACATTTACTGCTTCTGGAACATTAGAAACTGTTCAAGAAAATATTGTTTCTGTTAGAAATGCAAGGGTTGAACAAAGACAACAATTCCAAGAAAGGAATGTTAATAGAAGTCTTGGAACCGAAGTTGTAGGATCTCAGACAGTTGCAAATAATACAACTCAAGAAATTATTGGATGGTATGATCCTCTTGCTCAATCATTCTTAGTTGAAGAAGATACTGGAATATTTGTCACTAAATGTGATGTATTCTTTAGAACAAAAGATGATATGGATATACCTGTGGTATTCCAAATCAGATCTATGAAGAATGGATTACCAACACAACACGTACTTCCTTTCTCTGAAATTGTATTAGATCCTGCAGAAGTTAATACTTCAGCAGATGGATCTGTTGCAACTACGGTTGAATTTAAAGCTCCTATCTATCTTGAAGGTAATGGTACTGAATATGCTGTTGCATTAGCATCTAACTCCACTAAGTATAGTGTTTATATTTCTAGAATTGGAGAAACTGATCTTTTAACTGATACATATATTTCTAACCAACCATACTTAGGTTCTCTCTTTAAGTCGCAAAATGCTTCTACATGGGAACCAAGTCAGTGGGAAGACTTGAAATTTACAATCTATAGAGCAGACTTTGAAACATCAGGTACTGTCGAATTCTATAGTCCAGAATTAACAGAAGGAAATGATCAGATTCCTACTTTAGAACCAGATTCTTTGATTCTTGGATCTAGAAGGATAAGAGTTGGTCTTGGAACTACTGTTGGTGATAGTTATGAATTAGGAAATACAATTGTTCAGGATGGAACATTAGCAGAAGGTAGTATTGTTGGATCTGGTGGATCTATCACTCCTACTGGTTTAAGTATTACTAATGCTGGTATTGGTTATACTCCTCTTGATGGAAATCAGACTTTTGCTAGTGTAAACTTAGAAACAATTACTGGTACAGGAAGAGGAGCAGTTGCAGAGGTTTATGTTAATAATGGTGTTGCAGCTGCTGCTACCATCACCAGTGGTGGTACAGGATACTCTGTAGGAGATGTTCTTGGTATTACTACTATCGGAATTTCAACTGGTGGTGATGGAACTGTTGGACGTAATGCTAGATTTAGTATTACTGGTATTGGAATGACCAATGAGTTAACTATTGATAATGTTCAAGGTGAATTTGTTGTTGGTACTGCTAATACTCTTTTCTATACAAACAGTTCTGGAATTAAGACTGAACTTGGATATGTTAATGGAGGAGATGTTCAGATTAGTTCTATAGATGTAGAATCTGATGGATTACACATTCAAGTTAATCATAAAAATCATGGAATGTATTCTACTCAAAATAGAGTTAAGATATCTGGAGCACAATCTGATATTAAACCAACTAAGTTAAGTATTGCGTTAGAAACAGGTAATGAAGCTTCATTTACTGTAGATGATGCATCATCTTTTGAAAACTTTGAAAATGTTGGTGTTGGTACAACTAATAGAGGATATGTTAAGATTGGAAAAGAAATTGTTGAGTATAATAATGTAGTTGGAAATGTTATTAGCATTTCTGCTAGAGGTGATGATAAGATTGATTATGCTGTAGGAACTGCAGTTCATAAGTATGAATTGGGTGGAGTTAGTCTGAAGAGAATAAACACAACTCATGGACTTTCAACTACAACATCTACTGCCCAATCAGGAGCAATTACTTTTGATTCTTATAACATCAAACTTGATATGACTGGAATAGGTACTATTAATGATGATAGAAGTAATGATGTTGGATATCCTAAACTATACTTAAATCAAACTAAGTCTTGTGGTGGATATGAAACAAAGGCAACTCAAAATATGCCATTTGAAGTTATTACTCCAATTGCCCAAAATGTTACAGTTACTGGAACTACTTTGGGATGCGAAATTAGAACAGTTTCTGCACCAAGTATCAGTGGAAGTGAAATTCCATACCTTGATGAAGGATTTGAATCTATTACAATAGGTGAACCAAATTATCTTGATACTCCAAGAGCAGTTTACTCTAAGATTAATGAAGATGAAAAATTAGATAATCTTGAAGGAAATAAATCTTTCCAAATGAGATTAACTCTTGGAACTACTAATTCGCATGTGAGTCCTGTAATTGATGGGCAAAGAGTAAGTGCTATTCTAACTAATAATAGGGTTAATAGTGTAATTACTAATTATAAAACAGATAATAGAGTAAATACTATTGATGACGATCCTACTGCTTGCCAGTATATCACTAAAGAACTTCAATTAGAAAATGCTGCTACTTCTATTAAGATAATATTATCTGGTCATGCTAATCCTTATGCAAATATTAGAGCATTTTATGCTCTTGGAAATGATCCTGGATTTGAACCAATATTTACACCATTCCCTGGATATGATAATCTCAATACTAGAGGACAAGTAGTTAATCCAGCAGACAATGATGGTCAATCTGATACCTTTGTTACTCCATCAAGTCAATATGGTTTTGCCAATAATGCAAACTTTAAAGAGTTTACATTCAGTGCTGATAGCCTACCTTCCTTTAGATTCTATAGAATTAAATTATTGTTGACATCAACAAGTCAAGTATTTGTTCCAAAGGTTAAGGATTTGCGTGTTATGGCTCTTGCTTAATATGGAACCTTACAATATTGAAGGACATAAGGATCTCGCAAGGGATCCTCATACAGGTACAATTATTAACGTAAATTCTTTGGATTATCACCATTATGTTGCATCAAGAGATGCAAAACAATCAAAAAATGAAAGAGTGGAATCTATGGAACAAGATCTTGCCAATTTAAAAGGTGAGATTGGTGAAATCAAATCTCTATTAAAGGAACTGGTCAATGGCAAGTAAAAATTTAACATTTGACCCATCAGCAGGTGTACCATATGCTGCTAATCTAACCATTTATACTGGTTCAAGTTTTAAAACTACTTTTAATGTAGTAGATACTTCTGATGTTGCTTATGACTTTCAGACTGGAGCTGGTTCTACTGCTGGATTGGGAATAACTTGGACTGGATCCGCACAAATGCAAAAAAGTGCAGGTGTAGCAGCAACAACGGTTGCAGCAGGAACTTTTACTGTCGGATTTACAAGTTCTAGAGGTGGAGTAATTGATATATCAATGGGATCTACTGCAACATCAAATCTTTCTGAAGGTAGATATGAATATAATGTTTTAGTAAGTTCTGGAACTACGGTTTATAATCTGGTAAATGGAAATATTCTAGTTTATACTGGTATAGCTTCTGCACCACCATAAATATATTCAGGGGTAATTGTATACATGGCATCTCCATCAAGTAGATCAGAATTAGCAGATTATTGTAGAAGGCAACTGGGTGCTCCAGTGCTGGAAATTAATGTTGCCGATGAACAAGTAGATGATGTTATAGATGATGCTGTTCAATTCTTTCAAGAAAGACATTTTGATGGTGTTTCTCAGGCATATTTAAAATATAAAATAACTGATGAAGATATTGATCGAGGCAGAGCTTCGATGGCATCAGGTAAAGATAGTACGGGAATAACAACTACAACGGCAACTGCTGATATTGCTGGTACAGATGTAACTTTTAGTTATTATGAAAATAGCAATTTCTTACAAATTCCTCCATCAGTTATTGGTGTAACAAAGATATATCATTTTGATGGCACTAACACTATGACAAATAATATGTTTAGTGTTAAGTATCAGATGTTTTTGAATGACATTTATTATTGGGGTAGTACTGAGTTGTTGACATATGCAATGACTAAGACATATCTTGAAGATATTAATTTCTTATTGACAACAGAGAAGCAAATAAGATTTAATAAAAGAATGGATAGATTATATCTTGATATTGATTGGGGTAGTGTTTCTAAGGATGATTGGTTAGTTATTGATTGTTTTAGACAACTTGATCCTAGTGATTATTCTAGAGTTTGGAATGATTCATTCTTAAAGAAATATACCACTGCTTTATTAAAAAGACAATGGGGTCAAAATTTATTAAAATTCCAAGGAGTTAAATTACCTGGTGGGGTAGAGTTAAATGGTAGACAAATCTATGATGATGCAGAAAAAGATCTAGAGATCATCAGAGAGCAAATGTCTAATACTTATGAACTTCCTCCACTTGATATGATAGGATAATGGCACTTAATCCGTTTTTTCAACAAGGTGCAAGATCTGAACAGAACTTAGTTCAGGATTTAATCAACGAACAGTTGAGGATGTATGGTGTTGAGATACACTATCTCCCTCGTAAGTATATGAGTGAAAAAACGATAATAAGAGAAGTTGTACAATCTACATTTAATGATTCATATCCATTAGAGGCATATATTGACAACTTTGATGGTTATGCAGATAATCCTACATTATTATCAAAATTTGGTATTGAGCAAACAAATGAAGTAACTCTTGTTATTTCTAGAGAAAGATGGGAAACATATATTCAACCATTACTTAAAAACGAATCTAATGTAAAGTTAACTACCCGACCTAAAGAAGGGGATTTAGTTTATTTTCCACTAGGTGATCGTTTATTTGAAATTAAGTATGTAGAGCATGAGAAACCATTCTATCAACTTCAGAAGACTTATGTGTACACCCTGAAGTGTGAACTCTTCCGTTACGAAGATGAAATTATTGATACTGGAGTTTCTGAGATTGATGATGTTCTTACAGGTGATGAAGCAGATGGAACTTCAGAAGATGGTATCTCTACACTTCTTGGATCATCTCAAACTCTTACTCTTGTAGGAACTGGAGCAACTGCTACTGCTGAAATTGGATTCAATACTGAAGGATCTATTAGGTTGATTAGTCTCAGTAATAGAGGTGGTGGATATACTGCTGTTCCAACTATAGGTGTCAGTTCTGCTCCTGTAGGTGGAGTGACTGGTATTCTAACTGCTACCATGATTAGTGGTATTAATGTATGCAATTTAAATATTAGTGATAATCAGAAATCTGTTCAACAGGTTGTTATTACAAATCCAGGTGCTGGATATACTCTTGCACCTGTACTCCAAGTAACTGGTGGAGGGGGTTCAGGTGCTGCTGGAACCGTCTTTATAGGTGATGGGGCAGTTG
>VTLG01010088.1_pt1 | contig 12935 bp, 11 predicted proteins | sample 4694571 | NCBI WGS metagenome assembly VTLG01 (sample SAMN12604809, study PRJNA352737) | marine metagenome | biome: ENVO:00000447; feature: ENVO:00000209|ENVO:00000569|ENVO:01000036; material: ENVO:00002151; isolation source: viral sequences binned using virsorter ... | reverse complement strand
AACAAGTATCAGTTCCAGTTGATGTGGATGTATCTGTTGTGGTAGTTGTATCCATAGTTGGAGTCGTAGGAGTCGTCACAATTGTTGGAGTTGTATTCACATTTGGAGTAGGAGTTTCTGTCACCGTTTGAGTGGGAGTTTCTGTAGGGGTCTCATAAGAAGATGATGATACCACAGGATTACTTAGACTCTCTTCTATTGTATCATAAATTATTGAATCTGACACACCGTGTGTTGCTCCTGTCATTTTTTTACCACTTGACATTACATGATAAGGGCCTGAATATTCAACACCATTGACAAAACCAACAGGATCTCGATTGTCACCAATACAATCAACCACATTATCGATTCCAATGAGTGGTGTTGCTTTTCTCTTATCTGCGTCAACATCAGTTTTGAACTGACCTTTAAATGACATAATTGGTATGAATGAGGCACCAGATCCAGTGCTTGAATTTACTGTAAGAACTGGAGGTGTTTCAAACTCTGTCAAAACATTTGGAGGGAAGTTAACACCAACTATTGACCCACTTGGAGTTGTGATAATTGGTATGTTAGTTCCATCATCAACACCTTCAAAAGTAACTGTGTCATTCGGATCATAATTAATTCCTGGTGTCACAACATGAACATTACCCACAGTTCCGACCACATTTGTTCCGATACCAGAATTTGTTCCAACTGTATCAAGACAATAACCAGATCCAGCTGAGAGAATAACAGTTTCAACAATTACACCATCCTTTATAATTGGTTTTACATTTGCACCAGTTCCATTTCCAGTGTTATCAATAATTGTAATTTGTGTGTCTGCACCATATCCACTTCCACCGTTTATAACTTCGACTGAAAATATCCTACGACTATTACCAACAACAATCAATAATTCTGCACCTTCCCCTGATCCAACCACTTGATAATCTGGTGGTAAACATTTTGGATAGATAAATCCAGGTCTTGTTGGTGTAATATCTGCCTGTGAATTTGGATTTGCATTTGTTCTTGCACAATCTGGGAAAAGAAAATCACCATCATCAAAAAGTGTAAGACCACCTGGTGTCTCATCCTCATCACTCGTTCCCATAAAGTCATTAATCGCACCTCGTATTCCACCTCCACGGCCAGCGTTACTTAAAGCAGTAGATATACCAGACAAGAAATTAACTTTTCCTATTGTATCTCCATAACTATCTGGTGCTTTAAATTTTGCACCCATATGTGATGCATATTCTGTTGGTTTTGCACAAGCCTCATCATCACATCCTTTGATAAAGTCAAGTATTTTACTTGCAATACCACTTGCACTTCTAAGAACATTCTTAATTGAATCAAATCCACCTAGTAACCAATTCAATCCACTCATAATTTTTCCTAATGCACCCTCAAGAACATCAAACATTTTTGCAAAGATACCTGCTGTAAATTCTTGAACTGCACAAACTGCACCATTTAAAACCTTACCAAGAAGATTTTTGAACATATTTTTGATAAAATTACCAATCTTTTCAAGAGCTTTGTTAAATGCACAAGCAATTAAAGTTCCGATTCCCTTTTGTGCATTCTTTGCCTTTTTCTCTTTCTTAGATGCTTTTGGATCCTTCTTCTTCATATCACTAAGAACTTTTTTAAATTTCTTATTGATTTTTTTCATCAAAGCAGTTTTCATCTCATTCATAGTGCCTCTCATAATTCCAGAGACTTCACCTTTTATAAAATCTAATTCTGCTTGTATATCAATTATTGTATTTGTCAACGGATCTGCCCAAGAATCAAGGGAATTTTCCCATCCTTTAGTTACTTCTATAAAGTCTGTGACTAGTTGACTTATCTTACCGATGTCATCATTTTTACAAGGAGTCCAGTTTGGAGATTTGGTATTTGTTTTTTCTTGATATTTTTTAGATGCATCATTACTGACTAATTGCACGTTTTTATTGTCAGCAGCACGATCACTTACAATATTTTTTTTATTATTTTTTTCACCATCACCATTACCATTACCGTTACTGACACTAGTTTTAGTTTGATGGGCAGCTGGTGCTTCAGGTTGTTGTAAGTTTGCTCTTGTGTATGCTTCAAATGGTTCAAATCCACTACTTTTACGAGACTTCATTTCAGTTGCCGTAAAAGTATTTTTTACATTATCATACTTTGGAAACAGTCCCATTATAACTGGTTGTTGAGCATCCTCTCCATCTAAGAAGAAACCAAGAACCATCTCACCACCAACTAAAGTTAAAGTTTTTGATAAACCACCCTGACCGTTTCCAGAAAAAGGATCTGCTAAAACTTCTGCCCACGGTAAATCCTCGTCGGGTAATATATTTCCCTCTGGATCAAAGGGATGATACCCAACGATTCTAACTTTAACTCTATTGCCTTTGAACCCTCTTAATGAAATTGCTGCATTCACTTCTCTCCATGAATCTTTATGGGCGACCTGTCCGATCCACCATAAAAATCCATCTCTTCCAATTGAATTAACCTTTCCGAGAGATGCTAACTGGTCAATCATTAGTCGTCATACACTAAACACTCTGGTTCATCAGGGTGCATCTCACAGAATAATTCTAACACGTTAGGATCGTGATGATCACCTGCTTCTATTTCATCGTGATGATGATCTGCATATACTTCGAGTTCATGTAACTCCTCAAGCATATGTCTTTTCATTGGTTCAGAAGTAGTTGGATCGGCAAGAACTTCCTTGTCGTGTTCGATGTGTTCTTCTATGCTTTTCATTTTTTTTACCTCTATGTACAGTATGTACATTATTATTTATGTGCTAATTTAGATTTCAAACTCCCCCAAGAGGAAGCACAGAATAAGATCCTGTTGTGGTATACTGTCCACTTTCTAATTGAACTGGGAAAGGTTGAACAAGATTTGTATCATCTTCAGCCTGTGAAATGTCAACTGGATAGGCAGTTGAATATCCATGAGCATCACGAATTAAATTCAAAGAACTAAAAGATGCGTTTGGTTGAATGTGATGATTTAATCTTGATATCAAATAATTCCCACTCATACTTTTATCTATTTTCATAGCTCCACCTCCTTCTAATCTAGGAAACTCTAAGTGTATTATATCACCTATTTTAAGATTTGTATTACAAGGAACTTGTATGTTTAAGGATTGTGAAAATAAAGCGTTGTATCTTGATATTGCCTTTGCTTGATCAACTGGATCTCTTCCTGAGGCCTCCAATCCAAGTTCACCGACTCCTAAAGCTCCATGATCTGAAATCCTAGTGTATAATCTACTAGTATGATCTTCAAGTCCTTTCGGAGTTGGCATTTTTTCTTCATCATTTTCATCATCACCTCCAAGTGTGCTTTCACTTTGCACTTCTTTTCCCATTTTATATTCAATTTTAGAAAATTTTTGTTCTAATGAATCATAAAATACAGTTAAGTTTGAATATTGGCCAGCAGCTAAAGCTCTTCTTACATCTACTGATTTATTTAAATGGAAGACATTTATATTCGTATTTTCATCAGTATTATATGGATTTCCAGTTGCACCAAACCCTCTATATTCGTAACTATAAACTGCTTTTTTCTTGTTACTTTTCAATGTTGTTGAACGAACTAGAGATTCAACACTCTTAAAATTAAATCCCTCCTTATTTTCATAAAATAAAAATCCAGCAGTTCCTTTTCCTTGTGCATTATTACTTCCACTTGTAGTTCCAATACCAGAAGCACCTTGAACAGAATTAGTGATTGCTTTTGGACATAACCATTCAATTGTATAAAATGGTTTGCGATTGTTACCTATGAACGTATAAGTATTTTCTGATGTCTCTATATTTTCATCCAGAATTTTATCTGGATTTACATTCATTACATGAGGCCCAAGTATTTGTCGAACGTGTTGGTCAATTGTTTGTGGTTTGAATTTAAATTGACACCTTGAAGTTTCATTTTTAAAAAATTCAACAGAGGTTATGTTTAATACAAAGTCTTGTGCTTGTGAAGGTGCACTCAAATCTGATAACTTATAAACATACAGTTCTCCTGAGTCAGGAATTATATTTCCACTTCCATCAAGTTCTCCAAATTGAAAAGTTGTTCCTCCGACTTCTGCACTAAATGCAATCATCTCACCACCACGAATCGGAACTCGTCCAATGTAATCAAACTCGGATCTTATCCTCATTGTCATCGTGACCACTGGACTAAGTAAATCCTCAAAATACTCAGTCTGTATTAAATGATTTGTCAAGTCAACTGCAGGATTCTCAGACTTAGGATTCTGAATTGAGACATAGTTATATTTGAGTGCTGATACTGCGAGTGCCATTATTGTTTATATAATTTTTCGGTTATGAACTTCCAACTATATATCGTTGGTACCATAGTAATTCCCATTGGTGATGAGGATACTGCTTTTGCAAATGGGACAATACCACTAGATCCCTCTTGAGCAGAAACTTGGTTGTTATTTACCTGTGATTTCTTTGCTTCATTGATTTGCTGTAGTATTTCTTGATTTTTCTTATCTGTAAAAGCATTCTTTTTAGCATTTCTTGACTTTGTTATATAAAACATCAACTTAGTCTTATCTGGTTGAAATGCATTGTGTACTGCTACACCTAAATCATAATACGCTGTGAGTATATTATCTCCAACTATAAAACCATCTATCAGTTCAGCAGTAGCAAAGATTGCTGAGAAAAGATCAAGTCCAAATCCCCCACCCTTTAATAATTTACTACCAAAACCCATAACTGGCATCAATGCCTTTCCAAATCCTGTTGGTTTTCCACTACTCTTCATAAAAGGTCGAGACATAAAATCTCTAAACCCTTTAGTTTTTTCTCCAACACCTGTAAAGAAATCATCCAAAGCATACTTTGGTGTAAATTTTCCTCCAAAAAAACTTCTTGCTTTCGGTGTATTTGTTCCAGTTATTTTTTGAAACTTATCTTCTTTAAGAAGTGTTTTAAATTCAGGCGTATTCAATAAAGCTCTTGCCTCTTTCATATCTGCTTTATCCAATTCACTCATACCTTTAAAAGGTTTTGCCAATTCTTCCACACCTTTAACATCCTCTAATGTTATTGGTTTTACAATTTGCTTACGCAATTCCTCTGCTGCTTCTTGAGCAATAATTTTCTTCTCCAACGCTCTTGTCATTTTAGGATCATCTGGATTAATAAAAAATATCTTCTTTTTTTGAAACTCTTCACTTATTATATTTGCAAGTTCCTGATCAATTTGACCAGGAAGAATTTTAATATCTTTACCCTTGTTCACTACTTCAAGAAATTTTTTTTCTATTTCAAAATCTTTTAATGGAACAAAACTATAACCTTCTCTTTTGAAACCTTTTTCTCCCAAAATTTCTCTCATTCTTGCAAATTTTAATTTTCTTCTTTTTTTAAGCTCATCAGTGAAGAGTTTATTATTTCTTATAAGTTCCTCTTTTATTTTTTTGTTTCTTGAATAATATTTTTTTAAATCTGCTTTTCTTGATTCAAATTCCGTTTTAGTTAGAGAAAGTTTTAATTTTTTATTTGTAGCCAGTTTTATTGGGGTTTTTCTTACGACACTTCCCAAACCCAAAGGTGGAACAGTAGGAATACTACTCGCTTCAGCACCACCAACTCTAAACTTATTATCCCCTTTACCCTTATCGTCACCACCAAAGAGACTAGCAATTAATCCAAAAAGTCCAAGACCAAGAATTCCTGCAGCACCTGGTAATTTAGATCCACCACGACCTTTGATCTCTGTGGTTGTTGGTAATTTTATTTTTTCAAGTTGTTCGGTTTCGTTCTTGATAAACTTAATAAATTTTTTAAAGTCTGATGATCTATCAAACCTTAAAGAAGATACGGATGATTTAGTATCAGTTGGTTTTATCTTCTCTGCAACAGTCTTTAGTGGTGATTGAAACATAGTTATGGGAAGATATTAAGTAATGATGCGTTATATGCTACAAGTTCATTATCAGGATTAAAATTAATAATGTCTTTAAATGATGGAGCACTATTTGCAGAAGCTGGTTGTGAAGCAATATCAACCCCTTGTTTTATATTTGGACTCTGCACACCAGATAAATTTGTTCCACTAGTATCAAAATTAGTGATCCCAGAACTACTACTTTCTTTAAATGAACTAGGAATTTTTGTATTTACATTTGATGGTGTAAATGTTGTTGGATCTACAGCAGAACTACTATTTCCACCTGCTTGTAGTTGATCAGCAAGTTTAACCATATCAATTGCAAAAATTCTCTGATCATCAGTTAAATCTTTTTCTTTTCCATCCTTTGTAAATGTTTTGTTTGTTTCAAGGACTCTACCATAGACTTGTTTAATTGTATCAAGTGAGTTACCTTGTCTTTGGAATTTAGAAGTTATAGCTTGTATAGTTTTTAATTTATCTGCATTGGATTGACTCGCATATTCTGTTACAGGGAATACTGGTTCTTTCCTTAATGATGATCTAATCTGATTACCAAACATTGCTTCTGTGGGATTTGGAATAATTCCAAAGAAACGTTTACTTAATAAGTCTGTAGTGACTTCTCCTGTTGTTAGTTCTTTTAATCTAGCCCTTAATGCTTTTAATTTATTACTCTCTTTTGTAGTTCTAACATCTTTTGATTCCAATTCAGATATTTGAGTTCTAAGATTTGCAGTTTCATTTTGAACTGCCTGAAACTGAGCTTCATTTGCTGAAAGACCATCATCACCTTTCATAAGTTTAATTTTATCTTTTTCAATATTTTCTTGACTCTCTATCTCAACGTTTCTTAATTCAGGTGATTTAACTCTATCTCCCAGAAAATCACCCACAACATTCGACACAAAATTCATTAAGAAATCGTATAGACCTCTTGCTTTATCCATGAAAAAATTAATTATCTTATCTCGATTAGCATATAAAAATGTAAGTAATATCGAACCACCTGTAAGGCCTGCACCAATACCTAATACTGTAAGAACAATTGGGTTGGTTAGCAAATTAAATATACCTAGTACTCCACCAAGTCCAAGTCCAAATAAACCTTTCTTTCCTTTTGTCTTTTCTCCTATTAATTTTACATTTTTAGATACTTCCGATCTCAATAGTTTTGCTATTGCAAATGTTGCAACTAAAGAATCTCTTATTGACTTCAAACTTTTCTTTAATATTTTTGAATTCTTCTTCGATCCAAAGAACTGAACATAATTTATTCCTAACTTTTCTTCTTTTGTTAAAGATGGAGATTTTGATATTGTTTTTGTTACATTCTCCATTCTCCGAATACTACTTTTTGCAGCAGAAAATAAACCTGTTGCTGCAGCTCCAGTTATTTTTCTAGGTGCAATATTCGGTTTAATCATTTACATACTCGCTTGTTGTGCTTTTAAATTTTCCTCTTCAATATACTGATTCAATAATCCAACATAGATATCTCTTTCCCAAGGCATCATATTTTCAACTTCGGTCAAGGAATATTTATGGTGCTGCATCAAAGCAAAGTTAAGTTTAAAGTATGACTCAAGAGTAATATGAGACATACTTAACCGAAAAAACTTGTCAGACCCTCCAACGTCACTTCACTTTCAACCTTTGTGTTCGGATTCATTACCTTTACTTTATGAGTCAACTTAGGCATAGTTTCAAAAAAGTATTCAATTTCTTTAAACTGACTAGTATTTAAAGTTCCTAACCATTCATCTAATTCCTTTTTTGTGCAATCAGCAGCGGCCCAAGATTCATCTTCACTATAAACCACATCAATACAAGATACAATTATATCCATTGATGCCTGAAGTGTATTATCATCAGATATATTAAAATTATTTTTAACAAATTCATTGAGTGAAGGATATTTCATTCTCAAAGTTAAAGATTGATCTAACTTAATATCAGGACTATGCTTTTCATCCTTTTCAATTTGTATTTCATCAATATAGATCTTGTGTTCAACTTGTGTTTCACCATCATCTGGACAAGTTACCAAAACATCTATGGATTCACCAACAGATTTACCACGTATGTTCAAGAAAATATATTCAATGTCAAATGTTGGTAAGTCTTCTACCTTAATTCCTCTTGTACTAATACAAGATTTCAAAGTAGTTTTGATTGCATTTGTAATTTGTTTTGGATCTTCACTCTCTAATGCAAGAATTAATATTTTCTCTTCTTTAACAAGAAAAGGTCTGTACTTTATTGTTTTTCCAGTGGATGGTAAAACCAACTCATAAGTCGGGGTCGCTATTTTTGGTAAAGGCATAATATTTTATTCAGTATTGTATATAGCAAGGTTTTAGTAACTTGGATAACTGCTACCATAGTAAGTTGAACCAGAAGAAGAGGAGCTTGAACTTGAAGAACTCGTGGTCGAACTTGTTGATCCAGAGGAATCAGTGGTTGTCGTGGTTGTCGTGGTTTCAGTAGTTGTTGTTCCACCTCCAGATGTTTCAGTGGTTTCAGTTGTTTGAGATGTCCCTTCGCCAGCAGTAGTTTGTGTTTCAGTCTGTGGGTTTGTTTCTGTTATTGTTTGTCCAGTTGTAGATCCAGCTGGTAGACTTTCTCCTATTGTATCATATATTATAGGATGTGGTTCAGATTTGTGCTCCGCACCAACCATTTTAATCACCGTTCCATCTTCTTTTACATGTGAATGAAATGGCCCATAATATGGTTTACCACTTACGTATCCAACTGGTGCAGTTGGCATAATACTACTTGAAGTAGTTGTTACTTCATTTACAAACCTTCTTGGTTTAATTGGATTAACCTGACCTAACTGTTCATTAAATGTTGCTTCTCTTACTGATTGCTGTAAGTTACTGTGTTTTTCAATCGTATGTCTTAGATAAGTAAACACGGATGTGACTTGTAAGAATGTACTTCCATCATAAGACATTGGAACAGCATTAATATTAACAGGAAATGCATCTATGAAATGATAAGTTAACAATGGCATATCTTTAAATGTATTGTTTTTATCATTTGGATTCTGTAAAAAATCTCTTTCAAATTTAGTAATTCTTATCTTTCTTCGATAATCATCTGGATATCTGAATCTTGAATATGAATTTCTTTCTTGATATGCATTTGACTGACTTGATTGATTTCCATCATACCTACCGTTAGTTTCATTATAAATTGGATTGATATAGTTCATCCACTCTTCAAGCATACGTAGTGCATTATAGTCATTATCAATATAAAAGGTTAAGTCAAATTCGTTATATATTCTTCTTGTTGCAAATCTCTCTGTCATTCCTTGACGACTTCCAAGTTCCTCTGAAATATTAAAGTTTGAACCAGGCAATGATGCAGATGCACAAAGGAAATCATACTTCTGAGTTGTGGAATTTGTATCTTCAAATAAACCACAATTAGTTAAGTAATCAAATAATCCTAAATTATCTCCTGATGCACTTCTACGAACAAGATCTAACGACACCTTAAACTGACTTGATATCGCAAGTTTTGAAAATATTGGACTCGCATTAGGTATACTAAGATACAAGTCTTCCGATTTTATTGCCATCTAAATAGTTTTTAAATTGATCCTGATAATATATGTATGTCATATAAAGGAAAATATTACCCAAGATACCCGAAAAAGTATAAAGGGGATCCCCGAAATATTATTTATAGGTCTTTGTGGGAAAGAAAATTTATGAATTACTGTGACTTAAATGAGACAGTAAGTGAATGGCAGTCAGAAGAATTCTGGATTCCATATCGTTCTCCAATAGATAATCGTGTTCACCGTTACTTTCCAGATTTCTTTTTAAAGTATATTGATAAGAAAGGAAACAAAAGAACTATGGTTGTTGAGGTGAAACCAAAGAAGGAGACAAAGATGCCAGAAGTGAATCCAAAAAAGAGAACAAAGGCATGGGCTCATTCAGTACAAACATATGCAGTGAATCAGGCAAAGTGGAAAGCAGCAAGAGAGTTTTGTGCAGATCGTAACTTTGAATTTAAAATAATGACTGAAGATAATCTAGGTATCAAATGACTATCGGAGAAAGAATAAGAGAAAGAGCAGAGGGTGAACCAAATACCACTCCAGATTGGTATGCAAATGAATTGTATGTTGAACTTTCCGATGTTGCAGAAAGTCGTTTTCCAGAAATTGGAGAACTCTGTTTTTTCACATACACTGCATCATTTCCAGAGAAGTATCCTTTCTATGATCGTAGACCACTTGTATACGTAATGGATTTTCAGGGGGATAAAATGATTGGTGGTAATCTACACTATCTAAATCCAAGTTATCGTGGTGGTGTTGCACAAGGCTTGGTAAATAAAGTAGGTGTAATCCTACCAAAAAAGACTTTACACAAATATTTTATTAGTAATATGGGTGATACTTTTATCATTCCACCCAGTCCAGAAGAGTATCTAAGTGTCACACAATTAGTAACTGAGAATTTTTCTAATAAATATGGTCAGAAGGTATCACCAGAAAACGCTTGGGATAGTATTTAAATGTCAAACCATGGTTCAGGATTCATATACGAGGGCACTTTCCTAGACAATGTGACTGGGATTTCTGAGGCTCTTAGTACAGATGTTGCAGGAACAACTTATACATTTTCTAATGGAGAGGTTGGTCAACAAATTAATAATAATAGTAATTTACTTCAAAATAATCTTCACTCTGGAAATCAAGGTCTAATCACAACTAATGATCAAAATGTCGATGTGAAAGCATATGTTACTGAAAGTGGGCAATCTATAATTACATTAACAAAAGATGATAATCCAGACTATGAACATGTTCTCTGGGAAAATGGAAAGTTCAATGAAACAGGTTTAAGTTCATATGTGGCCATAGGAAATGAAGAACAGTTGCAAAATGAAATTAAAGGAGTATACATTGATCATTCAAGAAATGCGGTGAAGGGGAAAGATTATTATGTTTATCCAACCTTTTTAAACATTCCAAATTTAGATGTTAGAAACAACGAAGAAACCGTAGATGGAAATGAAAACACGGATCAAGGATCTGCAACCTATCTTGAATATGGATTTGGAAAAGTTGATAAGATTATTAAAAAACTAAGTCTAAGGAATCTAACGTATCCATTAGATGCAGATTTTGGTAATACACAAGATTATATGCAGATTAATCAGTTTAAGTATAGACCGATAAATCAAGATTTGTTTTTCGGAGGGGAAAATAAATCCGATAAAAATTCACCTTCTGGTTTACTTATAGATGGTGTTCCGATGGCATCACCACAAGAAGAGTTTCTTGGACTTGTTAAATTACCAATGCCAAATAGTTTATCAGATTCAAACAATGTTTCTTGGGGTGCTGATCAATTAAACTCACTTACAGCAGCAGTTTCATCTGCAGTATTTGGTCAAGGACAACAATTAGCGAGTGCATTTGGAGATTCCATTAAAGGATTTGGTGGTGAAGGTAAAAATTTCCTTCAAAGAATACAAGGAGCAGCTAAACCCCTTATAGATCAGGCTGGTAAGAGTTTTGATCAAGGTTTCGATGAGGCCTCAAATATTGGACGAGAACTTGTGAAACGTGGGAGTGATCTTAATCTATTAGGTCAAGCAGTGGCAGGATCTGCACTATTAAATATTGCTCAGTTTGGTATCTCTCCAGAAACAATTTTAGGAAGAGGTCAAGGTGTTGTTCCAAATAGTAATCTTGCATTATTATTCAACTCACCAACACTCAGAGAATTTACATTCTCTTGGAAGATGTCTCCTCGTAGTCGTGAAGAGGCAAGTAGAGTAAGAAATATAATTAGATTCTTTAAACAAGGTATGGCTCCTAAAAAAGGCATCAATAAAGCAACTGGTGCTTCATCTTATTTCTTAGGAACACCGAATGTTTTTGATATCATATTTAAAACAACAAGAGATAAGTATAATATTCTAAATGAGAATGATTCCGTTCTTCGTATTAAAACTTGTGCTTGCACTGGTGCTGCAGTTAACTATACACCAGATGGTATGTGGAATGCTTATGAAAAAGGACAACCAGTTGCTGTAACTTTATCATTAAGATTCTCAGAACTTGAACCAATCTTTGATACAGATTATGATGATAATTTATTTAATTATGATAAAGACAGACCAGATTTAAGACCAGTTCCAATTGACGCAATAGGTTACTAATGGCATACTTTCAAGAACTACCAAACATAGCTCACACATCTTTATTGCCAGTTCGCAATAAGATTGAAGATCGAATTATTGTAAAGAATTTATTTAAAAGATCAAAACTGAGAACAGATGTTGATCAAGCAATTACTGCTTTTAATTATTATTATGTTGAAGATCAGCAAAGACCAGATATTCTTGCCCAAGAACTTTATGGTGACTCTGAACTAGATTGGGTTGTATTAACATCGAATAATATTACAAATGTAAGGGATCAATGGCCATTGAATCACGATGACTTACACTCTTATATTTTAGAAAAGTATGGGTCTGAACAAAACATACTTGGCATTCATCATTCTGAAACTGTGAAGATAGTGGATGAATATAATCGAGTAATATTAAAAGGTGGTTTAGAAGTAGATGCTAACTTCACCTTTACTTTTGTTGGAACTGTCACATCATCAACAGGAAGTCTTATCAAAGTAAATTTCGGTGGATCAAGTTCAAACACCATAACTCCAGTGGCATCAATTACAAACTATGATTATGAAGTTAAAGTTAATGAAGGTAAAAGAAAAATAAGGATACTAAAACCAGAATATATCGGTGCATTCTTATCTGAACATGAACAGATAATGAAATATGAAAAATCTACAAATTATATTTCCAAAAAATTAAAAGGAACTGATAATCCAAGAGTATCAGGGGTATAAAAAAACCCACCTTGCGGTGGGTTGTGTGTCTTAAGAATTGACTAATCGAGAGAAGTAACTCAGCGATTCATCATCTTCATCGGATGTTGCTTCTTCTACTGCTGCAACTTCTTTTAC
>VTLG01007316.1_pt1 | contig 12935 bp, 9 predicted proteins | sample 4694571 | NCBI WGS metagenome assembly VTLG01 (sample SAMN12604809, study PRJNA352737) | marine metagenome | biome: ENVO:00000447; feature: ENVO:00000209|ENVO:00000569|ENVO:01000036; material: ENVO:00002151; isolation source: viral sequences binned using virsorter ... | reverse complement strand
GTTCCTCTTTAGTACCCGTACTATATTCTCTTTTATTCTTGGACCAGGTAAATTTTTTCTTACCCGCTGCTTTAGCGGCAGCAAAAGCTTCTTTAAAACTCTTATGACCTTGGCCTCCATGGACAGCTACCATTATGATTTTTTCCTTTTAGCCGCCATCTTCTTGAATGTCTTTGCTAGAGCCTTAGCTCTACCTGTACATCCTGGTTTTGTAATCGGTGTACATTTTCCTTTAGTGCCTCTACGCTTAATTGATGCATCCACTTTTTGAATCCATCTACTATCTCCACCTTTTTTAGCACCAACTCTTCCACCTTTTTTATAACCTCGATTTAATTCTCCAATGACTCTGTGTTTTTCAGCTCGGTCTGCTGCATCCGGGTGTCTTCGTGCATCGATACGACCCATTTCTTCTAATAAGTTTGCTCGACCACCAATATTTTTAGCCGCTCTTCCACCTTTATTCATTCCTGCACGGGGAAGATCGTGTTGAGACAGAATTCTGCCTCCACCAAATTTCATGGCACGTCCAACCGTTTCCGGTCTAGCGTTTAATAGTCGGTTTCTCCAACTCATAAAGTCTCCTATTTGTTAACTTTGTTCTTACGTCCGAACTTGGCTTTTCTTTTACCCCATGCTCCGTAAGACTCATCTCTACGCGCTTTGAAAGATTGTTTCTTACCAGATTCTTTACCTCGTCTCATACCTAAAGATTCGTCTTCTCTAGCTGCATAGCCTTGTTTCTTCGCTTTGCCACCACGTCTAGCTCCGACTCTTCCACCTTTAGCATAAGGAAATCGAGATTTGTAAGGTCTTGTTCCAAAATCATTTCTCATGTTTTTTCTCCTGTTAAATTATTACACTAACTTCGAGGGCCTTTCAAGGTTTTTACGTCTTTTCTTTTCATAACATCCGATCGCATTTTAGCCTTGTTGGACATCTCTTGTTTAACCAATGAAGTTTCAGCTCTTAAATGGGCTAAATCCTCATTTTGTTCGAGTTTGTCTTCTGTCAGTTCTCGATTCTGCACTAACTTAGCTTTATCTAAGTTAATTCGTTCACTCGTTTCTTGTTGTTTACGATAATTTTCCATAGCTTTCAAGTCAACTTCTTGAGCTTTTAATTTTATTAATGGGTCACTATCCAACATAGATGTAATTCGTTTTTCTTGAGCCATAAATTCTTCTGTGTATTCAGCAATTAAAACGGCTTTTCTAGCTTCCATTTGTAAATTTAGCTCTTGAAGTTGTTGTTGCATCTGTGGACCCCCCGCTCCTTGAGATTGAGCTTTCTTCACTTCCATAATTTGTTGAGCAAATTCAAGTTCCACATGCTCCTGAGCCATAAGACTAATATGCTCAAAGATATTCTTCTCTAAAGACGCCATGATTGGTGGATTGTTTCGAACAAAATTCGTTGCCATAAAATTCATATGCGCTGTGATATGAGCCCTGTGATCCTGTTTAGGATACGCTTGAAAAGGTTTCATACTCATCGCATCAATATGCTCCAACGCCGGATCTTTAGGTTGAGGCGGAGGTGGAGGAGGCAAAAGCTGATCAATATTTTTAATGCCTAACGCTTCATACATTTTACGATAAGACATATAAAGATTATGCATTTGAGGATTGGACATTGCCAATTGTAATTCTGTTTGAGCTAAGGTCACTCGTTGAGTCATCGAAAAAATATTAGGATCCGCAACGGGAACAATATCAACTCGATCATCAAAATCCGCTTGCTTCACCATTCGTTGACCACCCACCACATCGTAAGGATATTCCTGGGGCAAGTACTGCGAAAAGATTCCTGAAAGTAATTTAAATTCTTGTTTAAGGGCATTATAGATTCTTTTGTGAATCGCACTCATAACTCTTGAACCTCTTTCCAAAAGAGCCACTGTCGTACCAACGGCTGCATTTTGATTTCCATCTCCCACTTGCATATCGGCAATCGAAGCAAATCGTTGACCGGCTTGAACCACAATTCCCATTAATTGAAGTAGAGTTGCTGAAGGTTCTTTATAAGGTAAAGGATAAAAAGCATCTTTTAAATTTCCACCGGGTGCATCCACATCTCTGAATTCACCAGGTTGTAAAGGAGCCGCGTCATCTCTAACACGAATTCCTCTCATCTTAAATCCTGCTGGAAGATTGGATAATGTTCCTGCATCAAGTAATTGGCGGAGAGCGACTGTAGCAGTTCTGCTCAAGCCGCCAATCATATGTATCAAACCAAATCCATAGAAACCAAGTCCAGGCAGAAATTTAAAATGGACAAAGTATTGGATCTTTGTTTTGAGTGGATCGTTAGGTTGATAGTTTCTTCGAATTGCTAAAATGTTTCTTCCTCCTGCTTCCATCGTTACAATGTAAGGAAGTTTAATTCCTGTCGGTTCGCCATCTTCGGGATTAATATCTTCAAATCCTTCCAGATCTAAATTAATATGAAATTCTAAAATTGTATAAGTTTGATCACTAAATTGATTGTAAGTTTTTCGACTTCCTTCAAGTTTTCGTTCTTCTTCATGAACCCGATCAGGTTGAATCGTGGGAGGTCCTAAATCAATGTCCGAATAAAATCCCGAGACTTGAGATTTTCTAATCTCATTATGGGACATGTACATTCGTTGAATGACACATTCCGCTTCATCTAAAGAGGTTGCACTATAAGGGACAATTAAATCATCTGCTTGAACAAATTTGGAAACCGCTCGTCCCATCATGTCATCATAATAAACTTTTTTAAAAGCCGAACCCGCTAGCGGTAAATAAAATAACATTTGATCAAATTCGTCTTCGTACTCTGGCATTTCATTCATGATTTGATAATTCATGTAATCTTTAACCCGAGTGGCTTGATCTTCTTTATCTCGTGTGGAGACCCCTAAAATTTGAGTTCTGACAGGACCATCAGAAGGTAATAGTTCTTTATAAGCGGTTGCTTGAAATTGAGTAACCGCTTCAGCTAACACCGGATGCGTAGCACCCGAAGCTCCCTGAAAAGGTTCACTTCGTTGTTGATATTTGAATCCTAAAAGATCCAGACCAGTCACATACGTTTGTTCCCAATCTTTTCTGGCTACACGGTAATCTTCATACTCTTGAAAAAGTCTGGCACCTAAACGTCCTAAGACTTCATCAGGAAGAAGATCGGCTAAATTAGCGGTATGGTCCTCACTGCCCGCCTGATTAACTTTACCGGGTTCAAATTCAATATCCGCGCTGCCGTCTTCATTTTGAACAACCTCAATACCATCTTCATTGACTTCTTTTAACTTTTCGGTTTGTTCAACAATCGTTTCTTCAGGGGATTCAACGTGTACTTTTTCCGTTACGTTCGGTAACGGTTTGTCCATTTCTGCCATAATATTCCTACGATCTCATAGTAACTTGTTTTGGATTTGAAAACAACCCTACAATACCTTCACCCTGTGGAGTGGGTCCTGATAGTGGTGGTACCAATCCTGGTTCTCTTGCAATATTGCCAGTTTCGACCACCCCTCCTTTAGCTTTTTTCTTCAAATGCTCAGGAATGTCTCCTCCAATAATTTCTAAAAATTCTTCTTCTCCATAGACATCTCCTTTTGAACTTACTCCTGCACCTTCAGGTGTAGGTATAATCGCTTCTTCACCTTCGATATCTTTATAGATTTTCTTTTGAAAAGCTTCATCAACGCCTTTTCCTTCTGGAGAAACATCGATAACAGTACCATCTTTAGTTACCATCTGTTTTGTCCCTGTCATCTTTTCTAAGCCTTTAACCATCTCATCCCCTTCTTTAAAAATATCCAAATAGGCAGTCTCATCTCGATAAGGCTGAGATTGGTCAGGTTGGGTATAACTAAATTCTGGTTCTTCCACTTTTACTCTTTGAAATTCCGTTACTCCCTGAGCAGCCGCTTCAGCATCATCCACGCCAAATTTCTGATAACCTGCTTGTCCCGGTCTAAAATTAATCCGTCTTGTCATCTCCCCATCAAAATCAGGTACGCTCCAACTCAATTCAATTTCTCCAGTTAATGGATTGTCTTCCATAACGACTTTTTTCTGCACCGTTTCAAAACCCGACATTTTCTGTTTTCCCGCCACCATCTCAAATTTAGGTACTTTGACTGGAATCACCATTTCATAAATATCTCCTTGAACATAATGCTTGTCCGCCATCTCGATTAACTTCCCATGGGCTTTAATCTTGGCTATCGCTCTTGGAAACCACGCCGGCATTCCCTCAACACCAATAAATTTCGCTGGAATCGCTTTAGTTGCATCTGCCACAAGCGGTTTAACCACATCTTTACTTTTACCTTTAAAGATTCCCGTTGCACCGGCTGCTAGAGCCGCTAACCATTTTAAAAAATCTCTTCGATTCATACCACCCGTTTTAAAACCCACTCGTCCTCCTTCTTCAAAATGATCTTCTCTGTATTTTGAACGTCTCTCCATATCGCCTGCTTGCCATTCATCGAGTTGCGCTTCCATGCCCTTTAACAATTCTCGTTGTTGGGTAGGATCTAAATCTTGTCCGCCAATGTTCATGGTATCAGGACCAAACATTCGATTGCCTATTCCGAAAGGAATACTGCCTTGAAGAAGTAACGATCGATAGTTGTCAGCGTCATCTTCTGAAATAGAGCCTCGAGCTCTCATTTCATCAATTCGAATATTTCCATCTCGGTAATCTTTATACTGATCCCAAAGGAAATCCGCTCCTAAGAATCCTGCGGTTAACCATCCTGCTGGTGTTGCCGCTAAAATACCCGCTGGAATTAAAGCCGCTCGTAAGAGTGCTTTCTTTCCCCAGGCTTTGGCTCCTTGAGTTGCGCCAATCCCATCTAAAGCCTGCATGGTCTTCACAAAAGGTTTTCTAAAGGTTTTACCAAATGCTAAATTCGTTCCTGTGGCTGCTGGGGACATCACAGCTTTTTTAAATGCTCCAGGTAAATTTTTCCATTCGGCTGGTTTTAAATGTTTAAGACCCAAACTCACATCTTTTACTTGTTTAGGTCCCATTCCTGGTAATTGAGCCGCTAATCGACCATAATATCTCTCTACATCTAATAAATTCTTTTTACTTCTAATCCCTAACGCCCATAGCGCATTGACCGGATTGGTTACCATTTCTGGAAGGTCATAACCTGCCTTATACTCATGGAGTGCATGAGGAATCATCATAGCTGGAATTAATGCCCTCCATCCTTTTAAATATCTTCCGGCTCGACCTAATCCTCTTCGGGCTACGGATTCGTTTCCAAATTTTGATCCGGCCTCAAGGGCAAAGCCTGCTCCCATCATGAGAGGCATCGCTGCTAAACTTGATTTGGTTGGATTGTCGGCAATCCAATTTAAGACTCCGGGTTGAGTTTCTTTTTCCCCCTCAGCGTTGACGAAGTTTCCTTCGGTGGCGTTGTACATCATGCTTGCGGGTTGATCGATTTGAAAGTCCATAGCTTCGAGTTCCGTGGTCCCGGGTTCTTGTATCACTTCGTCCGCTTTCGCCTCCGAACCACCGAACAGGGTCCCCGCACCAAGGCCCACGGCCCCCGCACCAGCGAGAATTGCGCCGAGTCGTCCGCCTTTAGGAATCTTGTTTAAAATTTGTCTGGCTATATTTCTAAATCCAGTGCTTTGACCGGGTTTAACTTTTTGTTGAGAAACTTCTTGTATGAATTTATCAGGATTCTCTTGTAATGCTCGTCTTACTTCGGTCCCGCATCCCGGTCCTTGAAATCCTCCTGCAGCCACTGCTTTTCTAAAAGGGTCACAAATAGGTCCACCTGCTTCTGCGTCCTCTACAAGTTTATTTAATAAACTTCCTAAATCACCTGATTCTTTAAATAAAGATTTACCTTTTGTTTGAATTACAATACCTTTTTCTTTTGCTATTTGCTTAATATTCTCTTGAGCTCCAGGACTAAAATCTTTAAAATTCAAAACGAACTCTTCCGGGTTTAAATTTTTACCCATTTTAATAAGTGGAGTATCTATCTTTTGTTTTTTACTAAATTGTCTTGCAAACGTGTTGTACTCATCTACATTTTTAAACTCACCCCTTAAAGACTCATTAAAAACTTTACTAAAGTAGTTATCTATTCGACGTCTCTTCAATATATTTTTAGACTCTGGTATTTGTTGAATTGCTTCCATATATCCAGGAGCGTTTTCAAATGTAGCTGCCCTTCCAACGATTTCATCAATATGTAGCCCCGCTTTTCTTAATTTTCGCATTGCATTTTCTGTAGCTCCTAGTGGTAATCTTTTTGAAGCATCCGCAACGTTCACCATTAAGTCTCTAATGGTTTCTCTTTCAAAACCAAATTCATTAACCCTGTCGGCAATGCTTTGGATGATCGGACCTAATTTGTAGATAGGGATATCTTTGAAGCCTGACATTTTAGCCGCTTTTGATTCTGGATTAGATACAGCTTTCAAAAATTCATTTACTTGATAACCCGCATCTTTTAAATATTGAACTTCTTTTGCAGTTCCCTTTACTTTGTTATATTCTTTAGTTCCAACCATCGCTTCGGCAACGTCGTTTAAACTTGCATCAACATCTGCTACAAACACATCTCTAACGATATTAAGAAAAGGAGTTTTTTTCTTCGCAAAAGTTTCTCTAAAAGTTTTCAGGGACTCTTCTTCGGTTAAGGGTCTCACTTTGTTTTTATAGTCAGGATCCTCTTCTAATTTGCTAAACGCCTGTTTGACGCCGCTTAACATCTCCTCGTCTTTTGTAGGGAGTTTGCCCGTCAATTTTTCTTGAAGTTGTCGAATATTTAAAGGGTTTTTATGTCTATTTAATATAGTTTTACTTCGATCTAATATCGTATTGGTACGTTTATAAACCCCGGAGCCTTTTCCCCCTTTCCCTTCTTTCAATCTTTTTGCCATCTCTACAGCGCTTACTTGATCAAGTGGTCTTCCACTAAGACCAGAATATTTTTTAATCTTTCCCTTAGTTCTTATTTTAGTCGCTTCATCTAACAGTTCAGTCGACACACCTTTAATTCTACCTATTGGTTTCGGGTTCATTCCCCTACCTTCAGCTGCTCCAGCTTTTCTTCTTCTGGCCTCCATACGAATTAATTGTCTTAAACTGGAATGTTCTTTACCCTCAAGAGCTGAGTATGTTTTAAATTTATTGTTAGTTAATTTTTTAGTAGCTGTATTTAACAGTTCTTCGGACAGTCCTTTAACTTTAGGTGTCCAAGGCCTTCCACGTGTCTTACCCACCCAATCTTGATTGTCGTCATAGAATTTTTTAGCATCTTTGAAATTATAAAAAATTTCATAAAGAGAATTTTCACTGCCTCTGTCCCCAAATGCAACAGTCCAACTATTCTTACTGCTTCGTCTTATATTTCCAGCCATTAAACCCTCCTAAACATAGAGCCGACGCCACCGCCTAAGGCAAAAGGTTCAGGAGTCATGTCGCCCCACTCGATATCTAAAGTTAATTCATCTACATCCACTCCGGCTTCATCAGCCAAAATTTCTTTTTCTCTGAGTAACGCTTCGTTTGGATGAGGTTCTTCTCCCGAAGTCATACGTCTTCGAGCGTTTTTTAAAACTTGAATTTCTTGAAGGTTATAACCTTCCTGAGCTAAACCCACATCCGTCAGCTCTTGATCAAAATTTTTCATGAGACGAATGTTAAGAGGCTCTTTGGAAGGAAGTGCCGATTTTGTAAAATCTGATTTTAAAGCTGCATCAATTCCCGAAACCTCAACTGCCGGATAATCTTGTTCCCTCGCCATTTTGATAGTAGCTCCACGCTGATCAAGATCAGCCAGTTCTTGGGTAATTTCTTTTTGGCTCATGTCCCCAAATCGACCTTCACGTCGTTGGATATAGCCCCTAACTTCATCGAGTTCATCGAGCTTAGCTTGGTATTCCCCTTTAGTTAGATAACCGCCCGGGTTCCCGGGTCCTTGGACCGTGGGGTGTATTTTATCCGCGACGGCTTTATACATCACTTCATTAATTCTATCGCGTCCGGGTCCATAGCCCGTGTCACCCATACCAAAGACCTCTTGATCAGGGATCAGGTCAAAGGCGTCATCGCCGTAATGGTGCCGGAATACTCTTACCGGATCAGGAAACATAAAATCATTAAAACCTCCCGATTTAAGGTCGTCACTATTTTTCAAAGAATTAAAAGTATTGTCCGCGAGTTTAATCGCTCCTTTTTCATGTTGATCAATTAAAAAGGGTCTCACGATCGCTCTAAAATATCCATCAGATCGTGCACCCATAACTCCCCCCGCAAATCCTTTGCCTTCGTTCATTCGTTGCAATAAAGCTTTCCTTGCAGCTTCTTCTGCCGCGAGACCTTCAGGAGACATTCTATAAGCCAGATCAGTAATTTTTTGCATTTGGTCAACAAGGGATTTACCTTCTTTTTCAAGATTATCCAGTATCGTTCCCACATCAGCAACAGGGTCTTCATTTATTTTCTTAAATAAGGATGCCACTCCTGCTTCTCCTGAAAAATCAGGAACTCCATGTTTTTCTTTCCAGGCTTGAAGTTTATCGAAATTGGACGCTTTCGACATATCCAAATTCAGTTTTTTTGCCAACTCTTGATCAACTTGGGATAATCTCATACCTTGTTTTAAAACTTCAGACTGAATCTTCTGTTGATCAGCCGCTTTTTGACCAACGTACGCTTCGGGAGTAATAGGATCGCCGGGTAATTTAGAAAATAAATGGACTTCGGCACTTTTAGGTGTCGGAGGGTTAACAATCTTATCAAAAGTTTTCAAATTTGATAAAAACTGTTTTCCTTCTAGATCATTAAGCTGAGGAATATAAGCACCATCTCTTGAAAAAAGCTTCAACACCAAATCAACGCCTTTTTTATCAACGTAATTTTTTAAACGTCCCTCACTAAGCACTTGATTCGTCATATCTTCCACACCAGGTAATCTTTTCACATTCGTTCGAGTCCCGATGTTAAAAGGAATGTCTAATTTTTTCATTAGACCAAATATTTCGTTAAAAACTTCTTTTTTCATTAATAATAAGTCCGGTTAACTTCTACTTTTTTTTCATCCACATAATCTTCAGGATGAGGAAGAAATCCTCCCTGTCTGAAGCGCATAAGAGCTTGCGTAGTGCTATCTACTAAATCATCATGGTCTCCAAACGGAAAGGAAGCACATTCTTCAATCACTTCTTCCGCAAATTTCGTTTCAGGAGCCCAAATAACGCCACTTTCAAAAAGTGGTGCAATGGAATTAACTCTAACGTGTTTATCGTTACCTTTACTCGGTGTGAAATTCACAACTGGAATATCCATTTGACGAAGTTCGTAAGTTAAGGGTAAACCAGAGGCTTTAGATTCAATTAATACCATTTCAGGACTCCAATATTTATAATGTTCCAAGGCTTTTCGTCTTAAATCAGGAAATTCTAACCGACCTTTATAAGCATCCAACAAAATTAAATTTGCGGGCATTTCCGTCGCTGGATAAAAGACACCCCAGGTGGTGATCGCAGAAAAATCGGCTGTTTCCTTCTTCAAAAAGGCCGTATCATAAGATTGAATAACATAATGAAGCTCGGGAATCCAGTCTTTCTTCCAAGGACGCCACCATTCACGCTTAATTATTGCTCCTTCTTCGGAAGTTGGGTTTTGCATCCATTGCGCATTCCATTTTCCAACCGGAAGAGTTGCTTTTACTTTTTGTAATTCTTCCATTTTCCAATATTCTGGCCAAACTGATTCCTCTTCGGTAGTGCCATCACCTAAAATAGCAGGAAACTCTACCAATTCCCATTGATCTCCTTTAATTTCTTTTTGATGTTTTAATAACATCCCCGTTAAATCTTTTGTACTCCATCTCGTCATAACTAAAACGATTGAAGCACCAGGTTGAAGACGTTGTCGTGGTCCTGAAGTATACCACTCATATGCATTCTCCAAGGAACTCGGAGATAAAGCATCTTGTTCCGAGTGTGGATCATCAATAATTAATAAATCAGCACCCCGTCCGGTGATTGCACCGCCGACTCCAGCAGCGAAGTACTCGCCGCCTTGTGCTGTTTCCCACCTCCCAGCGGCTTTGCTATCTTCTTGAAGTCTTGTTTTAAAAATTTTAGAATATTCTTGAGAATCAATTAAATGTTTGGCTTTTCGACCAAATCTAATCGCTAATTCTCCGGTGTGAGTAACTTGAATAATTTTTAATTTTGGATTTCGCCCTACCATCCATGAGGGTAGTAAAAAAGATGCAAATTCTGATTTTGTATGCCGGGGTGGCATATTAATAATTAATCTTTTTATTTCGCCGTTGGCTAATTTATTAAATTTTTCTGCCACATGTCGATGATGGGGCCCCTCAATAAACTCCGGCCACATACACTTCACAAAAGATAAAAAATCAGTCTTGGCTAAATTTTGAATTTTTTTTTCGGCATGCATTACCTGGTACCTTTTGTAGGTTTTTCGGACATCCGCAGGTAAATTTGAAATATTTATATTGTCTAGGTTCATATAGGAGTCCCAAAATGTTTTTACCAGCTATGCCTCTCTAAATCAAGCAATTCAACCAAAAGTAGTGGGACCCCTTTTTTTCTTTAGGGGGGTTGGTGGGGGGTGGACCGGGTTTCGTGGGCTGTGGGTTTGGGACCTCTTGGATCGTGGTCCCCGGACCAAGGCGCCGCGAAGCGGCGCCTTGATTAGTTTAACTTATGGAGATGATAAGTTGTTATCGTTGTATTGTTCTTCTGTTAGTGGGATTTCTTGTTCAGTTAATCCATTAAACCAATAGTATGGACTTAAACCACGAGGATTATAATATCGCTCATGTTTACGCCATGCATTTTCTTCTGTTAGTCTAATTGGCTCATGTATTCTGCCAAAGTGATTGACAGCCTGGTCACCGAACTTATCAAACCAATCCTCTTGACATCTCATATTACAGGCATTGCCACCCAGATAAGCGAAGCTGCTTCTTCTTCTAGTCTGATAATATTTAGCGCCTTTAGGACCGCGTATGCGGTCCTTGGTTTGATATGTATGACACTTTGGACCTTGGCAATATTTCATCATAGGATTTCCCAGTTAGTTGCGTATCGATATCCTTTTTTATCTAGATCATAGTAATGTAAAAAAGGGCGATTGTCTTTTTGTCTATTCCCAAGTCCACGACAATCATCTGTAATAATGGCGAAACGTCTAACTTCTTCGCCATCATCTTTAGTGTACTTGATTTTGAACTTTTTATTTCTTTCTATTGAGTTAAACATAAGGGGATTATATGGGATAATCCCCTAGATGTAAAGCGGTTATTTCGCTTGTTGTTGTTCGTATTTTTTACGGGCTAATATTTTTTGTTCTCTTGAAACATTTTTATTCTTCATACTTTCAAGATAGTCCGCACAATTCTGGGGATTGAAAATTGCCAAGCCAGTAGAATTACATCTAATGATTTCAGCTTCATCAATCGGACATTTTGCTTTCTTCGCAAAGTCCAAAGCTTCATCAAGATACTTCCATGACTTTAACCAAGATTTAATTTTAAGTGTTTGACCTAAAACACACGTTATCCATTTTTCGTGAGCCATGATTAATTGACCTTTAACTTGTTGCCATTTCATCAAATAGGCAAACTCATCTTCTTTACAAGCGATTGATCTATCTCGGCAATATTCACGACCAATTAAATCGAGGACATAATCATTGTTCCACTCTTTTGCAAAAGAGGTTTGATTATCTCGACCACCACTTAACCCAAGATATTTTTCGTTTGCGTCATCAATTTTAGTCCAATGAGGATTTGATTGATTACTCTCGCCATCACCCTTACCAAATTTTTGCTCGACATTAATATCGGGATTACAACCCTCTCTACCTTTCAACTCATCACGATACATGGCATAAGCAAAATCATTTTGTCTGCCATTTTCTTTACCATTGATATTGCCATCAAGTTTAAAATCAAAATGACTTTCAATGTATTTGTCTTTCATTATTGGATTGTTATGTTCATCACGATCTTCAACTTGACCATAATAACCAAAATGGAAACAACTATCTTTCGCAATAGTGTCCACATTTTCAAACTTGTTTTGTAAATGATAAGCCATTTTTATATCTGCTGGTGTGTAGTGTCGGCTTACTATTTCTTGAGCAAGTTTCCACGTTTGGTCTTGTAGCGGTTTCATTTGTTCACGCAACTGAAAGAATTTTTCTTTTTCTTGCGTTTCTTCTTGTTCCAAGTGTACTCGCATACGATTGGCGATCTTATTTCTGTACTCTTGATTTAGTCTTATTCTACTCATTTTTATTTCTCCTTTTTGTTAAAAATAAAGTTTTATCATGACTTGACATCAAAAGTCAATAGGATTATATATGATAGTAATTCTTTAAGATATACTGCTACTGGCGGTTGATGATAAAAGAATAATGGATTGCCCGCGATTAGATAACATTTATGTATATCCTGTAGCGGGCAACCAGAAAGAAATTATGCAATTTAATATATTTTTAGTGGTCATGAGTATTTTATATATTGGTCTAGGTTTTTGGCTAGGCTGGTTTTAAACTTGAGCCCGGATCTATTTCATAAACCCGCGAGAGGCGAAACTCGTGCGAGATGGATCCGGGGTCAAGTTACGAACCCCCGGGACAGTAGCTTGGCCAAACTTGAGCCCAGATCCTATTCGGTGGTAACTGTATACCGCGGTCCCGCTTAGGATCTGGGGTCAAGGACGCTGGACCAACGGTCCGTTAAATAACGCGGCTGGCACCTTGGCCACTTTAGAATGATTCTAAAGTAGAAAAAAAATAAAGATTATGTCCAGACAAACAAGCACACACAGGCTTGACTCGTAGGATTTTAAATGATATAGTACAGCCTGAGCTCGTTTAATGATTTTCCGCTCGTTAAATTTGTCAAATCATTACTGGTCCCGGGATCATGGTTC
>VTLG01004852.1_pt1 | contig 12935 bp, 21 predicted proteins | sample 4694571 | NCBI WGS metagenome assembly VTLG01 (sample SAMN12604809, study PRJNA352737) | marine metagenome | biome: ENVO:00000447; feature: ENVO:00000209|ENVO:00000569|ENVO:01000036; material: ENVO:00002151; isolation source: viral sequences binned using virsorter ... | reverse complement strand
ACGCTGCAATATGATTACGTTCTAGCGCGTCACCCGCTGCCATCATCGTCCTCATGGACGGCATCACCTCTTTGTCCAGTATCGCCTGTTTTACATCTTTGTGCTTTGCAAGTGACGGAAACTTACCTGTCATGTAGTTCCACCAACGATTTACTGTATCGCTGTAAGTTTCTCGTCTGTTCTCGCCTTCAATGTACCGTGCGTATCGGCTAATGTGTATAAAGTCTTCGTAATTACTTGCCATTAACAACCTCTATTTTGTTACCGTTATTACAATTAAAATTAAACATCGGTTGTTCTTCTCGTCCTTTGACTTCACCAACCAACTTATCAAGATACCATGCTGCTTTCTGTAAGTCTTGTACCTTATGGCCCTTATAATTACAACGCCACATGTACTTTAAAACATTACCACGCAAGTACCCTTCAAACTCCTCTACAGTCATAGAAGCCTGAATGGCATCAATGCACTCAATGCCGTACTCATTTAACTTATAGTGTTCTGGACTGTTTACATCATCCCGCATTGTCATCATCTCCGCTCATATCTCTGTCTAGTTTGTTTAGAAGTGATGGAAGTTTATCTTTCATATTCTTGTAGTCTTCTAACTTAACCACTTTACCTTTAGACGTTTTCTGTGTCTCTCTTTCAAAGTCATCCATCAATTTGCTCAGACCCTTACTAAACACCATCTCTAAGTCCTCGTCAAGCACACGCAACAGACCTAATGCCATTACTTTGCAGATGGGAAACTTGCCGTCGTCTACCTCTTTGAAGTCAAATACACTAACGTTAAAATCCTCATCAGTTTCTGGTTGTCTTTCTATGAGAATAAATACACCATTAGGTTCTTTGAAGACATGTTCTTGACTATCATCATCATTAAATAATAATTTAATTTTTTTAATAGCTTCTAGAACATCCTTCTCATCTATGTCATCTTCAGTCATTCATCCATCCTTCAGGTAATCTCATTACATCATACTTGAAACCATGTTTATCACACCATTGCGCGTACGTTGTTTTAGATTTTTTACTTAAACGTTTTTTACTATTCATAAATATAAATCTAATGTCAAGATCAGGATGCTGTTTCTGTATCAATAAATGTTTAGCCCTGTCCTCTGATGAAAACAGACCCTTAGTTTCTACGTAGAAATCATGATCTTCGATGAAAAAGTCTGGTGTGTACGTTCTGATAGGAGGTACGTATTTTATTTTATTTGTTTCGTACGATGCTTTTATATTTCTATCACGTAAGTTTCTAGCAAAGTCAGCTTCAAATCCTGATCTAAATTTTGTTCCCATCACAACTCCTCTAGTTCTGTTATACGCCCTGTACCCAGATCATAGTACAGTTTAGAGGCTTGTCCAGTAAGACCGCTAAATCTATTTTTAATTACTCTGGCATATGTTGTGTGACGTTCTACAACACAATCAGCTTGTCCGTTACGTTCAAGACCTAGCACGATGTCACTAAGCTGACCTATACTGTGGCTACCTCTAAGATCACTCAAGCTAACATTAAGCGAGTTAGTTTCATGCGATCCACCATTGGACGGTCTACGTAGATGCGACACCATGAACAAACAGATATCAAGCTCTTGCACAAGTGTACGCAACTTAGTCACGCAAGCATCAATTGTCTTACGTTCATCCATAGCGTTCTCTTGTGCGCTGACTAATATACTGATATGATCTAATACAATGTACCTACAGTTCAAGGCGCGTACAAGATAGCGAATACGTGCTATGATGTTTTCTATTGTGTTAGACCCAAAGTGATCAAAGAAGTAGAAACGTTCTGAACCTAGAACCTCGTTAAACGCATCCTCATAGGCTTGATCTTCATACACCACATCGGGAAGGTGCAGCGGCTTGTTCATGTGTAAGCTCATCAGACTTTCAGCTGTAGTGCGTACACTTTCTTCCATGAACATTAAGCCAATGTTTTCATCTGTCTTACTATAGATATGGTATATAATTTCTCGTAGAAAACTACTCTTACCAATACCTGTACCAGCGCAGATGGTGACTAATTCACCCTTACGTACTCCGTACGTCATACGGTTCAGACCTTCAAAGGGATAATCTACCACAGCTTCTTTTGGACCTTCTGATAGAACGTCCCATAGCTGAGAACCAGCCACAATGCCGTCAGGAGTGTGTGTATCTGCGTTCCACCAATCGCTAACAAAGTCTGTTGATTTGTTCTCCATGAGATAAGCTGAAGCGTCTTTATAACGCATCTTCATAATCTTAGCTTTAGGTGATAGAACTTCTGCTATCGCTTTGGCGTTCTCTAATCCCACTTTATCATTATCAAAACAAATAACGATATTGTCAAAGCTCATAAGATAGTCATAGTTGTCTACGATGTCTTTGTGTGCGCTAGCCGCGCCTGTCTTTATGGATACACAGGGCCATTTACTGTCGAACATCTGATGTGCCGACATAGCATCTAGTTCACCTTCGCAGATGGTTATGTACTTACCACCCTTCTTGAATAACTGCTGACCAAATAACTTAGCGTCACTTATCTGACCTTCGACGGTGAAGACTTTGTTCTTGCCACGTATCTTGTTGGCGACATGTTGATTCCATTCATCGTAATATGGATATATATGTTTTGATGCGTTACTTACAGTGACACCGTACTTCAAACAAGTTTCAGAAGACAGCTTACGTTTTGATAACTCTTTAGTTATACCTGTAGTTAGATCAGAATTAACTATAGTGGTATTAACTTTATAATCATCAATGCTCATGGCTATTCCATCCTTAACCACTGTTCTACAAGAAAAACAAAATGTACCGTCTGCATAGATTGATAGTGCATCTGAACTACCACAGGTAGGACAAGGTTGATGTGTCTTCTTTGCCTTCGTCATAGTACCTCTTCTACATTAGGTTCTTTTGCAACTTTGGTGAAGTAACGATATCCGTTAGCATATCTAAATACACGTAATCCTTCACCGTTATTTGTGTCCTGCCAACACCTATTCTTGTAATCACAGAACACGCAATCTTTAGAAAGAATCATGTTACCACTAGTTCCGTCCGGTATCGGATCAAAACAACGCTCTGGTACATTCTTATTCTTTACCATTTTCTTCAGATGTTTCACTCTATCAGAAGCGTTAATTAACATTAACTCATCTACTTGCATCATACATATCTCACCGTTGTTCTTGTTGATGGCAAGAAAACCGCCTTCATCAAGGTCCAGAGCTTCCATGTACGCGCTAATCTGCGAAATGTATCCAAACGGATCGTTATGCTCTAACGTATTTTGTTTAAATTTTTTGAAACCGTAGTCCGAAGCTGACTTAACGTCCACCAACGCACCGTCAATAACAGCGTCGATATGTCCTTTTACACCTTCTAGCTCTACTTCTTTCTGCCGATCTTCTACTTTATGTCCAGCTTCTGTAACTAAATACAACAGTAGCGCTTCTAACAGATGACCGTAAAAGAAACGCATACGCAATGCCGGTGATTCTTTACGAGGCACCGGATCATTTATCTCATACCATAGTTTGCGATCAGTACGACCAATAGCAGACAAACGTAATCGCTTACGCTCACCTTCGTATGGCGAAAGAAACCGTTCTATCTCTTCACGTACTACAGACAGAAAATCTTCTAAATTATTTTGATCTAATTCTTCTTTACCGTTAAGTATTAATTCTTCTATGTCTGCAGTTAAAGTCTTTACTGATTTCTTTGCCATTGTTTCTCCTACTGTTAAAGAATGTGATAGTTACCGTCCCTCTACTATCACTGAACTACCCTGTGTGTAGTTCTCCCTACTATTGAACTGGAAAGGTAAGGAATCGAACCTTACGCTAGGTTGCTCGACCAACCCTGTAACGTTGTCGAAAACGGTACATTAGCCACCTTGCTTTCCATATAGTTTATTACAGTTCGTCACCATCCAAATCGTCAATGACATCAAGATCAACTGTATTGTCTTCTAACACAAAACCCTCTTCTTCGTCAAGATCATCTACACCAGTGTACGGCTTATAATCAATGACCATAACTGAATTAAGAGAGGCACCGACACCAGTTTTCTTCTGGTAACGCCAATCGTAAGCACTGATAGAACATTTTACAGTACTACCGTTTCCTACCAACATTTTCTGCGGCCAAGGATTCCTAGCTGAATCCGTAACTTTAGGAATAATTTTGGTTTTAGCAGTGATGAAGTGACCTTTCTCCTCTTTGTCACCTTCACCTTTCTTAACAGTGATGCCAATATTCTCAATGGCTTTAACATCATCTTTGTCAAGATTACAAATGTCGATTTGATACTTCTCCGACATGTTGTTAGGTTCAAACAAGTTAGCCCACATGGCTTCACCTTTTACTATTACACGTTCTTTCATATTGTTGTCCTTTTCTCTAATGTGTTTCGGCCCAATTAAACCCTAGCTTTGCATCGGCGTTCAAGGGCAACCGTACGCCTAGAATATTACCGGCTTTACGCATTGTCAAGTCTGCTGATGAAATTATTTTTTCTACGTCATCTTTATGCACTTCAAACTGCATCTCGTCATGTATTGTGTTAACAAGGTGCGCTCTAAGTCGATGTTTACGGATATGTTCATCCATGCAAATAGACCACTGTTTACACGATATGGCACCGGCACCTTGCAGCAACGTGTTTAACGCTGCGTGTTGATGACGTACTAATATTCTACGACCATCTAAACCTAATAATGTACCTTTCTCAGCCATAGTCTGTACCTTTGTAATAAGCTTCTCTAGTGAAGGCATATTACGTAGAAAGTCACGGCGAAGTCTCGCACCGTCTATAGCGGTGCCACCTACTACGCTGCCCAGCTTCTCTACACCGGCACCATACAGAAAGGCATAGATGAAACGTTTGCTTTCAGCCCGTGTATCCAGACCAGCAGCTACACGGTTTACTTCGTGCGGATCACCGTTCACCACTACGTCCATGTACGCCTTGTCTTGCATGTAATGTGCTAACATGCGTAGTTCTAATCCTTTTGCGTCCATACCCACCATGCGGTAATTGGAGTTGGGTACAGTGAAACAAGCTCGACACTCTTTACCATACGGTTTATCGTTTGACACAATATTAGCCATGTTGGGATTAGCGTGTGTCATTCTACCAGTGACAGCACCCATAGTATACACAGTACCATGTATACGGTCATTACGATCTAGGTTTTCCAACCACGCCTCTACTGTCTTCCATCTTGTCTCAAGCATCTTCCATTCTGCTAACTTCCTAGCAGGTTCTGGTGCGCTATCAAATACTGTTCTAAGATTCTCTTCACATATCTTAGGGGAACCTTTTGGTGTAAACATTACAGGCTTCCAACCGAACTCATCTAAACGCTCAATGATTTGTTTTGGGCTACCTAGATTGAAAGGTTTGAATTGTATAAGAGAGAATGGACCACCCACCTCATCTACGTCAATGCCAGATAATCCAACCTTGGACATATCACCTTTCTTTGTATATCGTGGTATAACTTCTCGTATAAATTTTGCTCTAGGAAGAAAATGTTTATGCACTTCTTCTTTAATTGTCTCAGCTTTGCCTTTAGTCTCAGCAAACAAAGCAACAGCTTTACGTTTATCAACAAAGAAACCATGAGTACGTTGATTGTCTATAATCTTAGCTATACGATACTCTAGCTCAATGCTTTGTCTAGAAAAATCTTTACCTTCTACTGTAAGTAAATGATATAGCTTCTCAGTAATAGACACATCCCTTTTACAGTATTCTAACATTTCTTCTGAGTATTGGTCGAAGTCATGAAACTCTATTTTATTATGTCCTAGCTTCTGTCCCCAAGCGTCCAGTGAGTGTCCACCTTCACGTTCAGGATTGAACAGTCTAGACATAATCAATGTGTCTTCAACATTACTCAATTTGAACTTAGTACCCCATAGTCTATTTAGTACTGGAAAGTCAAAAGTAATACCATTATGTGCAATGAATACATCATCTCTATGTATGTAATTATTTAAACTTTTAGAATCTCTAAATACTTTGTATTCTGTATTATGTATCTCTTTACATACTACACACCAAATACAAGTTGCATCTAGACTATCTGTCTCAATGTCTATAATGATCTTTCTTGACATAATTTACTCTTTGTCAATATCAAAGTAATCAATACTTGCATCTAAAGTATTGTGTTTCTTTTTATTTGGAATTACTTGTGATCTATACTTACTACTACGCATTTCTGTGACCATCTTGTTGCGTTTGTAATCACGGCGGCGTTTGCGTTCTTGCCGCTCTAAGTCTTTCTGTCGTCTTTTGTAACCCATGTCTAACCTGTTGATTTAATTGGTGAAAATAATTATTGACACCACTTTTCGATCTGATATTATACGATCATGGAAATAAGTGCAAGGACTTTTAATGTCTTTTACACAGCAAGATAGGACAAAAGGTAGAACCAAGTCAAACGAAGTTCGTGTTGGTTGGCCCACCGCTCCTAAAACTTTACACCAATCCACTACTAAGTGGCAACGTCTTATGAAAGATAGAAGGTTTAGTAATATGGCACCGAAACAGGAAGTCAACGAAATTTTGTCAAAGAAGAAAAACAAGATAATCGAACTTGTCGGTAATCGTGTTTTTAAAGTTGCCTTTATAAAAAAGGATGGAAGCCTACGTGAGATGACATGTAGATTAGATGTCAAGTCTCATTGTGGTGATGGCGAACAGACAGCAGATAAGAACAGATATCTTGTTGTGTTCGATATGAACACGGCGCGTACTGTTGATAAACAACAACGTAAGAATTGCTACCGCAACGTCAATGTTGAAACAATACAGTACGTCAAGGTAGGGGGTAAGAAGTACTCCTGATGCCAATCATACACCAACATACTCTTAAAGAACATGATGTTGAATACAATAGTAATGTGTTCTATCTGTTTATTGAGAACGAAAAGAAGAAAGGTGGAGATTATATTTCTACCATGTTACGGAGTGTGCCAAATGGGCTACCAATGACTTTGAAAAGGTCAGGTGGTTCTGGTATTGATTCGTATTACGATGATGATGAGTATGTTCCTATTATATATGCTCTTAATGTCGATTTAGACAATATTAATGGTGTATTATTACAGAGAGCTATTGTCGTAATACCTGACATTACATTTCACAATGATCATTTTAATACAGAATTTTTTAATAGAAAATGTCCTAAGTTTTATCAACACTTTTTAACAAGATACAATCATCTAAAAAAACAATTTGCTCCCAAAAAATTACCTAATTGGATGTAATATGTACACAATAAAAAAATATTATTATCGTTTTATGTTTAGGTTTTGTTTACTTTTATCAAAGATGATTGGTAAAATAAGCACACGTATACACAATAAGCATGTTGTGTTTCTACGTAAGTGGAGACAGCATTGATGGGAACGAGATACGCAGACAAAAATTTGGCTAGGTTGGTGTGTCACAAATATGAAACTGTGCGTGACATGCTTGATGTTAATCTTATGACAGAGAAAGGTAGCAAGGTAAACAAAACTTGCTAGAATGATGTTATGGAATACGTAATCGTAGTTGACGGTAAAGAGTTAGTTAAGTCTGGTAACAAAGCTGAAATACTCTCGATGGTTAGACATCTTCAGTTAAAACATTATAAGCCTGTCATCGTAGAGAAAGAGTAACTTAATGAATAGTATGCGAGTATCCAAAGGAGATAAAGTACTCCAAGATAAGAGTGAGTACGCCAAGTACGATGTTGACGGTGATGGTATTGTTTCGGATGAAGAGATGAAAACAATTCACGCTATCAATCAGGAAGCTAAGAGTGAGACACAACAAAAGATGGCGTGGGTCGCCATGATATCTATGATTGTGTTTACCATTTTGGTCTTCTTACCTATCTTTCCCGATACGCGCATAAAAGCTCTTGCCGATCTGTTTGGATTATTCTATATAGGTCAAGCAGGGGTTGTCGGTGCCTACATGGGCGTCACTGCCTATATGTCAAATGGTAATGGAAGGCGATGAAATGAAGTATTTATTTCATGTAAGATATGTCGAAAATCACCCATTAACGTATCTTCCTGAAGAGGAAGACGGTTACGTTTTAAAGGGCATAACTAGCCCAAAGGACAGAATTTGTGATATATTTATCAAAGCTTACAATGATGTTCATGTACGTGACATTATCAGTCAACATAAAATAATATCTATTACGGGTGTGCCATTATGAACATCTTTTATCTTCATCACGATCCGCTGATCTGTGCTAAGATGCACTGTGATAAGCACGTTGTAAAGATGATATTAGAATACAGTCAGATACTGTCAACAGCCCACCATGAATGTGACGGTGTGCCATCCATAGACTGTTATAAAGCTACACATAAAAATCATCCTTCTACTGTGTGGGCTAGAGAGAACTTCTTTAACTATGATTGGCTACATACGTTACTGTCACATTTGTCAAAAGAGTACACACATCGTTATGGCAAGATTCACGCTACAGAACGTAAGGGTATAATTAAAAATCTGTTAAAAAGACCTTACGAGTTACGGCGGGGTGTTGGTAATACAGCCATGCCACAGTGTATGCCATTACAGTATAAACAAAAATGTTCTATCTCAGCGTACCGTGACTATTATGCTGGCGACAAGTCGAGGTTTGCTGTTTGGTCTAAACGTGATATTCCAAAGTGGTTCACAGATAGGATGGAGTTAGCTAGTGTCTGACGACAACGTAGATCATTTGCTTGAGATACCTGAGTTTTTGCAGCGTGATCCAAACGTCGGTCCACCACCAGAAGATCAAGGTAGTAGAAAGAAACATGATTGGTGGATGCCCGATCTGCAATCTTACAGACAAGAAGAGATAGATCGTCAGCAACGTAAGGATGAAATTGCTCAGATAAAACAAGATAGGTTGGCTAGAAAGAAGCGTAAGAAGAACATTGAGATAATCGTAGTCGAAGCTATTCAGAAGAAGTACAATACGTTTGGCAAGATGATGAGTATCGTGTCAGATGTCAGTGAAGCTGAAATGCGCGGTGCGATACGTCGATTGATGAAAGACAATAAAGTTGTCAAGTTGTCCCGTAGAGTGTATGGAGTTAAGTTATGACAATTAAACCAAGTCCAATGTCATCAGAATTTCACGAGTGGTTAGATGAGTGTCCTGTTCCTTTTTTCAGGTCTGCTGTAGACGATGGTTATGTTACTTATAAATTTGAAAATGAGGATACAGCAGAAAAAGCAATTACCGCTTTTGAACAGCTTGTAGCCGAAGAGATTGAAGAAATTAAAGCTGAGAAGCAACATAACGAAGGTTTGAGATGGCCTAGATAGTAGGGTGGAGTTGAATTGTGATAAAAGAACTGACAGTAGCTGCCTTGCTCATGGGTGTAACTCACAGTGAAGTAGAGTGTTTGTCTTTAAATATGTATCATGAAGCACGTAATCAGGGAACAGCTGGCGTACTAGCTGTATCTAACGTAGTATTGAATCGTGTGTACGATGAAAGGTTTCCTGATACTATATGCGGTGTAGTCAAGCAAGGTCCAACCAGAGTGTCGTGGCGTAAAGGTGGCGGCATGATACCTATTAAGAATAGATGTCAATTTAGTTGGTATTGTGATGGTAAGTCAGACGAACCTAGCGATGATGTAACATACGAACAGTTATACGAACTGTCTATGGACATACTTAGTACTGACTTTCCGTATCTAGATATAACGGATGGAGCTACGCACTATCACGCTGATTACATCTTTCCAGCTTGGGCAATAACAAAGACAAGGACAGTAGAAATAGAAGATCATATTTTTTATAGATGGGAACATTAAATATGCAACATGAATATACTCTTACGAAACTAGAACAGAAGATATCTGCTACGGGTGGAAAGATGCGTTATGATTCTAATCGTAAAGCTGGACTACCCAACGCTAAAGTTTCAAAGCGCGATCCTATGGACGTAGAGAAGATAGGCGTAGCAGGTGAATTAGCAGTTGCAAAGTATCTTAATCTGTATCCTGATCTTTCTATATTTGTACGTAAGAGTGGTGCCGATCTTCTTACACACAACAATAAGAAAATAGATGTCAAAACTACATTCTACGATAGAGGTAAACTTATAGCTTTTTATAAAACTGATTATGGTGATGTAGATACTTTTGTTTTAGTTACTGCAGAACAGTATCCTACTGTTGTCATTAGAGGTTGGGCAAAGAGAGAAGACTTAATTAATAACGACAAGATAGGTAATTTAGGTCATGGTAAAGTGTTCGTAATGGAACAGAATGAACTAAGGGATATTGACCTATTGTGTTTTAAATTAAAATCTGTCAACAACGATAAAAAAATACCCAAAAGATATCCAGATAACAGTAAAGATGACCTATCTGGTTATAAAGTATAAACAATTTTGTCAACCCTTAAAACAATTTTGTCAACCTTAAAACAATTTTGTCAACCTTAAAACAATTTTGTCAGCCTTTAAAACAATTTTGTCAGCCTTTAAAACAATTTTGTCAGCTTAAAAAAAGGAGATATGGGACAATGTACAGCACAGATAAAGTGGACGCAGTGCGCGTCGAAGTGAACAAGCGTGGCGACAAGCAGTACGGTGTATGGCAGTACTTTACTATGTTTGATGCGCTACGTAACTATGAATTACGTGGTATCTTCCACCAAAACAATCTTGATTACAGTGATGAAGAACTATCAGATTTCACTGATGCGAAGGACATTGAAAGAGTGTTTCCTAAGTCAGTAGGTCGATGGATTCTTGTCTCGGTGCAACGTAACAAGAAAGAAGCAACAGAGTTTTGCAAGAAAACATGGGGTAGAAAATGTTTTAAAGAACATGATAACCTATCTGTTACGTACGTCTAAGATAGCTGGGTGCAACGTAATAAAAGTACTTGACGGGTGATTTTGGCGTCTATATATAGAGTGCTTACGCGCCACATAACCAGTGGCTAGTCGTAGACCAACTATGATGATCGAAGTGTAGTGGTTTACACAAACAAAGGCCTAACCTTGGATCGGGTCGCCTACGGTGGGCGTTAGGTAAAAAGTGGAGCGGGAAAGTTCTTTTTTCCCAACAACAAAATAGCTATGAAGCTTATTTACCAGCCGCCTTTTAACTTTGAACGGAGCCATAGTACAATGGTACGTCTTAGCAGAGAACAGAAAACCGCATTACGTGATATATATCAGCGTAAGAACTGGACACCGCCTGACTCGTATTTAACATTTCGTAGGTCGGTGCGTCCTACCATCGGATGCGATGGTGCTGTTGTGTTACCTTATTGTAATATGTATCTTCTGATTGAGAGGAACGGTTATGTCCATAGCTAAAATGTTGCGACATATCCCTAAACGATACCACTATTACATTGGGTATGTCATAGGTTCATTTGAAAGAATGTGGAGTAAATAATGCCTAGATTTACGAAGAAACATTACGAGGTAATCGGTGATATTATCTCACAAGAACCTAGTATTGGGACACGCAATCGCTTAGAACGTGCGTTCTCAGACATGTTTGCAGAAGACAACGAGCGTTATAAGCGAGACATCTTTCAACGTAGGTGCGATGCTGGCGACAGTGATATAGCTGGTGAACTTCGTTTTGTGACGGTCATCCATGACAAATAGTAATTGGTCAAATGATGTTAATCCAAATGGACGCATCTATCTCATACAGAGATTAGCCAAGAATAAATGGCAGGCTAAGTATCATGATGGATCAACGAGGGTATTTAATACTTTGAAAGCAGCTAGAGCAGCTGGTATTCCTAAGTCGGTGACAGATATCCTCACCGTTAAAAGGCCGATATAATAGTTTTGTCAGCTATAAAACAATTTTGTCAGCCTTAAAAAGACAGCGGCAATGCCTCCTAATCCCGTAGTCTAAAGGTCTGACAAATTAAAGGGCCGCAGCGATTCAGTCTCCGTCGCTGCGGTCCTTCGTCGTTTCGTCCTTTCTGCTAGCTCGGTCCGACCTATCTGCTAGCATCATTCAACCCAATAAAAGTTCTTGTCGTTTCAGCCTTTCGGGCTTATCTTTGCATTTCTTGAAACGTGACAACGAAAGGATTTTTACAATGTCACACGAAATCGAAACTATGGCATATGCCGGTGAAGTTCCCTGGCATGGATTAGGTGAGCCGGTGACGAACGACATGTCACCTGCCGACATGATGAAGGCGGCTGGTCTTGATTGGACAGTGTCCATGACTGCCAATCACTATCCACCCGACCACCCAACCCACCCAGGCGAAGCCGTGCCAAATAGTCACTTTATCGAACGTGAATCGGACGGTTCGATCCTGGGGGAATATGTCGCCGGTACGATGTACAAGCCTTTTCAGAACGCAGACCTTTTTGAGTTTTTCGCGCCGTTCATTGAAGACAAGTCAATGTTTCTTCACACTGCCGGTTCGCTGTTTGGCGGGAAAAAGGTCTGGTGCATGGCAACGACCAACGAAGGCTTTACGCTGGGAAAAGACGATCAGGTAAACAATAACCTACTGTTCACCATTGCCCACACTGGCGTCAATGCGAACAGTGCCTTGCTGACACCGATTCGCGTAGTCTGCAATAATACCATGCGGCTTGCTCTGCAACGTGCTGACGACATTGTTACACATAATCACCGTGTGCCGTTTGACGCTGACGCCATGAAAGTTGCGCTTGGCATTTCGTCGGAGACTTTTGGCAAGTTCGAGGAAGTAGCCAAGGCAATGGCAAAGAAAGTTCTGAAAGGTGACGAGGAATTAGAATTCTTCAAATACGTCTTTGGCGGAAAAGAACGCGAAGGGGAAAATGGAGTTGTCATCCATTCCGAAGGTGTTCGTAAGGCAATGGCGGCGTTTCGTGGTCAACAGTTCAGCGCCACTACCAGCAAGGCAAAGACTCAGACCA
>VTLG01015973.1_pt1 | contig 12937 bp, 12 predicted proteins | sample 4694571 | NCBI WGS metagenome assembly VTLG01 (sample SAMN12604809, study PRJNA352737) | marine metagenome | biome: ENVO:00000447; feature: ENVO:00000209|ENVO:00000569|ENVO:01000036; material: ENVO:00002151; isolation source: viral sequences binned using virsorter ... | reverse complement strand
ATGAAGAACTGAGACAATTATCTGAGTCTATAGTTGAATTAAGAGAAAGTATTCCAGAAGTTCCAGAAGTAAGATATTATGATACAGAAGTAGAAACAATATGTGAGCAAATTGATTTAGTAAGAGAAGAAGTTAAGAACCTTCCTGAAGTAAAATATTATGATGATCAATTAAATACGATTGAAGAGAGGATAAAAAATCTTCCAGCACCAAAGTATTATGATGGTGAAATAGAAGCAATATGCGAAGCTATTGATCAGGTTAGGGATCAAATTCCTACTTTCCCTAAATGGGTAAATGAGGTTAATGAGGTTCCTGATTTTTCATGGATTGGAAAAACCTTTAGTGTAATCGATGATGATTTTGTTAAGGTTGGAGATCATATAAAAGATCTCAAAACTAAGTTTGATTCTGATCTTGAGGAATTAACTGAAAATATAGATCTTAAAGATTTTGAACAAAGAGTAGAGATTGAAGAGTTAAAGAAAGCTAAAGATAAGATATATGAGGAATTAAGAGAGTCTGCAATTAAAATATGGGAGTATCAAAGATCTTATAAAGATGATGATAGAAGGTTAAAGAAAAGTGTATTAAGCAAACTCAATGAGACAAAGCAGAATATTGAGAAGCAGATTGATGAGTCTTATAATAAGAGCACAGAGTCAAATGAAACTCTTAAGTCTTACTTAGATGGGTTAAAGGAAGAAATTTCTAATCTTCCTGAACCTAAAGATTATGATGATAATATTACAGAATTAAAGAAGAGTTTATATGGTCTTGATAAAAAGTATACAGATCAAACAACTAATATTGCAGAACTTTATAAAATTGTTGAGGAACTAAAAGGACAGCAACAAGATCTTACAGAGATTTATAATAATAGACCTTTAACCCCTGATCCTGCAGAGAAAGAAGGAGATGATCCTCTTACTCCCACAGATCAAAAGTTTGCTACTCTTCAAGACTTAGCAGCAAACTATAGGTTATTTGTAAACAGAGTTGAACAGCAATTGTATACCGTTGGTGGCGGTGGTGCAGGATTCATCAAGGACATGGCTGATGTCAATATTGATGGATTAGAAAATGGTTATGTTTTAAAATGGAATTCCACTACCAGTATGTGGGATGTGGGGGCCTCTGGAGGCGGAGTAGGTTTATGGTCTAGTGAGGCTAATGGTATTAGTACAACAGCAAGTGTAGGTATTGGAACCAGTGCAAGAAGTGCTTTTGGATTATATGTTCAAGGAGATGTAAAAGCCACTGGATTCCTTAGTGCTACTGATGGTCATTTTAGTAATAAAATAAACACTGATTTTATTTCTGGTATTGCTGGTACATTTAGTGGTAATTTAAATGTTGGAGGAACAATAACCTATCAAGATGTAACTCATCAAGATGTTCTTGGTATTAGTACATTTCAGCAAGGTATTCAAATACTTAATAATGGTATAAATGTAAACACAGGTATTGTTACTGTTATCCCTCCTAGTGGTATCGGAACAGTTAGGATTGGTGCAGGTGACACAACACTTTATGTGGATGGTGATGCTCGTATAGTTGGTATCCTCACCATAGGTAGATCATCTGTAACTATTGATGGTGGTACTAATAAAATTACCATTGGTGATGAAGATGTTACCATTACAGATTCTCAGGTTACTATTGGTGATAATGTAACTATTAATGCAGGTGCATCTGGTATTAACTCTGCACCTAATGTTTTCTATGTTGCCAAAGATGGAGATGATGCTAAAAATGGAACATCGATTGATAATGCTAAATTAACTATTGCTGGTGCAGTAGGAGTAGCAACATCAGGTTCTACTATTAAGGTTCTTTCTGGAAATTATCAGGAAATAAATCCTATTGAGGTTCCTGCTAACGTATCCATCGTAGGTGATGATCAAAGATCAGTTAATGTAAGTGGAAGTTCTGCACATAAAGATATTTTCTCAGTAAGAAAAGGAGTTAAGTTAGCAAACATGACCTTTACTGGTCATACAGGATCGGCAGCTGCAGTTGGATTCCCAACTAGTGAAATTGCGGAAAATGTGGGTGGGGGTAAATGGAAAGGCCCTTATATTCAAAACTGTACCAGTAATACAACCACAGGGGTAGGAATAAGAATTGATGGTAATCAGGCACGATTACTTAAGACAATGAACGTGGATGCTTTCACTCAATATAATCAAGGTGGAGTAGGAGTTGCAGTAACCAATCAAGGTTATGCTCAGTTAGTTTCTGTGTTTACTATTTGTTGTCAAGATGCAATTACTTGCCATACAGGAGGACAAGCAGACGTTGCTAATAGTAACTGTAGTTTCGGTACATTTGGATTAGTTTCTGATGGTAAGAGTCCTCTTCAATACACAGGAGTTGTTACTTCTGCTGGTGCTGCAGGGCAAGATAATATAACAATTAATATTGGTGTTACAACATCTACTATAAGTGGAGTTGCCTATACTCATACATCAGGTGAAGCAACCGTCACGACAAGTGCCGCACATCCTTTCTCTGTAGGAATGGGAGTAAGTCTTGCTGACATTGGATTCTCTTGTGCCTATGGAGCAAAAAATTATCCAGAAAAACAACCTTTTGTTTTCAGAGTAGCATCCGTTCCTTCAACAACTAGTTTCACTGTTAATCTAGGTATTTCTACATTAGCACATACTTATGTTGGGGCAGGTTCATCGGCAGGGACTGCAAAGATTGATGTAGATAGACCTTATGATGGACAAATTTGTTACTTCGATGAACTCTATCAATCTGTAGACTCAATAACTGTGACAAATGGAGGTAGTGGTTACACTTCTACTCCTACTGTAACTTTAGATGATCCTTCGGGACCTAATGGAGAAACAGCAACAGCGTTTGCCACTCTTGAAGGAGAGTCAATTGCTTCTATTACTATTATTAGTAGTGGTAATCAGTATACAGAAACTCCTGATGTTACCATTAGCGGTGGTGGTGGATCTAGTGGAGCTGCAACTGCTGTGATGTCTCCAAGCTACTACACAATAAATAGTTCAACTCCAGTAACGTCTGGAATTACTACGTTAACTCTTGCAGAAAACTTGATCAATACTGTTGGTGTAGGAAGCACTGTATTCTTCCATCAACAAAGTAAAATTGTTGCTAGTTCTCATACTTTTGAATATATTGGTGCTGGTAATGAAATAGCATCAGCTACACCTAAACGTGGTGGAGTAACCATTCAGGCAAATGAAGTTGTTACTTCTAATGGGGGAAGTGTAGTTTATACTAGCACTGACCAATCAGGTAATTTTAGAATAGGTGATGACTTCCAAATTGATCAAACTACTGGTACAATTAGTGGAAGATCCTTTAGTAAAAGTCTATTCTCTGAAATGACACCATTTATCCTAGCACTAAGTTAAGATGGCCCAATTAGCACTTAATAAATTTCAAACTGAGACTCTGGTATTAACTACCTCGAATCAAACAATGTATACTGCTCCTACAGGGTATACTTCTATTGTCCTGTATGCACATATATCTAATTACGGATCTGCAGATACTACGGTAACAATGTCTCATGTAAGAAGTAGTACTACAACTGAAATAATCAAGGGTGCTAATGTACCTGTCAATGATGCTTTTGTCCCTATGGAAGGAAAATTAGTATTAGAAACAAATGATTCAATACAAATTTCTGCTGGTGCAAACTCAACTTTGAAATGCATCTTGAGTATTCTAGAAACCGCAACGTAAACCAATGCCATACATAGTCGGCCCAACTACTCCTAGTCACTTAAATATGAGTGCTGGTATTGTTCAATCTGGTATTAAAACCACGGAGGCAACTGGTGCGAATAATTTGGTTTCTTTAACGGCTGCTGATTATCAATCAGTCGATTATCAAATACAAGTAGTGAGAGGAAGTAGTTATAATTCAGGATTAATAAAAGTAATTCATGATGGAACAAATACATATATGACTGAGTATGGTAATATAAATCAACCAAATGTAGGTATAGCAACATTCTCAACTGACGTTAATAGTGGAGATCTTAGGTTGCTTGCTTATCCCGATGCAGCTACTGCAACAACGTTTAAATTTATCTATAGTGCAATAAAATCATAAATATAAAGGTAGAGTCTGTTATTTAATGAAAAAGTGTCCTCCAGGTGAGTACTATTGTAATGATAGTAAAAAATGTAAGAAGATTCCTAGCGGTTATCATATAGGTGCTAGAGGTTATCTTGCCAAAGATAATGAAAATGGAAAGAAGAATGGTAACGGCAACGGAACCAATGGATACTCCAATGGTAATGGTAATGGAAATGGTAACGGATCTAACGGTGGTGGTAATGGTGGAGGAGTAAGTGAATCCACATACCTACCAAGAAGAACAGGCAATATAATAGATGTTTATGTTGGTTGGAGAGGAAAAGGTTACATGATAAAAATGTTTTTCCCTCAAATCAAAAAACCTTCACGCAGAGAAGTACTGGATCAAGTGAGAAAAGTGTATCCTGGTGCTCAACTCTGGTCTTACCAAGTTTCCAATTATGAACCAGGAGAACCACTCCTCCAGACAGGAGGCAGAAACTAAAGAACTCAAAAAGAAAGTAGAGAATTTAGAAAAAATATTAGAACTACAACAAAAAACTAGAGATCACGATAGAAAATTTGGCAAATACGAAATGATGTAGGAGGTTATTATGGATGATGTTTACTTAGGTAATCCGCTTTTAAAAAAGGCCAATGTTGCTCAAGAGTTTACTCAAGAACAAATTCTTGAGTTCATGGCTTGTAAACAGGATCCTGTATACTTTGCAAAACAGCATGTAAAGATTGTTAGTTTGGATGAGGGTCTTGTACCTTTCAAACCTTACGACTTTCAAGAAAGATTAATTCAAAATTTTCACGAGAATAGATTTAACATTTGTAAGATGCCTCGTCAGACTGGTAAGTCTACGACATCGGTATCATACTTATTACATTATGCAGTGTTTAATGATAATACTAATATTGGTATTCTTGCAAACAAGGCAGCAACTGCCAGAGACTTACTAGGTCGTTTACAAACGGCCTATGAGAATCTTCCTAAGTGGATGCAGCAAGGAATCATATCATGGAATAAAGGTTCATTGGAGTTAGAAAATGGTAGTAAAATATTGGCAGCTTCGACTTCTGCTAGTGCTGTTCGGGGTATGTCTTTTAACATCCTATTCTTGGATGAATTTGCTTTTGTTCCCAATCACATCGCTGAGTCTTTCTTTGCTAGTGTTTATCCTACTATTACTTCTGGTAAAAGCACAAAAGTTATAATGGTTTCAACCCCTCACGGGATGAATCATTTCTACAGATATTGGCATGATGCTGAAAAGGGGAAGAATGAATATGTACCAACTGATGTTCACTGGTCAGAAGTTCCAGGTAGAGATTCTGAATGGAAGAGACAAACTATTGCAAACACATCGGAACAACAGTTTAAGATTGAGTTTGAGTGTGAGTTCTTAGGATCTGTTGATACTCTTATTGCACCAAGCAAATTAAGAACACTTATCTATGAACAACCAGGTAAATCTAGTGGTGGACTGGATGTTTTTGTTGATCCAATAAGAGGTCATGATTATGTAATTACGGTTGACGTAGCCAGAGGTGTATCAAAAGACTATTCGGCCTTCATTGTAGTAGATATAACTGAGTTTCCTCATGCAGTGGTTGCAAAGTATAGAAATAATGAAATCAAACCGATGTTGTTTCCAAGTATCATTCAAGATATCGGAACAAAGTATAATGATGCATTTGTTTTATGTGAGGTAAATGATGTAGGAGACCAAGTAGCATCTATATTAAACTTTGATTTAGAATATAAAAACCTTCTTATGTGTTCGATGAGAGGCAGAGCAGGGCAAATAGTAGGACAAGGATTCTCTGGTAAGAAAACTCAACTTGGTCTTAAGATGTCAAAGACAGTTAAGAAGGTAGGTTCTCTTAACTTAAAAACACTGATAGAAGAAAATAAACTTCTTTTTACTGACTATGATATATTGAATGAACTTACTACTTTTATTCAGAAAGCAAACTCCTTTGAGGCAGAGGAAGGATGTAATGATGACCTTGCAATGTGTCTCGTAATTTATGCATGGTTAGTTGCACAAGATTACTTTAAGGAATTGACCGATCAAGATGTAAGAAAAAGATTATATGAAGAACAAAAAAATCAAATTGAGCAGGATATGGCTCCTTTTGGATTTATGGATGATGGAATGGGAGATGAGAGTTTTGTTGATGGTGATGGAGATAGATGGTTCCAAGCAGATGAGTATGGAGATAAATCATATATGTGGGAATACTTATCCTAATGGAAATAGACAAGCAAATAAAGTTAGGACATTTATTGCTGTCTAATCGAATATGTAGAACTTGTGGAGAAGAGAAGAATTTAATAGAAAGTTTTTATAGAACTCGTAAAGACAGAGGCCCTGTGGCATCTTCTTATTCTTATGAGTGTAAAGTATGTACAATTCAAAGAATAGTAAGAAATAGACAAAAAGAAAATCCCTTTAGTGAGTGGAATTATCCTGATTGGTAATTGTTCACGGCATGTTTCCCCGTCGAAAATGTCAAAAACAATAAATATTTTCAGGTAAATAAGAGTATTTCGGAGAAGAATATGGCGACTCCTCAATTATCTCCTGGAGTAGTGGTTAGGGAGGTTGACCTAACTGTTGGAAGAGCAGATAACGTCCTGTCGAATATCGGTGCTATCGCAGGTCCATTTAAAATTGGTCCTGTTGAAGAAGCAATTGATATTACTACTGAGCAGGATTTAATCAACACATTTGGTAAACCTCTATCAACTGATAGACAGTATGAGTATTGGATGAGTGCATCATCTTTTCTCTCATATGGGGGTGTTTTAAAAGTTGCAAGAGCAGACGGTGCAACTCTTAATAATGCAAACGCAGGTGCTCCGATTGGAGGAGTTGGTATTGCTTCTACCACTTCCCTCAAGATTAAGAACTATGATGACTATCAAGGAAGTTATACAGATATAACAAGTGCATGGACATGGGCTGCTAAAGATCCTGGTACATGGGCAAACAACCTTAAAGTATGTTTTATTGATGACATAGCAGATCAAACGGTGGGATTCTCCACAAATGATCTGAATAGGTTTGGTTTCAGAGTAGGATTAGGTGTTACATGGGCATACAGTGGAACAACAGCAGGAATTGGTACAACTGCTACTGAAAATGGATATGTAAAAGGTATTGTTACAGGTGTGGCTACTAATAACAGTACAACTGAAGAAAGCACTATTAATGTAAAGATTGTATCCAAAGTTCAAACTACTGGTGCAGGTGCTACTGAAACCGCAATCGATTATGCTCAATTTGATCCTCAAGCATCAATATCAAAAGGAGATACCGTATTTGGTGTTACTGCTGCTGGTATTAATACTGACAATGGATCTCTTTTATTAGGAGAGGGTTTGATTACTGGTGTTACTACGGTATCTGACTGGTATAATAATCAGACACTCGATCTAACAAACTCTACTGTTTATTGGAAACAGATTGCATCCAAACCAACAACAAGTAAGTATAGTGAAGATAGAAGTGGTAGAAATGATACCATGCACGTTGTCGTTGTAGATGATGATGGTAGTGTAACAGGAATTCAGGGAAGTATTCTTGAGAAGAGTCTATTCCTTTCTAAAGGTTCTAATTCAGTATCTGATACTGCTGCACCTGAAAGAAATTACTATAAGGATTACATTTCACAACAATCTGCTTACTTATATCCTGGTTGGAATGCATCTACTGCAGATGACAATTACTTCAATACTAAACCAACCGCAACTGGTTTTACCACTTACTCAGGTGTTAAGTCTCAGTCATTTACTTCTATTGGAGTTGCTGGAGGTCTTTGGGGACAAGAAACTCAAGGAGTTATCTTTAATGCAATTGGTAATGTAACTTATCCTCTTGGTGGTGGTGTTGATTATGCTGCTTCTGGTGGAACTGAATTTAAGGCAACTTTAGGTTCACTTGTAGATGCATATGACTTATTCTCTAATAAAGACGAGGTAGAGGTTGATTATCTAATCATGGGGCCAGGTTGTGGTGCTAAAGATGAATCTCAAGCAAAAGCAAATAAACTTATTGCCATAGCAGAATCTAGAAAGGATTGTGTGGCAGTTATCTCACCACATAGATCAGATGTTGTGAATGTTACTAAAGGAGAAAATCAAACAAATAATGTTGTTGAATTCTTCTCTCCTCTAAATGCATCATCTTATGGAATATTTGATAGTGGATATAAGTACACTTATGATAGATTTAATAATAACTTCGTATACATTCCATGTAATGCTGACGTAGCAGGTCTGATGGTCAGAACAGAGATTGAGGCTTATCCTTGGTTCTCTCCTGCTGGTCAACAACGAGGAGTCTTGAATAATGCAATTAAACTTGCATATAATCCTAAGAAATCTCAGAGAGATACACTCTATGAGTCAAGGATTAACTCTATTATTAATCAGTCGGGAACTGGTATTCTTCTCTACGGTGATAAGACCGCATTGAATTATGCATCTGCATTCGATAGAATCAATGTTAGGAGATTGTTCTTAACGGTTGAAAAAGCACTTGAATCAGTTGCAAATGCTCAACTCTTTGAATTTAACGATGAAATAACTCGTGCAAACTTCAGTAATGTGGTTGAACCTTATCTAAGAGATGTTCAAGCAAAGAGAGGACTCATTGATTTCCGAGTCATCTGTGACGAAACAAATAACACTCCTAGTGTGGTTGATAATAATGAATTCCGTGCAGACATCTTCTTGAAACCCACTAAGTCTATTAATTATGTCACCCTTACTTTCGTTGCTACCAGAACTGGAGTCAGTTTTGAGGAAGTAACTGGAAGAGTTTAACTTTATAATTAATTACATAGGAGAAAATTAACCAATGGCCAGTTTAAAAACCATTACCCAATTTAAGTCGAGACTTGCTGGTGGCGGTGCTCGTCCTAATCTGTTTGAAGTCAACATTAATGACTTCAAATATGCAGATGCTTGGGATAACGAAACTTTTCAGTTTCTTTGTAAGACTGCTGCATTACCACAGTCTTCAATAACACCCGTTGAAATTCCTTTCCGAGGAAGAATTTTAAAGGTTGCTGGTGACAGAACCTTTGATACTTGGACAGTCACTGTTATTAACGATGAAGATTTCAAACTTAGAACTTCATTTGAACAGTGGATGAACGGAATTAGTAAGTTAAGTGATGCTAGTGGACCTTCTAACCCTAATTCATATATGGGTAATGCGACTGTTAATCAGTTAGGAAGATCACCAGAAGGCCGTTTTGGTACTGCAGGTACTGCACCTGGTGATGGAAGTGGTGGGGGTGCATCATTTGAACCATTAAGAACATACTATTTTGATGGTATCTTCCCAACAGAGGTTTCCTCAATAGATCTTTCCTACGAAAGTGGTGATGCTATTGAAGAATACACTGTTACATTCCAAGTTCAGTACTGGATTGCAGGATCTAATACAAGTGCTGCTCAACCATCTGATCAAACTGGCACTGTAATAGTGTGATAAATAGTGAAATAAAGGGCATCTTAACATAAATCATGGCTAAGTTATTTGGGTTCTCGATAGAGGACAACGAACCACAATCTTCAGGTATAGTCTCTCCCGTTCCTCCTTCAAACGAGGACGGGAATGACCATTATTTGAGTAGTGGTTTTTTTGGTCAATACGTTGATATTGAAGGTGTCTATAGGACTGAATTTGAATTAATTAAAAGATATCGTGAAATGGCATTGCACCCTGAGTGTGATAGTGCCATTGAAGATATTGTAAACGAAACTTTGGTATCAGATTCAAACGATAGTCCTGTTGAGATTAATCTTGATCATTTAAATGCAAGTGATGGAATCAAGAAAAAGGTAAGAGATGAGTTCAAGTTTATTCTAGAACTCTTGGATTTTCAAAAGAAAGCTCATGAAATCTATAGGAATTGGTATATTGATGGAAGATTATACTATAATAAGGTAATTGATTTAAAAGCCCCACACGAAGGAATACAGGAATTGCGTTATATTGACGCAATGAAAATGCGTTATGTAAGAAAACAGAAGAAAAATAATAAAGATCGTCTTGGGAATGTGAATCAAAGCAACCCAATGGAATATGAGTTTCCTGAATTAGAAGAATATTACTTATATACACCGAAAGATTTGTATCCTACTGCTACTCCAGCAGCAATGGGAGGTGACAAAGGAGTTAAATTTACAAAAGATTCAATTACATATTGCACATCAGGATTAGTAGATAGGAATAAAGGATCAACATTATCATATTTGCATAAGGCAATTAAATCACTCAATCAATTAAGGATGATTGAGGATTCACTGGTAATATACAGATTATCTCGTGCTCCAGAACGCAGAATTTTTTATATTGATGTTGGAAATCTACCGAAAGTAAAGGCAGAGCAATATCTCCGTGACGTAATGATGAGATATCGTAACAAACTTGTATACGACGCTAACACTGGAGAGGTTCGTGATGACAAGAAGTACATGGCAATGCTTGAAGATTTCTGGCTTCCTCGACGAGAAGGAGGACGTGGAACTGAAATTTCTACTCTTCCTGGAGGACAGAATCTTGGCGAAATCACAGACATCGAATACTTCAAGAAGAAACTATTCAAGTCATTAAATGTTCCTATCTCTAGAATAGAAGGAGATGGGGGATTTAATCTTGGAAGATCTTCTGAGATACTTCGTGATGAAGTTAAATTCAGTAAGTTTGTTGGACGTTTGAGAAAGAGATTCTCAGCAATGTTCAGCGATATGCTTAGAAGTCAATTGCTTCTTAAGAATATTATTACTCCTGAAGATTGGGAGATAATGCAAGAGCATATACAATATGACTTCTTATATGATAATCATTTCACAGAACTAAAAGAAGCAGAATTGCAAAATGAGAGATTAGCTCTTCTAGGTGCAACAGAACCTTATATCGGTAAATATTATTCTCAAGATTGGGTTAGACGTAATGTTCTACGTCAAACTGATGAAGAAATCAGAGAACAGGATGAAATGATTGAAAATGAAATTGCAGATGGTATCATTCCTGATCCTGCAGATATGATGCTAGATCCTGAAGGAACTGGTGGAATGAGACCAATGCCTATACCAGAAGAAGAACCACAACCAGATGTAGCGGATGCTCCTTTGAGATCTAGTGCTGTAGATACTGCAACCACTAGGGATACCATAAACCAGCTTCCAACACCGAAGGGTGGAGAAATATAAATACAACTAGTTAACATTTGATTAATACTTAAAATGGATGAATTAATGGATATGATTGGTGCTGATGAGTCTGCAGCTCAGGTAACTGATAAAATCAAAGACTTATTATATGCTAAATCAGGTGAAAAGATTGATGCATTTAGACCTTATGTAGCTAATTCACTTTTTGGTGATCAAGAAGTAGAAACAGAAATAGATGATGAGACTGATGAAGTTTCTGATGAATCTTGGGTTGATCCTTTGGATGCACCTATTGTAGATTCTGCAGAAGAAGAGTCAGAAGAATAACTACTAAATAACTATTAAATGGACTTTAAAGAATAATGGCACACAGAGTAGTAGTTGGAACAGGGATGTCAGTAACGACGGCTTTAGCGTCAGTTGCTTCAACATCTTTTGTAATTGAATCCCAATATGTGAGATTGACTCCTACAACTGAAGGAGCACATATTTCCATTTCCCAAACTTCAGTATCTCCCACCGCAACATCCGCAGATTATTATATTCCTGCAGGAGAAACGGAAACTCTTTCAATGCAAAGATATTCTTGTCCTGTAGTAGGAGTTACAACGAGTGACACTGCAACAATAATTGATTGCCCTGAAGGAATGCAAGTTCCATTTAGTGTTGGTAACTATGTAAGTTTAAGAACTGGTATTGCTACAATGCCAGAATTTATGTTTGATCATGCAAGAGTTACGGATGTTAATACCAGTAATGGAGTTAATGGATATCACCAAACTCGATTAACATGTGATGGTAATACTGGTGGAATTATGACATCATTTAGTGCTGATGGTGGATTTAATGTTCCAGGTGCTACCTTATATTCTTCTGCAAGAATTGCAGCAAGAAGTGAAGGTGATCCAACTGGACTTCATATTATACAAGTTCAAACTACAGGGGAAGCCTGATGAAACTCATTAGAGAAGAAATTGAAGACATAGAATTTCTCGTTGAAAATCGCAACGGTAAAAAATCTATGTATATTGAGGGAGTCTTCCTTCAAGGAAACATTAAAAACCGTAATGGTAGAATGTATCCAATGGAGACACTTCGTAAGGAAGTTTCTCGGTATAATGAGAATCATATTCAATCAGGAAGAGCACTTGGTGAATTGGGTCATCCTGATACACCCACTGTGAATCTCGACAGGGTTTCTCATAAAATAGTATCACTTAAAGAAAGTGGTTCTAATTTCATTGGTAAGGCTAAGGTTCTTGGCACACCAATGGGTAAGATTGCATCTTCACTTATTGATGAAGGTGTCAAACTCGGTGTTTCATCTCGTGGTATTGGTTCATTGAAACCAACCCGTGAAGGTGTAAATGTAGTTAGTGACGATTTTATGTTAGCAACTGCTGCTGATATAGTTGCTGATCCTTCTGCTCCCGATGCATTTGTTGAGGGAATCATGGAAGGAAAAGATTGGGTATGGGATGGAGGTATTTTGCGTGAGAAGTTCGCAGAAAAAACCTATGCAACCATCAATACATTGGTTGATCAGAAAGCATTAGACGAGAAAAAACTCTCGTTATTTAATGATTTCTTATCAAACATATAAAACTTCTAAATAAATATAGGTTTTAATTACAGGAATTCGGAGAGTTACCAAAATGTCT
>VTLG01013622.1_pt1 | contig 12938 bp, 23 predicted proteins | sample 4694571 | NCBI WGS metagenome assembly VTLG01 (sample SAMN12604809, study PRJNA352737) | marine metagenome | biome: ENVO:00000447; feature: ENVO:00000209|ENVO:00000569|ENVO:01000036; material: ENVO:00002151; isolation source: viral sequences binned using virsorter ... | reverse complement strand
AATGCCTGAGGCAAGCCAAAAAGCTTACAGATTAGGATATGCATCCAAAATGTATCAGAGAGTTAGAGGAAGCAATGTTCCTTCGCCTAATGAACAAAAAATATTGAAATTATTTGAATCCGAGGAGAAAGATAAATTAACAGCACTTTATAAATCCCCAGGGCTAGTCAATGAATTTATGCAGAAAATGAAAATACTTTCAGATATGGATTACCAAGCTAAATTAATGGCATCTGGTAGCAAAACTGATGCAATGAGAGAAATGGGTAAACGATTGGAAGGTGAACCAGGATTAGGTGCAAGTGCAGTTAATTTATATAATAGATATAGAGGTGGCCCTGGAGGTATGCCAATGGATGCACTTGACCAAAAGAAAGTTCAAAATAGAGTTTCTGGTATGATGCCTTATATGAATGCCCAGGGCCCTGATCAACTTAATCAAGCTATTAATAGAATGGAAGCAGAAGGGATCCGATCTGCAAATGAACAGCAAGCAAAACATCTATATCCTGGTATGTTTCCTGCCATTTTAGCTCCACAAGAAGATATTAGAAATCAAAATCCTTTTGGGTTACTTGGCCCTTAGAACAAAACTCTCAAGCCATTCCAAGTAGGTCCATTCCATTCCCACCCAGGCTTTATTTTTCTATTTTTAAGCTTATACTTACTATTGTATTCAGCTTTATATGCTTTAAGTATTTTTTCAAGCTCAATATCTAAATCTGCCTGACTGACTCCCATGATCTCACAGGTTGGGCAAGTTCCATTTATTACTGGGCAGCCAGTGATCCTTTTACAGACCACCTTATATTCCTGCCCATATACAATAAAAGATGTAGTGAGCACCGTTATAAGAATAATTAAATATTTCATAAGCTCTCCTATATTGTTGGTTTATATTTATCACGTTGAATCTTTTCAATTGCTGCACTATTAACAAAAGAACTGATTGTGATTTTTGCTCCTGTTTTCTTCCTAATTTCCTCTAAATAATCTCTCACCAAATTATGATTATTTTCAGAGAATGGAATCATTTTCCTTTTTTCTGGCATAACCTCTCCTTATATCCCTGGGTTTTAGTTTTATCATATCTGATCCTAACCTTAGGAAGATTATGGAATCTGGATAAGATTTTATCTACTTTATTATAATTTTCGAACTTTATTTCCCCATTATAGAATGCATCAGTATAAACTTTTGAAGTTACAGTAATGTATTCCTTCAGGACTTTAAATTCCTCCTCACTAAGATTAAGTGATCGCATAAATCTCCTATAAGACAGTTGATTTAGCTAACTGAAGTGCAGAGTTGTCAGTAACTCCCAAATATGCACTAGTGGCTATTACGCTTGACTGACCAAGTAAACGTCTGACTGCATCAACATCTTTTGTCTCAGTATATATAACAGAGGCTTTTGTTTTCCTCATACTGTGAGTTGAATAATCAGATACATCTGCTACACCAATACTTGTTAACCAGCCTTTTACTATCCTAGCATACTGTTGACTGGTTATGGGCCTCTTGGTGCAATAATACATTTGACCCTTGAAAATATAATCATCCAATGGTTTATTAATAAGGTACTTAGATATCGCTCTAAGTGAAGTTTTACTTAAGGGTATAGGTAATGTTCTTCTGCCAGTTTTTTGTTGCTTAACCCTGACCTCAGCTTTAATAGAACCATTTTTATTAATAACATCTGACACTCTCAAAGCCAGAAGGTCGGATGATCTTAACATTAAATCAACTGACAGGTTTAGTAGTAGTTCCTGAAGTGGTTTGTTTTCTACTAGCTTCCTTATCATCTGAACTTGTTGTCTTGTCAGTGGTTTCTTTCCCATAATGTTCTCTCCAATATTTTTCAAGTGCCTCCTTCTGGAGACATGACATTAAATATTCTGTAAAGGTTAGTTTTTCTTTCATAATTTGGAAGGGCCTCCGAAGAGACCCTTTATTGTTATTCTGCAAAAATGGATTTGATTCTTGCAATTTTTTCCTGGATAGCAAGTTTGACAAAATCCTCAACTAAACATGCTACCCCAAATTCCTTCTCCATCTGATCCAGAAAATTTTGAACCTGGAGAATACTTTCTGATGTTAAACTATCCTTAATTGGATCAACAACAGGACAGTAGTTATTTGATAATGAAGTTGGAGGATGATTTAAAATGGTCTTGGTTGAAATACCATTTCCATTTTGTCTTCTTTTCTCCCAACTTTTTTTTCTGGCTTCGGATAAATTCCTCCTTTTATTGGCAGCTTTTCTTCCTTCGGAAATAGCCTGTCCAATTTTCTTTTTGGATTTTTTAAACCATTTGCCATTACTTTGATCTTCACGAATCCTTTTACTCCAGGCTTCACGACGTTCAGGAGACCAAGCTAATTTAGGATTGTTGGTTTTCCTTTTATATGTTGTAGGCATTATACTCTCCTATGATTAAAGTTACTTACCGAAGTAAGGATGTTACACTATGTAAACATCTCCAAAGGCACCACTTTTCATGGTGCCCTTGATGGAAGTTTACTTAGTTTTCTTTACCTTAGCTAATACTGCATCAACTCTTTCACTACGAGCTTTATCATCTGAGGGATTGTGCTCATATACTACCTGTGATTTTGTTGGTGCCTTTTTAGTTTTAGTTAAAGTCACAGTAGCTTTTTTGACATTAACTTTGGCTTTTTTCTTGGTCTTTTTAGAATTAAGCTTAGCATATTTTGGGTTAATAAAAAATTCTGTAACTGAACCATCTGAATTCAGTACTTTTTTAGCTGGTTCTCCTAAAACTGGATCAGCTTTAACTTCCTTAGGCTTTGGAGGAGTAATATCAATGATAGGCTTTTCAAAGTTAGTATAATCATCCATCATACCATTCAGGACAGTGTTCCGGTGATATACCAAATCAGCAGAAGTTAGATCTTTGAAAATCTCTGTGAAACAATTATGAAGACTCCAAGCATTTTTACCAGAGAATTCTTCATGAAGTGGCTTTTCCCATTGTTCAACCAAGTACTTAATTTTGGATGGACCAAGGATGTCCCTCTTCATTGCATCAACCATGAAGTAATAAGCATCCTTATCACTAAGGGTTTGCTTTTTGTAATAAGAGATCCTATCCCTATTAATATGGTTGTCCCTCAGGACTCTATCAATAGAAGTATTTACAAGTTCTGGAAGTTCAGTAGCAATTTCTCCCATGTGCTTCCTTCGGTCCTCAAATTTAGCAGAGACCATGAGATTGCTACAAATGAATATTGAAGCTCCTCCATAAAGTGCATACGATACTGATCTATCGTGAGCATTTCTTCCACCAATCATTGGTGAATAGTCTCCTTCTTGTTTTAATTTTGCTAACCAAAAGCACCTTTGTCCTGCATGACTGGTGCCGACCTCGAGATCAGCAACCTCAATTTTTCTAGCTTCCAGAGCATCTAATAGAGCTGTGATAGCTGTAAAATGAGGAATTGGTTTATGATATTTAGTTGCCGGAACTGGTTTAGGCATTTTGTTAAGTTCTGACATTGTTACTTTTTTCTCTACAATTAATGTTCCCATAATATCTCCTTATGAACATCGGTTAACTATAAAATACATTATCGTTATTGATAATGTGAGATCATTATATCAAAATAAATATACTTTTGTAAACAATTATTTTAAAAAAAATTAAAATAAATTCATTTTTCTTATTACTTTATTGAAATTATTAATAAAATTATTTACATTTTTTTTAATATTTTTTTAATTTTTATATATTTTTTTGAAAATATGGTATATAATGAATCAAAAATAACTGAAAGGAGGAACAATATGGAAACGATTCGGAGCAGAATGAAGAAAAGAGGAATTACCATGAAAATGGTAGCTGTTGCTTCCGGAACTAATATCTCAACTGTATCTCAAATTTTAAATGAGGACTTAAATGATAGGGTCAAGACAGCAGCCGATAGATTGATTGGTGTCGTTGATCAAGAAATTGTAGGGAGTCTCAATTCTGAGGCTTATTTACAATAGCTCACTGGGAAAGTGGGTCTCTATTGGACATGGATGTCCTATAACCATTGATGGTAGGAGTAATATGAGTGATTCAATTCAGATCTCTGGTGTGATTGAGGAGATTTTCGACACACATGAATATTCAGAGAAGTTCCGTAAAAGGGAGTTCGTTCTGAAGCATGCCCCAAATCCCCAATGGCCCGAGCTCCTTAAGCTCGAATTCATTAACGCAAAAACTGACCTGTTAGATCAATATAACATAGGCGACGAAGTCGACTGTGACATTAATCTGAAGGGCAGAAAATGGGAAAATGATAATGGCAGTGGATATGTTGTTTCATTACAATGTTGGCGTATAGCACCGTGTGTTGATGGAGTCAAAGGGGATCAATCTAAAGAGGATTATCCTTTTTAATAATTTTCCTGCCCTATGTTTTTTGAAGAATTTTAGTTAAGTTGACTGTCTAAGATTCTTTGTTTGTGTGTTTTCATAGGGCAGGATTTTAATGGAGAGATATATGGATTTACTAAATAAATTAATACCGAAAATGAGTTCTGAGGATTATTTTAATGCCCCAGGGTATTGGCACTCCTCAGATATAAAATATGTTGGTCAGTCAATTAATCATTTCGAGAAAAAAGACCAACAGAAAGTAACCGATGGATTAAAAGATGGTCAAGGAGGACATACTGTCTTGCTTGAAATGGAAAATTTTAATGATCGGTATACTGTCATGCCAAAAGTTGATGCACGAACTAAAGCTGGTCGTGAACAAAAATTACTAGCTGAAGAAAAGGCACATCAGGAAGGAAAGATTCTTGTTAATCAAGAAGATTTTACTAAATGGCTAGAGTGGAAAGATAATATCCACAACGATCCAATTATTTCTGGATTATTTCTAAATAATAAGGGAGAAAATGAGATCAGTGGATTTTTTGAACATTCCACAATTAAAGATATTAAAGGTTGTTTCAGAGCAGATAAATTATTAAAGGATCAAGGATTATGTATTGATCTCAAATTTATGCTTTCTGCCCACCCAAAAGCTTTCGAGCATTCAATCAGAAAATATAGATATGATATTCAGGCAAGTTGGTATCTGGATGGACTCAAAGCAATAACAGGTCAGGATTTTGATTTCCTGTTTGTTGTCTGTGAAAAATCATTTCCATTTAATGTACAAACTTATAGACTGGATGATGAAACTCTTGAAAAAGGCAGAGATGATACTAGATTATATTTGGAACAATACAAAAAATATTTAACTTCTCCACTTGAGGAACAAAAAAGATTGAGAGGTTATTATAATGGCATTCAAACACTTCACGTTAATTGGTACTAGGAGATAATATGGAAGATCTAAAATTAGATAACATTAAGATTATTGGCCCTGCAAAAGAATTATTTGAATCTTTTTATAAGGCTAAAGCTGAAATTGGTTCTCATGTATTCCCAGATGGAAAGAATCCACATTTTGGTAATGAATATATTACTCTGGATTCTCTGATAACAAAAATCCATAAAGCAAATAATAACCATAATTTAGGCTTAATGCAAGTTCCTACAGGTGATGGATTAATCACAATATTATTTCATACAAAGTCTGGTAATTATATTGAATCCTACTACAAATTAATTCTTGACAAACAAACACCACAAGGAGTTGGTAGTGCATTAACATATGCTAAAAGGCAAGTACTCCAAGCATTATATGGATTAAGTGCAGGGCCTGAGGAAGATGATGATGCAGAAGGTGCAACACAACATGAAGAATTTACAAATGAAGAAGATTATGCTGAGAAGGAACCTGCTGTAACCAATGCTACTGCTTTCAAATTAGCCAAAACTGCAATGAAAGATATTAAAAATCTTGATCAGTTAGCAGAATGGTGGAAAGATGCCCCTCCAGTTATGAAAAGCAATAAGAAAGTACAAGACCTTAAAGATTCCAAAAAAGCTGAACTCAAGGTATTGCAATAACTATATATAGTAAACTATATAATATATATATACATCCTAAACTATAAGGCACGCCATGAAAAAAACAAATCCACCTTCGGCAGAAGATATCTTAGATAAAATTGAAATCCCAGAAGAATTGGCTGGCAATAATGATTTTTTAGCAGTATGGACTGAATGGGTTCATTACAAACAGAATGAGGCTGAACATAATGATAGATTAAAGCCCTGGAATACTCTAAATGCTGCTAGTCGAATGCTTTCTGAAATTAGGAATAGATATAAGGAGGGCCGGGATATTTGTCATGTGATAAACCAGAGTATGCTTAATCAGTGGATTGGAATAAGATTTGATCTGATTGAGGATAGGGTAACACCACTTAAATCTAAAACTAGAGATCAGGTGTCTGCTTTGGATCTTGAATGGTCAAAGTTAAATAACCCAAATCAGTTAAACTAGGAGGGATATGGCATGGAGATTAAGGCCATATAATGAGGATGAACTGGAGCTTATTAATAGTCTCATTAAGGAAGGTGAATCCAAATATGGCAGGACTGAAGCAATGGGTCATTTGGTACAAGACTTTGTGCAGAAAGAAATGATCGATAGAGGATTAAGAATTAAATTCGATCCTCGAAAAAAAGGAGAGCAATTTTTTGAACCTAAAATAAAATTTGGTCAAAATTTGTGAGCTCTGTGGGAAAGAATATGTCCCTAATGAGTGGAATCAAACTGTTCAAAAATATTGTTCCAAGTCATGCAAGGAGAAAATGACATGGAGGAGACAAAAAGCAAGTGGACATATTAGAAGTAAAAAAGGAGGATATCCAAGAGCTATACATATTCAATTATGGATGGAAGCTCGGCAGTCTGATAATACTGCACCATGCCACTATTGCAAAAAGAGACTAAATCCTGATAATTTTATACTTGACCATAAGGTGCCAGTATCATCATTAACAACAAAAGAAGAAATTCAAAATCCTAGTAATTTAGTTGTGTGTTGCAAGGAGTGTAATAATAAAAAAGGCAATAAATTTACTTATGAAGAATTTGTTAAAATGATGGAGCAACATGAGTGATAAAAAAGCTGCTTATAAACAATTATTAATTAGCCTTAAGAAATGTGAATTGAATTACCATGCACATGTTCGGGAATTTGGTAAGCTTGGCCAATCAGAAATAAACTTCTGGGCAGAACAACTTCAGGATATGTCAGCAGAAAGAATTGAAAGATTATTTGATGATCATATTAAACATAGTTCTTTTTTCCCAACTATTAAGGATATAAGGCAAGGCACAGCAGAAAATCCAAGGAGAAAACTTGGGGATGATTGGGGAAGGAACGAAAGAATTGAACATGCAAATAGATTACTTGCAGACCCAAATACAGAAAGGGCACCTATGCCTGATAAGTTTAAAGAGATTTTCAAAAAACTCCAAAGTGATGTGAGAAAGAGGAAACTTGCTGACACTTAAATTGCCTTTCCCTATCAGTGCTAATAATTATTGGCAGATAGTTGGAAAGAGACTAATAAAAACCAAGAAAGCAAGATTATTTATTACAGAAGTTACAGTTGCTTGGCTTGAGGCTAAAGTAAATGGATGTAAATCTTTTGATAAAGATGATGATCTTGCCCTTGCTGTTGCAGTACATTATCCCACCAAAAAAGGCCCTGATACTGACCTTGATAATCTTTGTAAAGTATTAATTGATGCAATGGAAACTGCTCAAATATTTCCTAATGATAAGCAATTCAGGCATATACAATTAACACGAGAACCATTCACTGATAAAAAGGGTGGTGTTAGAGTTACTATCCAGAAATGTAAAAAGGAAATGATTTTACACGATGGTACTTTTACAGTAAAAGGTATACATAGATCTAATGTTAGGTGGGACAATAAAATGAATGGATCATGACTATTTGGTTGTTTTTAGGAATATATTTCTTTGGAGTTTTTACTGGGTTTTTAGTTATTGCATTTTTAATAATATTTTATGCATCAGATGGAGGAATTATTCTCCTTAAACAAGATACTAACTGCAAATAAAAATAAAATGGGCTATCGTAGTGGAAAACCAAAACAGATTGTGGAACAAGCAACATTTGAAGATATTACAAATGATTCAGAAGGCTGGGAATCAGACTGGGAGACCGAATGGCAGCAAATGCCTGAATATAAGCAAGAGGATCTAACACCATATAGAATGATATATATGTTCTTTAAATGTGAAGAAGATGTGAAAGATTTTGAACAGAAAATAGGGCAAAAAATACACCCATTAAGTAAATCATATTGGCATCCAGAAGCAGAAACTAGGGTTGCAGCAGATAAACTATGGGTTGATGAAGATGAGTTTGATCGAGAATATCCAGAGTTTGGTGAACAGATAGATTATGAATCCTAAGTATCCAGTATATGTTATTTCTAAAGGTAGATCTGAGACAAGGCTAACAAGTAGAGCTTTGGAACGGATGAAAGTTCCATATCACATAGTTATCGAACCTCAAGAATATGATGATTATGCAAAATATATAGATCCAGATAAAATATACACTTTACCTTTCAGCAATTTAGGCCAGGGAAGTATACCTGCAAGAAATTGGGTATGGGATCATTCAGTCTCAATTGGAGCAGAGAGACACTGGATAATGGATGATAATATCAGGAACTTTTGCCGTAGGAATAATAATCTTAAAGTAAATGTGTCATCGGGGACTATATTAAAGATTTCAGAGGATTTTACTGATAGATATGAAAATGTTGCATTATCTGGATTACAATATCGCTTTTTTGTGCCTGATATATCGGTTAGACCAGCCTGTACATTCAATACTCGGATATACTCGTGTATCCTTATTAAAAATGATATTCCATATCGTTGGAGAGGTCGCTATAATGAAGATACTGACTTATCTATCAGAGCACTCAAGGATGGATGGTGTACTATACTATTCTATGCATTTCTTCAAGAGAAACAAGCAACAATGACCATGACAGGTGGAAATACTGATGAATTATATGTGGATGATGGTAGACTCCAAATGGCTCAGTCACTTAAAGACCAACATCCTGACATAACAACTATTAAGCAGAGATGGGGCCGTTGGCAGCATGTTGTTAATTACAGAGGATTTAGGCATAACAAATTAATTAAGAAACCTAATCTTGTTATTCCACGAGGTGTAAATAACTATGGGTTGAAACTTAAGACACTTAAAAAGGAGAAATATGCCAGGAACACCAGTAAGGAGAGCAAGGCGAGCTAGGGAACATCGGATGTTTGATGATCCAGAGTTTTGGGACAAGATATTTGATGGCTATGCAGAGTTTGGTAGTTTACCCAAAATGGCCAAAGAACTTCAAATTCCATATAAACGGCTATACTACCAAATATCGAACAATAATGATCTTAATAATCGCTACAAGGAAGCAAAAAAGGCTTATGCAGAGATGACAGTGAGTCAAATTCAAGACATCACTGAAAAATTGGAGAAAGGTCATATTGACCCTGCATCTGCCAAGACTATAATTGGAGCTAAACAGTGGGTGGCAAGTAAATATGCTCCAATTGAATATGGTGAACGTCAAACGATAGATATGAAAGTATCTGATGCAACACAATTACATCTTGAGGCCTTACGGCAACAAATGAAAGAAGCAAAGGATATTACACCCAAAAAGAAACAAATCACCAAAAAATGAGTGATGTTGCGTTTACACATAACCCTTAATATGCTTGACTGTCTTGATGATATTGTGGAGCTGGTACAGGATCTTCCTGACAGTCAAAAACGAGGTGTTGACAAAGTTCAATTACAGTTATTGTCTAGTGCAGTTTATGAGAAGAAATTGGACATTGATAGAATTGAACGATGGACAAATGAGACAAAACAACCTGAAGGAGATAACGATGAATAAACCAATAAAATGCAGAGTATGTGATATACTGTTCCAACCAAAGTCCAATAAGTCTGTGATGTGTTCAGAAGTATGCAGACAAAAATACAAGAGGGAATGGAGTTATGATCGTTATGAGAAAATGAAGGCTTATCGCAATAAAAACAAGACATTGATTAAATGTAAGCAGTGTTCACGAGAGTTTATGCCAATTTCATACAACAGAGTATTCTGCACTAACAAATGTCGACTAGCTTACAGACCTCCAACCAGACCAAAAAAGCCTAAGAAGATTCAAGACAAACATATTTGGAAGACTACTCATCCATACAGGATGTTCAAGGTTGAATCACGATTTGAGATTGAACTACAAAAGGCACTGGAAAGAGAGGAACTAAATGAGGCCATTTCACGATACACTCAACAAGGTGGAGAAATAACTAAATTGAAGGAATTACCTGCACCAACTTTACCTTCTGTTGGTTCAAGGGAATGGGAATGGGAAGTAAGAGTGGGATTGGGCTTTGTTGGCTCTGAACAGATTAATGAACCAACATACATTGAAGATGAAAGATTGGAGTTCATCCTCAGTAGGTAATAACTATATATACTATATATATACTATATACTAATTAAACTATAAGGCATTTATCTATACAGTATGGTTATTATTAACCTTGAAAGTATTATAGTTGATGAGTGTATTTAAAGTTAATGTTATAACTATATACATAAGGAGAGCCAAGGTTAGAGGGTCTTGGGGAGGCGTTCCCATGTGGGCATGGGACCTTGGATTCAATATTTCAAGGTAAAAAAGGTTAATAATATCAATACATATGCAGAAAGTATTCAATTTTATCATTATTGAACATTATTCCATTACACGGGGGACATGAGGCTAGGCCTAGGTTTATGGTCTGGTTTTGTTATTTTGCCCCCACCGGGGTTGGGACCAGGGGGGTGCAATATGCCTCACGTATCACACTCCCAAAATTATTTGCTAAAAATTTATTACCCCGTCATAGCTGAAAGTTTTTGATTAACCCTATAATACCACACCCCTTATGGCAAGAATTGGTGATAAGATATATTTTGAAGTTGAAGATACATTACATGAGAAAAAGACAAGGGTGGTTCATGCACAGATTGTCAGGAAGTATCCGAAGCCTTTGGGCAAGCATGCAACTTACCTTGCTATTGATTGTATTGATTTGGATAATTCTGATTTAGTTTATACAGTACCATATGACGAGAAAATTATCAAAGCCGATTCTGGATGAACTTAGGAAGCAAATTAAAGAGACTGGGTCCGGTCTTGTAAAATTAGATTCTAAAGAACATGCAGAGAAATTGTTTCATTGGTTAGAAAATAAATTACCAAAGAATTTTGGTGTTTGGATAATTGATGCAGAAGGGAGAGAAAATGAAATCAATGTGTACCAAATCCTTGACGGTGACTCTGACGCCGGCAGAGCTTTCGATTGGATCCGTAGCCGGCCTTCAAAGGCAACTAAAATGCCTGAAAAATTCAAGAAGTGGAAAAAGTCTAAAGGATTATGAAAGGCACTGGGGTGATCCAGGTGCTAAAGGACTTTGGGGTAATTCTATTGAAGGGGCCTTGGGTGAATTTGCTGTCGCGAAATATCTTGGGGTGTATCCATCTGGTATAGCAGGTTTTGGGTCGACTGATGTTGGTGAACATTATGAAGTTAGGACCCGGCCACATCAGAGTGATCGATTGTTTTTGAAGAAGAAAGATAAGAAGGATAAGTACTACATCTTAGTTATTGGTTCCTATGGTGTTTACACACTTAAAGGCTGGATTGCTGCTCCTGACGTTTTTGAACATGAGGAGTGGTATCACTCAAACAATGGGAGAACATCAGAGAGCTATTGGGTTCCAGATGAAGAATTGAAACATCCACATACGATACCAAAAGATTTATGGCAAATGTGAGTTCTAAAAATCAAAATATATTTTCTGATTTTATTAAGAAGTATAAGAATCAACCTGTAAAGTTTGTTCAGGATATATTGGATGAAGATCCCGATCCTTGGCAGCAGAAGGTTATGAAGGAATCACTAAAGACTCGATTGTTGGCAGTGAAGTCTGGCCATGGGGTTGGTAAATCAACTTGTGCTGCATGGTTAATGATGCATCATATGTTATGTTTTTATCCACAAAAGACAGTTTGTACTGCTCCAACTGCTGCACAGTTGTTTGATGCATTATTTGCTGAATTAAAGTCCCAGCTTATCCGTTTGCCTCCGGCCCTGAATAGTCTGTTTGAAGTATTTTCTGAAAGGATTGTACTCAAGTCAGACCCTTCAGGGTCATTTATTTCATGTCGTACTGCTCGTAAAGAGACACCAGAAGCACTTCAAGGTATACACTCCGATAAAGTATTGCTTGTAGTTGATGAAGCTAGTTCTGTTGATGATGCAATTTTCTCTGCAGCAGGTGGATCTTTATCTGGTAATGCAACTTTATTGCTTTTGGGTAACCCTACCAGACCAGAAGGCTATTTCTTTGATGCCTTCAATAAGTTAGCTGATAGATGGTGGACCCTCACAGTAAGCTGTGAAGGCTCTCCAAGAGTGAGACAGGAATACATGGATGAAATGGCCGAACGATATGGTGTTGACTCCAATACATACCGAATCCGTGTTCTAGGTGAGTTTGCAGAATCCTCTGATGATACTATTATCTCAAATGAGCTTGTGGAAAGCGCAGTTACAAGAGATGTTTCACCAACTGAAGGTCCTATTTCGTGGGGTTTGGATGTTGCACGGTATGGCTCTGATAAATCTGCTTTGTGCAAACGTCAAGGAAATACTGTTACTGAATCAATTAAATCTTGGGCAAAGCTCGATACAATGAGATTGATGGGAGCACTTAATTCTGAGTATAAAAAAGCTCAGGAAGATAAAGTTACTCCAGATGAAATACTTGTTGATGTAATTGGTGTTGGTGCATCTATTGTTGATAGAGGTCTAGAACTAGGGCTTCCTGTGATTGGTATCAATACAGGAGAAGCTGCATCTCTCACAGGGCAATACAAAAATTTAAGGTGTGA